>OBZW01000385.1_pt1 | contig 30258 bp, 29 predicted proteins | sample 1477021 | NCBI WGS metagenome assembly OBZW01 (sample SAMEA2580262, study PRJEB22360) | human gut metagenome | biome: human gut; feature: human-associated habitat; material: faeces | place: Denmark | collected 2008/2010
GGAGAGCATCTGCCTTACAAGCAGAGGGTCATAGGTTCGAGCCCTATAGGTCCCACTTAACAAGAATGGATGGATTCCCGAGTGGCCAAAGGGGGCAGACTGTAAATCTGTTGGCGACGCCTTCGAAGGTTCGAATCCTTCTCCATCCACTTGAGAAGTAATTCTCATAAGCCGTAAGGTGTATGCTGATGTGGCTCAATTCATTAAGATTGACTAAGTCAATCGCAGGCAGAGTGCTGATTACAAATCAGTCGCTTTGAGAGGATGTAAATACGCCGATGTGGCTCAATTGGCAGAGCAGCTGATTTGTAATCAGCAGGTTATCGGTTCGAGTCCGATCATCGGCTTTATCTCATTAGAGATAAGAAAAATTTAATAGCGCGGGGTGGAGCAGTCTGGAAGCTCGTCGGGCTCATAACCCGAAGGTCGTAGGTTCAAATCCTGCCCCCGCAACTCAGACTTTTTAAGTCTAATGCCCAGATAGCTCAGTTGGTAGAGCAGAGGACTGAAAATCCTCGTGTCGCTGGTTCGATTCCGGCTCTGGGCATTTTCTTTGTAAAAAAGAAAGACAACCTAATATGGGCGTGTAGCTCAGGTGGTAGAGCACTTGACTTTTAATCAAGTTGTCCGGGGTTCGAATCCCCGCACGCTCATGACAGAGAAATGCCGTAAATCCTTAAATACAGAGGGTTTGCGGTATTTTAATTTTTATGCAAATTGTGATTATCTGCACTCTGCAGGCGCGCATCTGTCCCATTTGCCCAAGACAGCTAAAAAGATTGTGATAATCCCTTAATTTATGGTACCATATAAGAGCGGGAATGGACGGAAAAATTAAACGTAGAAATGTAATTTATGGCGTTAGCTGAAGTATAGGAGCATGAATGGATAATTTATATAAGAAATTGCGGGATTACAGCCGTTCGGATTATTATGGATTTCATATGCCGGGGCACAAGCGGAGAGGAATCCTGACGGGTTGTGACCTGCCTTATTCAATTGATATTACAGAGATAGAAGGTTTTGATGATCTGCACCATGCAAGAGGTATTCTAAAGGAGGCTGAAGAGCGTGCTGCTGCATTGTATCATTCTTTGGAGACACATTACCTGATTAATGGAAGCACAACAGGGATATTGAGTGCTGTAATGGGTTGTACGGCAAAAGGGGACAGAATATTAATGGCAAGAAACTGCCATAAATCAGTTTACCATGCAGTTTTAATGCATGAACTGAGACCAGTCTATATTTATCCGGAATTTTATGCAGATGTGGAATTAAACGGGCCTGTTAAACCAAAAGATATAGAAAATGCCTTGGATAAGTATGAGGATATCAAGGCGGTGGTAATCACCTCTCCAACATATGACGGAGTTATATCGGATATAAAATCTATTGCGGCTGTGGTTCACAGGAAAGGAATTCCTTTGATTGTCGATGAGGCTCATGGAGCCCATCTGGGGTTTCATCCGTATTTTGCGAAAAATTCAGTGTCCCTTGGGGCGGATGTGGTTATACACAGCCTTCATAAAACTCTTCCTGCGCTGACGCAGACAGCCTTAATCCATATCAATAAAAATAAGAATTTAAAAGAAAATCTGGATATCAGCGGGGAGATTACGCAGTATCTGCATATGCTGCAGACAAGCAGTCCTTCCTATGTACTGATGGCAGGTATAGATGAATGTATTGAGATGATGTCCTATGGAGGACATATGTATCTTGATAAATATGCAGTATTATTACAGCAGACACGTGAATCGCTGCAGAAACTGAACTGTTTGGAACTACTTGAAACAGAATTATATGATAAATCTAAGATCGTGATTTCAGTAAAAGGGACTGATATAACGGGACGCCAGCTCTATATGACTCTTTTGGAGCGATACCATCTGCAGCTGGAGATGGCGGCCGGGTCTTATGTGATTGCCATGACCTCAATGGCAGACACGAAAGAGGGTATGAAGCGCCTTACAGATGCGCTGCTGGAAATTGACGCGGGTCTGTCATCTGAAAAAGGGGCGTCTGTAGAGTTTTCACTTCCTCCGCTTAGGCAGATATATACGAGTGCAGAGACAAAAGAAGTTGTGGGAAGAGGAAGTGGCCGTAGAACTCAAAGCCTGGAATGGGGGAAATCCGTTGGAAGAGTTTCATCAGAATATGCTTATGTTTATCCTCCTGGGATTCCGTTAATTGTTCCCGGGGAAGAGATTTCTGAAGAAGCAGCCGCTTTACTTGAAAAATACCGGGATCTGGGATTTTCTGTGGAAGGTATGAAAGAAGAAGGAAAAATAGAGGTGTTGATCAATGGGTAAGATCTGTTACATTATGGGCAAAAGTTCCTCCGGAAAAGATACTATTTTTAAAAAATTGAAGGAGATACTGCCTCAGTTCAGAACGATTATTCTATATACGACAAGGCCGATCCGGGCAGGGGAAACGGATGGGGTGGAGTATTATTTTACCGATGAGGCAAAACTGGAAAGTCTGGAAAAACAGGGAGCTGTTATTGAGATGAGAGCCTATCATACAAAATGCGGGGTATGGAAGTATTTTACGGCAGACGACGGGCAGATTGATCTGGAAAAATATCACTATATTGTTATTGGGACGCTGCAGTCTTATGAGGAAATGCGCCGGTATTTTGGGGAGGACAGGCTGGTACCTGTTTATATAGAAGTGGAGGACGGGGAAAGGCTCTCAAGGGCGCTTATGAGAGAGAGGCAGCAAAGTGAGCCTAAGTATTCCGAGATGTGCAGACGGTTTCTGGCAGACCAGGAGGATTTTTCAGAAGAAAACCTGGAGAATGCAGGAATTATGAAGCGGTTTCAAAATAATAATATGGAAGAATGTATTCAGGAAATACAGATGTATCTGGAGAGAGAGATGGAGGAGGGATAGTTTATTTAAAGAAAGAGGGAGAAACAGATTACTCTGCTTCTCCCTCTGCTACTATATCCTCGAGTACACGAATCAGGTCGTGAATGTTCTTTAATTGGACATTTCTTTCGAGTATACAGTCTTTCAAGTTGATCGGTAATGATTCAAACTTGTCCCGGAGTTCCGGTGCTATATAAGATGCCATATTCTCACCTCGGTATAGGATGTCCGGATCGGGGATAAATTATGAGTTAATAATAAAAAAATGAGTGACAGTTTAAAAAACATTTCATGCCTTATTTGGGACAATACAGATGTTAGACGGAGAAAATCCCCTTTCCCTTTATTTTTTTGATTTTGGCGCGTTTTAAGGACATTGAAAAGTGTTTTATGGACTCAGTGTGATAAAAGTTGTTTCTTAAAAAATAATTCGTTAATAAATTATTTTACTGTGATAGGCCAGTGATAAATTCTCGAAGAAATCCCGTATTTATGGGCTATATCTTCATGAAAATTTATGATATACTTAATGAGTAGTTCACAACTTTGTAAGAAACCTATAGTACAATAAACGTAACTGTTCATACTTTGAACAAATGCAGTAACCAGATGGTAAATTACAAAGGAATACGGAGAGGCAGCAGGTGATGTAATGAGCGGTTTTAAGGATGTAGTTGGACACAAAAATATCATACAATATATAGGCAATGCAGTGAAGACGGACAAGGTATCACATGCATATATAATGAATGGGGAAAAAGGGGCAGGCAAAAAGCTGCTTGCTAATTTATTTGCAATGAGCCTGCAGTGCCAGAACCGGGAGGAAGACGGAGATGCCTGCGGCAAATGTCAGTCCTGTAAACAGGCGATGAATCATAATCAGCCGGATATCATTAAGGTTACGCATGAGAAACCGAATACGATCAGTATCGACGATATCCGTGAACAGGTAAATAATGATATTGTGATCAAACCATACAGCAGCAGATATAAGATATATATTATAGCAGATGCGGATATGATGAGTGTACAGGCCCAGAACGCGATTCTTAAGACTATTGAAGAGCCGCCGGAATATGCGGTTATTATGCTGCTTACGGAGAATGCGGAGACGCTGCTTCCCACAATCAGGTCCAGATGTGTGATGCTCAAGCTGCGGAATATTAAGGACCAGCTTGTAAAAAAGTATTTGATGGAACAGATGCAGGTGCCGGATTATAAAGCAGATGTCTGTGTGGCGTTTGCTCAGGGCAATATGGGAAAGGCCATTATGCTGGCTACTTCGGAACATTTTAATGAGATTAAGGAAGAAGCGGTTCATCTGCTGAGAAATATCAATGATTTGGATCTGAATGAACTGATTGAGGCAGTGAAGAGATGCATGTCCTATAAGCTGGAGATCACGGATTACATGGATGTGATCGCAGTATGGTACAGGGATGTGCTCATTTATAAGGCAACCAGAAATGTGGACAGGGTTGTATTTTCGGATCAGCTGAAGTATATTAAAGAACGGGCGAGCAAGAGTTCTTATGAGGGAATTGAGATTATTCTGGATGCACTGGAAAAGGCAAAGTCCCGCCTGAAGGCGAATGTAAACTTTGAATTGACTATGGAATTGCTTTTATTGACAATAAAGGAGAATTAACGGGATGACGAAAGTAATAGGTGTGAGATTCCGCACTGCAGGAAAGATATACTTCTTTGCACCGGGGAAGTTTGAGATCACACAGGGTGACAATGTAATTGTTGAGACAGCGAGAGGCGTAGAATACGGGCGTGTTGTAAGCGGGCCAAAAGAGGTGAAGGACGAGGAAGTTGTGCAGCCGCTGAAGTCGGTGATCCGTGTGGCTACTGAGCAGGACCGCAAAGTAGAGGAGAAGAACCGTGAGAAGGAAAAGGATGCCTTTAAGATCTGTCTGGAGAAGATCCGCAAGCATGGCCTGGATATGAAGCTTATTGATGCAGAATATACATTTGACAATAATAAGGTGCTGTTTTACTTTACGGCGGATGGCAGGATCGATTTCAGAGAACTGGTAAAGGATCTGGCAGCAGTATTCAGAACCAGGATTGAACTCCGTCAGATTGGTGTGAGGGATGAGACAAAGATCCGCGGAGGAATCGGGATATGCGGGAGACCTCTGTGCTGCAATACTTATTTATCTGAATTTGCTGCAGTTTCTATAAAGATGGCGAAGGAACAGAATCTGTCCCTGAATCCGACGAAGATATCGGGAGTTTGCGGCCGTTTGATGTGCTGTCTGACTAACGAGGAAGAGACATACGAGGAGCTGAACAGCCAGCTCCCTACTTTGGGAGATACCGTGACAACGCCAGAGGGGCTTTCAGGAACGGTTCATTCACTGAGCGTACTGCGGAAGCTTGTAAAGGTAATTGTGGTTCTGGAAAACGATGAAAAAGAGATACGCGAATACAGAGCTGAGGAACTGAAGTTCAGGCCGCGGCGTAAAAAGGCAAAAGTGTCCAAGGAAGAGATGAAGAAACTGGCTGCGCTGGAAAAAGGTGAAGGAGCATCGAAGTTAGATGACAACTAAGTTAAGACCGGGAGAGAGGCTGGATGATCTCCAGCTGGACGGATATGAGATTATTCAGAATCCGGAGAGGTTCTGTTTTGGGATCGATGCCGTTTTGCTCTCCGATTTTGTAAGAGTAAAAAAAGAGGAGACGGTTCTGGATCTGGGAACTGGGACGGGTATCCTGCCCATTCTCCTCGCTGCAAAGACGCGGGGAAAGCATTTTACGGGGCTGGAGATACAGACGGAAAGCGCGGATATGGCGGTGAGAAGTGTGGAGCACAACCGGCTGGGAGAACGGATTGATATTGTAACAGGAGATATCAAAGAGGCAGCGGAGATATTTCGGCCTGCCTTTTTTGATGTTATCGTGACAAATCCGCCGTATATGCTGGCGGAGCACGGACTTCAGAATCCCAGGGATGCCAAAGCCATTGCCAGGCATGAGGTACTCTGTACGCTGGATGATATACTGCGGGAGAGCGGAAAGCTGCTGCAGGAGAGCAAAGGCAGATTTTATATGATTCACAAACCGTTTCGTCTTGCGGAGATTATTATTAAGATGAATCAGTATAAGATCGAACCGAAGCGTATCCAGTTTATCCACCCGTATGTGGATAAAGAGCCGACGATGGTTCTGCTTGAAGGAATCAAGGGCGGAAAGTCCAGGGTAAAAATTGAACCTCCTGTTATTATGTACAAATAGATGTAACCGTTCAGACTTGCCCGAACGGTTACCAATAGATAGCGGGTGAGACATCTGGGGCTGATAAGGAGGATTTATGTCAGGAATATTATACTTATGCGCTACCCCGATCGGGAATCTTGAGGACATGACGTTTCGGGTGATACGGACTCTGAAGGAGGCTGATCTGATTGCGGCGGAGGATACGCGCAATAGTATCAGGCTGCTGAATCATTTTGAGATACGTACTCCTATGACAAGCTACCATGAATATAATAAGTTTGAGAAGGGCCGAAAACTTGTGGAAAAACTGCTGGAGGGCCAGAATATTGCGCTGATTACTGATGCGGGAACACCCGGGATCTCAGATCCGGGAGAGGAACTGGTCCGAATGTGCTGCGAAGCGGGAATCACGGTGACCTCTCTTCCGGGTGCGTCGGCTTGCATTACGGCGCTGACAATATCCGGTCTGTCCACCAGGAGGTTTGCTTTTGAAGCCTTTCTTCCCACGGACAAGAAGGAGCGGGAGTGGGTGCTGGAAGAACTGGAGGGAGAGTTTCGGACAATCATTTTGTATGAGGCGCCCCACAGGCTTGTGAAAACGTTGAAGCTGCTTCTGGAACGTTTGGGGAACAGACGGATTACCGTCTGCAGAGAGCTGACGAAAAAGTATGAGACTGTATTTACCTCGACCCTTGAGGAGGCGGCTTTGTTTTATGGGGAGCATGAGCCAAAGGGGGAATGTGTGCTTGTGGTTGAAGGCCGCAGCCGCAGTGAGGCTGTCCGAGAAGAACAGGAAAAATGGGAAGCGATGAGCATTGAGGCACATATGGAATATTATACTTCCAGGGGAATGGCAAAAAAAGAGGCCATGAGGATGGTAGCAAAAGACCGTGGAGTTCAGAAACGGGAGATTTACAATTATTTGGAACGTTAGAGATAACTATATTGTTAAGAATTAGCAACAGTTCAAACCTAGCTTAACGGTTACGAGAATTAGTCAACATAGACAGAGAGATTAAAAATTTGCATCGGAATTTTAGAAAATTGTAACATTGACGATTTGGGAAGGAAAGTATAGAATAAATTACAAGTTCAAGAAGACCAGGCAGACGAAGGCGTCTCATTTAAAGGAGGCCCTTTTTCTTTTAAGATTTCCGGACAGGACCTTTTGGACAGACATCGGGTAAGACAGCAGGACAGACATCAGGTACAGTCAGCAGGTAAGGCATCTTGAAGAAACATCGGATCAGGCATCCATGCAGAGCATGATAGGAGTTCCGGAACATACAGCATCAGACTTGGATTGAACTATGTTAGGGCGTATTACATTTTATGTAATGCGCCTTTTCATGTGGTGTGCGTGTTTACTATACAAAAAAATCACCTTTCCGTTATAATAAGCCTGTTCAAGCCGAGTTATAACGGAAAAGTGGTTATTTATGTTTTTGTAAGTAGTGAAACTTATTTTGGCATATAACGTCCGCCGTCTACGCCAATTACCTGACCGCACTGATGACGTCCAGTAATATCAGAGGCAAGGAAGAGAACTGCATACGCTACATCCCAGGGAGTTCCAACCTGCCCTAAGGGGCTAAAAGTCTTCCAATACTCTAAAGTTTCTGGATTTGAAGTGAATGCCGGCCACGGTGAACCTGATGTGAAGTGTCCGTCAATTGGAGGAGTTGCGCCTGGAGCAACGCAGTTGATACGGATACCATCTTTTGCAACATCCTGTGCAATTGTCTGAGCTAAGTGGATGACAGCACTCTTTAATGCACCGTATACACACTCATCAGAGTCGTGAACACGTCCACAAGTAGAGGCGTTATTTACAAAATTGCCATGTCCTTGTTTCTGCATGATTGGTAGGATATATTTCCAGGCATTCATACATGATAAAAAATTAATTTCGTAAATTTTCTGCCATAAGTTTCTATCGAGTTCGAGGAACTTTCCAAGAGAATCCCAGCCAACACCGTGATAAACACTGTCGATAGCACCATGCAGTAAAGCAGATTCTGCAGCATGAGCTGTTTCTTCGTAACTTGTTGCATCGCATTTAACGATCTCGGCCCATGGAGCACCTGCCTCAAGAGCCTCTAAAGCAACTTTTTCACAAGATTCTAAATCTCTTCCGGCGATTGTTACACCAGCACCTTCCTGAGCAAATGCAAGAGTAACACATCTTCCAATATTAGAATGTCCCCCAAATAATAAAATATTTTTGTTTTTTAAACCTAAATCCATATAGGTACCACCTTTCATAATTTAGACGATATGTGGCGGTACACAAGGTTAATTAACGCTGATGTGAGAGCATTGGGACGGGCTTAAAGTCAAAATAAACATTGTTATTATTGTTTTCGCTGAAACAATCAACGCTAAAACAAACAGAATATAAATCCTCATCAGGTCTGTGATGAGTGATTCCCCACCATAGAGGAATATGATCTTTGATATAACCAATACTTTCAATGATGGAATAAGGGGTTCCAATAGGTCTTTCTAAGATAGAAGACTCTTTTTCATCAAGAACACCATGAAGAAACCTTTCTTCATAAAAAGTTATATCAATAGAAAAATCGTTTGTAAAAAAATCATTATAATTGTCAATTGTAAGTCCGGGGCAATGTTTGCATACGATATAACGCAATTCATGAAGAAAAGGGATATCGTGATGAACATAACGGAGACTGTCAAGTACAAGGATTGTATCGTCATCTTCAACCGCTAATACACGTTTTAAGTGACGGCTTAAATCTTTTCCTGTCCGCTGTTCGATCGAGCGGAATCTTGAACGGAAAGAAATTCCCTGAGCTTTTGCAGATGCGGTTAAGCTGGTCATTGTGAAATAATCATTTAAAGTCTGTTTTGAACGAACAAAGGTACCGACTCCTTTTCGAAACTCTAAGTATCCTGCGCTAATGAGATTGCTAATCGCTTTATTGGAAGTAGAACGACTAACGCCATATTGCTGGCAGATCGCACGTTCTGCTAAAAATTTATCACCAGGCTGATATTCGTCCGAAAGTATCCGGTCACGCAAAAGTATATATAACTGTTCATATAAACTAGTCGTATTTAATACATTTGATGTCATAGGAAAAATGTCCTTTTCTTTAAATTATTTGTGGGCATGTGACCCTACCACATAATTTTATTCTGAAAAGGTGAAGAAGTCAAGAGATTCATTTAAGTATGCGAAAAAAAAAGAATTATATAATATAAACAAAAAAATGTTGTAAAAAATATGAAAAATAGAGAAAATGATGATTAATATATTGACAAATAAAACAAAGCCGAGTATTATAATTCTAAAGACGATATGTGGACAGACCACATAGTGGCTACACAAAAAAGCGGACGGATTAATGTAATTAAAAAAAGAAAGGAGGTTTGGTAAAAAAAGGGAAAAATATTGGACAGGCCACATAACAACTAAAGAAAAGGAGATGAGAAAGCGTAATGGGGAATTCAGTTGATTTCAAAGAAGATATTAGATTACGAGAAAAATTGTGTTATACCTCAGGTAACGTAGCAGCTGTATTAGTTAATACAACATTATCCAGTTACTTGATGTATTTTTACACGGACATCTTAGGAATCGCGGCATCAGCAGCGGCAGCAATCTTTTTATTCTCGCGTATTTGGGATGCTTTTAATGATCCATTAATGGGAATGGTTGCGGATCGCACCAGAAGCAGATGGGGGACATATCGGCCATGGATTATATGGGTTGCTTTACCAATGACAATTTGTGGAATCTTATGTTTCACAGCACCTGATTTTTCTTATACAGGGAAATTAATATGGGCATGGGTAACCTACATAGCATGTGGTATGTGTTACACAGGAATTTATATTCCATATGGTGTTATGAATAACGTTATGACAAGGGATATGAATCAAAGATTGACATTAGCTACATTCAGAGAGACCGGTTCAGATATTGCTTCTATGATCATTGGTTTTACAACAATGCCGCTTGTACTAGCAATTGGCCATGGAAATGAAGCAAAAGGATTTCAGGGAACGATGACTGTTTATTCTTTAATCGGATTAGCTTGTTTATTAATCTGTTTCCTTGGAATCCGCGAAAGACGCGCTCCGGAAATCAGTAAACTTACTTTAAAAGAGTCTATCGGATCTTTGAAGGGGAACAAACCTGCATTAGTAATCATGTTGGCTATGATAGTTATGAACGGAATCGTAATGTATGAGTTTAGCTGGTTCGTTTACTATATTAAGTATTTTTTACACAGAATGGATTTACAGCCAATTATCATGACAATGATTCCCGGTGTTGCTCTTATCTGTAAATTTATTATTAACCCGATTGCACAGAAGGTTGGAAAGAAACCAATGTTAATCGTTGGCAGCTTCATTTATTTGTTAGATGGAATATTGTTCTTAGCTGCCGGATCAAATCTGGTATTAGCAATTATAGCATGTGCAGGATTTGGAGCAGGACTTACATTCTTCTTTGTAATGGTATGGGGGAGCGTTCCCGATATTGTAGAGTACGGGGAGTGGAAGACTGGAATCAGAGCACCAGGTTTCCTTTATTCTATGGGAACATTATCCAATAAACTTGGCTTAGGCTTTTCTGGTTTATTAGCAGGATGGATGCTTACAGCAATTAACTATGTACCGGGTGCTGAACAAACAGCGGCAGTACAGCACGGAATTTACCTTTCAACAGGTATTCCTCTAATAGTAGCAGGAATTCTTTGCGTCATCCTTTTCTTATTCTATGATTTGACGCAGGAAAAATATAACGAGATTCTTACAGAACTTGCAGAGAGAAATGCACAAAAATAATCCCTGAAAGGGAAATAAAGAAATAAAAGGAGAAACAAAATGAAAATGAAATCAGCATTATGGGACAAAATCGGACATATGTCTGTAGTTGAAATGGATGTTCCAGAACCAAAGAGAAATGAAGTAAAAATTAAGATCGCATATTGTGGTATCTGTGATAATGATCCTCAGATCATTAACGGGGGATATCCAATCCTTCAGCCACCTATGACAATGGGTCATGAGTACACGGGAACAATCGTTGAAGTTGGAGAAGATGTAACTACATGTAAAATAGGAGATCGAGTTGTAGCCAATATGCATGCATTCTGTGGAGCCTGCCATTACTGCCATAACGGTATGGAGCACTTCTGCGAGAATATGACTTTCGCTACAGGTGCGTTTGCTGATTATGCTACAGTTGCAGCAACAGCAGTTACAAAAATTCCAGATTCAATGACATTTGAGCAGGCTGCATTGGCAGAGCCACTGAGTGCAGCAATTCACGGTATGGACATTCTGCAGATGTCTGCTGGAAAATCAGTAATCATCTATGGCGGAGCAGCTATCGCCCAGATGTACATTATGCTTGCCCACCGTGCAGGAGCCAGTAAAATATTCATGGTAGATCCAGTAGAAGAGAAGAGAAAAATGGCACTCAAATGTGGCGCAAACTTGGTAATTGACCCAGCATCTCAGAGCGTAAAAGAAATCGTGGCAGAAGAGACAAATGGATATGGTGTAGATTATTGTATCGATGTAAGCGGATCTGTAGAGAATGCAGAAGAGTGTGTTGAGATTGTAGCAAAATGTGGACGTATTTTATATGCCGCATCTTACGACTTTGGTGACAGGCCAATGAATTTGAACTTATTCACTGCAAGATGTGAGAAAGAATTAAGTATTGTAACATCACAGCAGTCTCCATACTCATTTGATAGAGCAGTGGCTTTAATGGAGAACATGGATATGAGACATTTAATCACAGGAATTTATGATTTAGATTGTCTTGATGAGGCATTAGAAAATGTATTTACAGGAAAAACAATCCGTGTATTAATCCGCCCTTAGTATGTTGGAGGTAAAAAAGAATGACTAGAGAAGAACTAATCAAACAGTTGACTGGTAAGTCAAAAGAAATGAGATTAAATATTTTGGATATTGCAGGGAAATGTGAGAACACACATGTTCCATCTGCAAGTTCATGTTGTGATATCGTAACAGCACTATATTTCCACTTTATGAATTATGATCCAAAGAACCCGTTGGATAAGAACAGAGATCGTTTCATTTTAAGCGCAGGACATAAGAGTATGGTCCAATACGCAGCATTGAATTTACTTGGTGTTATTCCAGATGAAATGATTGATACAATCGAACAATATAATAGTCCATTAGCTGGGCATCCTGTATATAAAAAATGCCCAGGAGTAGAAGCATCTACGGGTTCATTGGGACATGGCTTATCTATTGCAGCAGGAATGGCCCAGGCTGCAAAAATGGATGGTGAAGATTACAAAGTATATTGTATAGTTGGAGATGGCGAGAGTAATGAGGGATCAATTTGGGAAGCCGCGATGTCAGCTGCTAAATACAAATTAGATAATCTCGTTATGATTCTTGACAGAAATAGAATGAGTGCAACATATCCAATATCCATGCCAATGACAGACTATAAAGCTGCATTAGAGTCTTTTGGATTTGCCTGCAGAGAAATCAACGGAAACAATATGGCAGAAGTTGTTGAAGCTTTAGAAACACTTCCATACGCAGAGGGAAAACCAAACGCAATTATAGCAAACACTATTAAAGGTTATGGAATTCCATTTGCAATAAATAATTCAAAATGGCATGCTGCATATTGGTCTCCTGAGAAAGTAGCAGAAGCAAAAAAACTTATTGAAGAAATGGAAGGATAGGTCTTATGGAACGAAAATCAGAAAATATCCAGCGTGCGATTGTACAGGAATTAAATAATATCATGGTTGAAAACGATCAGGTTGTTGTTGTTAATGCAGATATAGCACTTTTATTTAAAGATGGACCAGACTCAATCTCTTGTCCGGACCGGGTGCTTGATGTAGGTATTGCAGAGCAGAATATGATTGGTTTTGCATCAGGATTGGCTTACTCAGGAAAAACAGTATTTACAACAACAATTGCTGAAATGGCGGTGGCAAGAGTTATAGAGCAGATTCGATTAGATGGATGTTACCCAGATCTCAACATCAACATGTTTGGACAGGGAAGAGGATTTGCTTATGGTATTGGTGGAAACTCACATATCATTACCGAGGACTTTGCAATGCTGCGGGGTATTCCTAATATTAAAATCATTATTCCAGCAGATGCAAGAGAAGCAAGAAAAGTTATGCATGAAGCATTGAGTGTAAATGGAACAAAATATATCGCTATTTCCAGAGGAAATACTCCAAATGTATATGAAGATGACTACGAGTTCCATATAGGAAAAGCAGTAACAATGAGAGAAGGAACAGATGTAACAATCATCGCTGTTGGTGATATGGTTGCTCCGGCACTTGACGCTGTAGAAATCCTTAAAGAAAATGGAATCAATGCAAGAATGATTAATATGCATACATTGAAACCGTTGGATAACGAAGCAGTGATAAAAGCAGCTAAAGAGACAGGCGCAATATTAACAGTAGAGACACATAATGTTCTAGGCGGTCTTGGATCAGCTGTTTCAGAAGTTGTTTGTGAGGAATGCCCTATTCCAATGAAAAAAATGGGCGCTCCAGACCAGTTCTCTAAAGTTGGGCCAATGAATGAATTAATAGCACACCTTGGTCTTGATGCAGAGCACATTGCTGCTGAAGCAGAAAAACTCATTCAGAGAAAATAAAAATTAGAATATCGCCGTCCTATTTATTTTACCATAAGTGGAAAGTCCACATGTCAACATTTATCATGTTAACAAAAAGGAGTTTATATGGAAAATCACAAAATCCCATTAAAGGAAAAATTATGTTATACATCAGGCAATTTATCACAATGTTTAATTAACAACACAATGTCAAGCTTTCTGCTGTTCTTTTTTACAGATATCTCAAAAATTCCGGCAGCTTCTGCAAGTTTGATTTTTATGATCGGTACAATCCTTAACATTATTATTGGGCCAGTAGTCGGAACACTTTCTGACCAGACAAGAACAAAATTAGGATGTTATAGACCTTGGGTAATGTATGGTGGATTTGCAGTATCAATTATTTCTGCATTATGTTTTGTAGCTCCCCCATTCGGAACTTCAGGACGTGTTATTTGGGCGGGTATTGCTTACGTATGCTGGATCGTTGCTTTCTCTGCAGCATATACACCATACGGTGTTATGAATAATGTTATGACAGAAGATACGATCGAAAGAGGAACACTGGCTACATTTAGAGAAACAGGTTCTGATATTGCCGGAATGGTAGTGGGCAGTTTAACACTGGCTTTGATCGGTTTCTACGGACATGGTGAGGCTACAAAAGGCTACACACCAATGATGATTACCTATGCAGTATGCTCTATTATTTTGATCATTATCTGTGTAAAAGGAACAAAAGAGAGACTTCTTCCGGTAGAGGAGAAATCATCTATAGCATCTTCTTTTGGAACATTAAAAGGAAACCGTCCGGCAATTATCATTTACATTGCAATGATCGTTATGAACCTTGCAGTTATGATGCAGTTTAGCTGGGTTATGTACTATTGTACATACTGTTTAGGAAATGGAGAATTAACAGGTTCTTTCATTAGTATGTGGTGTTTTGTAGCATTCCTCTGCAAATTTATTATTATGCCCATCATCAAAAAAATGGGTAAGAGAAACGCTTTGATTATAGGAAGCGCTGCATATCTTATCGATGGAATTCTCTTTTTGGCTGCAAAAGATAATATGATTATGAACTATGCGGCTGTGGTATTCTTTGGTATTGGATTAACGGTATTCTTTACAACAATTTGGGGGGCTTTACCAGATGTAGTAGAGTATGGCGAGTACGTAAGCGGTATCAGGGCTCCAGGTTTCTTATATTCCTTGGGAGCAATGTTCAACAAAGTAGGGAATGGACTTAGTGGCGTAGTCGCTGGCCTGGTTCTTACATTTATTGGATACAACGCAGCTGGAGAACAGACAGCAAGTACAATTGCAGGTATTCGCATGGCAGCAGGTGTACCTTTAATTATAGCAGGTCTCGTATGTATCATCTTATTTGTGTTCTATAACTTAAGTACAAAAGAATACAACGATGTGGTTGAAGAACTTAATAAACGCAGAGAGAAGCAGTAAATTATGGGAAGGTTTGAATATTTAGAAGGAGAAGTTCCAGATATACCTTGTGCAGCCGCCGTAAAAACATCAACACATGTGTATGTTTCTGGTACAGCAGTATTTCAAGATGAACAGGGCAATGTTTTTTCTGATGTTAAGGATCAGACATGTAAGTGTTTGAATAAGATTGAACAGATTTTGTCAAAATGGGACTTAACTCGTAAAGATATTGTAATGGTAACTGTATTTGTTCGCGGGAAAGAAAATTTTATGGGTATGAATGAAGCATACAAAGGATTCTTTGGTGATGCATTTCCATCAAGAACAGCATGTGTGTCTGATCTTGGCCATCCAGATATGTTAGTTGAAATTTCCTGCGTAGCTTGTTTATAAGTAAATTTAGATGGCCGGAGGGGCATTTGAGATGATCAAATGCCCAATATAGGAGGATATATGGAAAAAATTACACTTCAGCAAGTACAGACAATTGTTAGAACGATGGCAAAAATAGCAGAAGATAATGAAGAATACTTCTCAGAATTAGATGGCGTAATGGGGGATGCAGATTTTGGAGTGTCATTAGCCGCTGGGTTTCGGTCAGTAATGTCGAAATGGGACAGCTATGATATGACATCTATAGGAAGTTTTCTTTTAAATGTAACTTCTGTAATTACAAGTAGCACAGGTGGATGTTCAGGTCCAGTCTGGGGGACACTTTTCATGAGATGCGGGATGGCGTTTCGTGATAAAACAGAAATTACTCTTGAAGAGGCTTCGGCAGGATTAAAGAGTTCTATTGAAGGGATTATGAAAAGAGGTGGCGCACACCTCGGTGATAAAACTTTATTAGATGCTTTTCAGGCAATCGTTGAATCTTTTGATAAAGCGGATAAAAACGGAACATTGATGGAAGCTCTCGAGGCAGCAGCAGACGCAGCTTATGAAACAAGAGAAATTACAAAATCATGGATTGCAAAACGAGGACGCCAGTCATTTACCGGAGAGCGTAGTATTGGAACCTATGACCCAGGCATTGTAGCAGTCGGTGATATGGCTAAAGCAATCGTAGAAGCGTTAAAAGCATAAGGAGGAGCTCATTATGAAGAAAATTATGAATGATGCAAATGATTTTGTAAAAGAAATGATCGAAGGTGTATACCTTGCCAATAAAGATAAATTAGAGTGGGTACCTGAAATTAACACATTATATCGTAAAAATATTCCGGAAGGAAAAGTTACTATAATGCAGGGATCAGGATCAGGACATGAGCCGGCACATATTATGTGTGTAGGCAAAGGTATGTTGGATGCCTCTTGTCCTGGAAATGTATTTGCTGCCCCACCAATGGATTTTGTATATCAATGTACAAAGAAAATTGCTTCTGATGCAGGTGTTCTTCACATTATCAATAACTATCAGGGAGACCGTATGTCATGGGATATGGGTCGGGAGATGGCTGAGATGGATGGCATCAAAGTTGGTGTAGTAGTAGTAAATGATGACGTTTCTGTAGAAGATAGTTTATACACCGTTGGACGTCGTGGCGTTGCTGGTAACTTCTTTGTAATCAAATGCTGCGGAGCTGCTTCAGAGAAAGGTGCTTCATTAGAAGAATTGGTAGCATTAGGAAATAAAGTAAATGCAAATGTCCGTACAATGGGAATGGCCTTATCATCATGTACACCTCCTTCAAAAGGAACAGCAATCTTTGAAATTGAAGATGATGAAATCGAGATGGGCGTTGGTATTCATGGGGAACCAGGACGTCGTAGAGATAAAATCAAATCTGCACATGAAATCGTAGAAGAAATGTTCAAAGCAGTTTCTGAAGATCTTCCATTCAAAAAAGGTGACCGTGTAGCATTAATGATTAATGGTATGGGCGGAACTCCTATCAGTGAATTATATATTACATACAGAGAAGCCGCTTTAATGTGCGAAGAAAAAGGTCTTACTATTGTTAAAAATTATGTTGGCAACTACTGTACATCGCTAGAAATGGCAGGATTCTCGTTAACATTACTTAAATTAGATGATGAGATGGAAGCTTTACTTGATGAACCGGCAGAGATTCCTGTTCGTATTTTTTAATCACTAGGAGGCGTATAAATTGAAAATAGCGGTTGGTTGTGATCCTAATGCAGAAAACTTTAAAAAAGAACTGATTACCTATATTCAGAAATTAGGACATGAGGTAGAAGATTTTGGAAGTACAGATCCAATTTATGCAAATGTAGCAATTGCTGTTGGAGAGGCAGTAGCTTCAAAACAGTATGACAGAGGCATATTGATTTGTGGAACTGGTATCGGAGTCTGCATTGCAGCAAACAAAGTAAAAGGAGCATATGCAGCATTAGTTAATAATGTTTATCAGGCACAGAGAGCTGAATTAAGTAATCACGCAAACATTATGACAATGGGTGCTCAGGTAATAGGTATTGAATTAGGAAAATGCCTGGTGAAAGAGTATCTTGGCCGTACATTTGATCCAAATAGCCGATCGGTACCAAAAATCAAGAGAATTTATGATTATGAGGGGGCAGAAGGCTAATGCAGAATCAGAAAAGAATTAAGCAATTAGAACTTTATGCAGCAAAATGCAGACAAAATGTTATGCATATGATTCGTGCAGGTGGCCACGGTCATGTAGGTGGAGCATTGTCAGCTATTGATGTAGTAACCGCGCTCTATTTTGATAAGATGAATGTTGATCCAAAAAATCCAAAAATGGAGAACAGAGACCGTTTTTTATTATCTGCAGGACATAAATGCTTATCTCAGTATGCAGTTTTAGCTGAAAAAGGTTATTTTGACAAAGCTATCCTTAAAAGTTATGGGTCATTTAAGTCGCTGATACCAGGACATCCGGATATGCACAAATTACCAGGTATAGAAGCTAATACAGGGGCACTTGGACATGGAATGTCTATTGCTGCAGGTATGGCAATGGCTGCAAAACAAAACGGCAGCAGCTTTAACGTTTATGTTGTTACAGGAGATGGCGAATTGCCAGAAGGATCAAACTGGGAAGCAGCTGCAGCAGCAGCAAAGTTTGGTGTAGATAATTTAACTGTTTTTGTCGATAATAATGGACTTCAAATCAGCGGGAAAGTAACTGATGTAATGAATATGGAGGATATAAGTGGAAAATTCAAATCATTTGGATGGTCTGCAATTGAGATTGATGGCAATAACATGGAAGAACTAGTTAACACATTGGATAAATTACCAATTCAGGAGGGAAAACCGACAGCTGTTATCATGCATACAACAAAAGCAAAAGGTCTTTATGCAGGAGAAAATAAACCGGAGTATCATTTCTGGAATCCAACAGAAGAAGACTTAGATAAAGCAGATAAAGATTTAGAGATGCTCGTTGCAAAACTGGAAAAAGAACTGGAGGAAAAGAGGAATGACTGAAAAATTTGATCCAAGAAAAGTGTTTGGACAGGCTGTAACAGAAGTTGCAGAACAAAATAAAAATGTTGTTGTTCTTTCTGCCGATAGTGGAAAAAGTTCAGGATTTGGCGACTTTATGAAAAAATATCCAGAACGTTACTATGAATGTGGGATTATGGAGCAAGGTGTTGTAGGAATTGCAGCTGGAATGGCAACTGTAGGGATGATTCCCGTATTCTGTGCAATCGCTCCATTTGTAACATGCCGTCCATATGAAATGGTAAGAAATGATATAGGTTATATGCGTCAAAATGTAAAACTAGTAGGGCGTAACTGTGGATTTACTTATTCAGACCTCGGAGCAACACACCAGAGTTTGGATGATTTTGCAATTATGCGGATGATTCCTGGTATGACAATACTTGCACCACAGGATCCAAATGAGATTAAAGCAGCTGTACGAGCTATGATAGAACATGAAGGTCCGGTATATATGAGAGTTGGAAATCCAAAGATTTCAAATATCTTACCAGAGAAAGAATTTGTAATTGGAAAAGGAACAGTTCTTGAAGATGGTGAAGATATTACAATTATTTCTACTGGATCAACAACAGAAGCAGCTTTAACAGCTGCAAAAGAGTTAAAGGAAAGAGGAATTTCTGTACGTGTAATTGGTATGCCGACAGTTTATCCGTTAGATACCAAACTTGTTGAAGAGTCTGCTAAGAAAACTGGTGTTATTCTTACCGTTGAAGAGCATTATGCAGAAGGTGGACTGGGAACACTTGTAACGGAGGCATGTAGTGCATTTTCTGATATTAAAGTATATCGTTTAGGTGTACCTGCAATATATGCAGCTACAGGTAGCTATCCAGAGTTACTTCATTACTATCATATCGATGCGGAGGGTATCGCAGGTGAAGTAAAAAAAGTGTTAAGTAAATAGTAAAAGAGCTGTCGTGCGGAAAATTTTTATTACCTGTGAAGCTGCAGCCGCAGCAGAATAAAGTATCCATCCACATAAAAACCTACCCTATAGTGTGCTGTTAAAAACGGCACACTTTTTTTTGAGATAATGAAAGTATCAAAGGGCTGCGGGATGTTTCTATGATGACTCAGAATACGAATGAAAGCCGGGCTTACATTTGCCTGCAAGAATTTTAAAAAGCTGGCGAGGAGGGCGTATTACATTCTATGTAATGCGCCTTTTTATTTGCAGATTTATTGAAAAAAATAGAATAGCTGCGGAAAAAGAAAAAGGGGGCTGCCCCTTTTTTATTCGTTTTTACGAAGATAAGGCTGTTTAGTAAATATTTCAGTCTATCTCTTTTATTGGACTTAAAAAACGCAAGATAAAATAAGGAGAAATAAAAAAAGTTCGTCAAGATGAACATAATAATAGTTTTACACAGAATAAATAATGGTAATAATGCACTAGATGATTTCGCTAAATAATAAAAGTTAGTATAAAAATATAATAAAAACGAAATAAAACAGAAAATAAATGTTGAATATGCACAACTGCAATGCTAGAATGTTAAAAAATGAAATCGCGATTCATTATATGAAATGCAAGTCCTGCATTTTTCACTTATTACCTAAAAATGAAATGGTGTTTCACAATGTGGGACAAAGGAGGAATCATATGGAAATATCCAGAAATACGCAAGGTATAAAACCATCCTCCATACGGAAGATGTTTAATAAAGCATTGCAGTATGATGATGTAATTAGTTTTACATTGGGGGAGCCGGATTTTACAGCTTCCGAAAATGTCGTAGAAGCAGGATGCCGGGCCATCCGGCAGGGATATACAAAATATTCCGCGAATGCAGGGCTGCTTCCGCTTAGAAAAGCGATTGGTGAAGCCCTAAATAAAGAGACTGGGCAGAACTATGATGCGGATCGTGAGATTACGGTAACAGTAGGGGCCATGGGGGCTTTGTATCTTTCACTGAAAGTACTCATCAATCCGGGGGATGAAGTCATTATATGTGAGCCTTACTGGACGAATTATGTACAGCAGGTAAAGATGTGTGATGGGGTTCCTGTATTCGTCATATGCAGAGAAGAAAATAACTTTATACTGGATGTAAATGATCTGGAGAAGGCGATTACGGAGAAGACAAAAGCGGTTATATTAAACTCCCCTTCCAATCCGACCGGAGGAGTGCTTGATATGCAGAGCCTGGAAGCAATTGCACAGACAGCCAAAAAGCACGGGCTTGCGGTGATCTCGGATGAGGTATACAAAACCATTGTTTATGATGGAACGAAAGCTCCCTCCATTGCATCCGTGGAAGGAATGAAAGAACGTACCATTGTGATTAACAGTTTCTCAAAAGGGTATGCCATGACAGGGTGGAGAGTGGGATATGCCGCAGGACCGGAAGAGGTGATAAGCAATATCACGAAACTGCAGGAAAATGTGGCGGCATGCGCAGCTATGCCCAGCCAGTATGCGGCCCTGGAAGCTTTGAACGGCCCGCAGGATTACAAGGAATATATGGTGGGGAAGTATAAGGAAAGGCGCGATGTGATGGTGGCAAGGCTGAATGCAATTCCCGGCATATCCTGCAGGGCGCCAAAAGGTACCTTCTATGCGTTTGTGAATATCAGGAATCTTCCTTTGACATCAGAAGAGTTTGCAGACAGGCTTTTAGAAGAAAAACAGGTGGTGGTAGTTCCGGGAACTGCTTTTGGCGAAGGCGGAGAAGGATATATCAGGCTGTCTTATGCAACTTCTCTGGAAGCGATTGAAAGAGGCATGGATTTAATCGAAGAATTTGTAAAAACCCTTTAACAGCCGGGAGGTAACCTGAATGGACATTAATGGCGACAGGCTCCTCAGGGAGCTCACAGAACTTGGGAATATAGGATATAAAGAGGGCGTTGGAACCAGCCGAATGGCATACTCCGAAACATTCAACCTGGGTCGGGATTATGTGAAGCAGCTGATGGAAAGTACCGGGATGTCAGCAAGGGTTGATGAAGTCGGTAATCTTACCGGTGTGCTGAAAGGGGAAACCGAAAAAATTATATCCATAGGCTCCCATATTGATACAGTACCGGGAGGCGGAATCTATGATGGAGCCCTGGGAGTTCTGGCCGGGATTGAAGCAGTAAGGGCATTAAAATCAGCCGGATACCGCAGCAGACACAGCATAGAAGTGATTGCATTTACCGAGGAAGAGGGGAATGTGGTTGGCGGCACATTTGGAAGTAAGGCGTTCACCGGACAGCCGCAGGAAACAGATTCACTGCGAAAGGCAGTCGGGTACAATATTACGGAAACGGATATCCTAAATGCCAGGCGGAATCCGGAAGATTACAGATGCTATCTGGAATTACATATTGAACAGGGAGGTCGGCTGGAGCAAGAGCAGATACCCATTGGGATTGTACAGGGCATCGTAGGGATTGCCCGATACAGGGTGACTGTTGCAGGTAAAACCAATCATGCCGGCAGTACTCCGATGAATCTGCGCGATGATGCTCTGGTAAAAGCAGCCCCGATGATTACGGGAATGATGGATATCGCCCGGGATATAAACTCCGATATGACATGCACCATAGGGCAAATCCGGGTGGAACCCGGCGCAGTCAATGTAATCCCCGGGCTGGCGGAATTTATGATTGAACTGAGATGTATGGATACACAGGATATCAATAAAGCCATCCATAGATTTGAATCAGAGTTTCAGAGTGAGGGTATTACAATTGAGAACTTTCTGTGGCAGGAAGCCACAAACATGGATGGAGAATTGATGAATGTTTTTCAAAAGTGCTGCCTTGGAAGAAAAACAAACTTCTGCCATATGCCAAGTGGTGCGGGGCATGATGGGATAAACATGGCATTATTCACACCTTCAGCAATGATCTTTATCCCGAGTATGGGCGGAATCAGCCATAATATCAGGGAAGAAAGCAGGCCGGAAGATATCATAAAAGGAAGTAATATACTGCTGGATGCGATTCAAATGATTGACCGGCAGTAATGAGGGAGATGCAGTATGAAAATAAAACTGATCAATCCAAATACGACAGCTGCTATGACTCAGAGCATTCAAAGTTGCGCAGAAAAGTATGTGCGCAAAGATACTGAAATATATGCGGTCAACCCAACTGTCGGTGTAAACAGTATTGAGTGTTATGTAGACGAATATCTGGCGATCCCCGGAGTATTGCGGGAAGTCCAGAAAGGGGAGCAGGAAGGGGCCGATGCGTATGTAATTGCATGCTTTGGAGATCCCGGCCTTCAGGCAGCAAGGGAAATCACAGACAAACCGGTGGTAGGAATTGCAGAATCTGCCATTGCCGCTGCCAAAGTAATTGCGCCGTATTTTTCAATTGTATCTGTTCTGGACCGTTCGATTAAGGTGACTGAGGATGTGGTTGTCAATTATGGAGCAGAAAAATTCTGCAGATCCATCCGCTCCACCGGACTCAGTGTTCTGGAATTTGGAGAAAGCCCACAAAGAGGACTAGATGCGCTTCTGCATCAGAGCAGACTTGCAGTGAGTGAGGATAAGGCGGAGTGTATTCTTCTCGGATGTGCAGGGTTTGTTGATTTTGTAGAAAAGATAAAGAAGGAACTGGGGGTTCCGGTGCTAGACGGGGTTATGCCGGCCGTAAAATTTGCAGAAGCATTTGTGGAAATGGGGCTCTGCACCAGCAAAACAAATACATGGAGTTATCCCGAGAAGAAAGAATATGCAGGTTATGATCTTGAAACGGTAACATGGATGCCAGGGAAACCGATGATATGTGGTAAATAGGAGGAAATATGTATGAGAAAGAAAAGATTGTTAGCATTTGTACTTAGTTGTGTAATGGTATGTTCCGCACTTCTTGCAGGATGTTCCGGGGGAAGCAAAGAAGAAAAACAGCCCGAACCTAAAGCAGAACAGACAGAGGAGACAAAAGAAGAATCCGGTGAGCCGGCTAAGGTATTGGATTCCGGTGATGTTAAGGTCGGTATCAGCATCAATGCGCTGGATGCGATTAATAACCGCCAGGTATTTGAAATGATGCAGAATAAGGCAGAGGCAGCCGGTTATGAATACGTTGCCACCAGTGCAAACGGCACGGCAACCCAGCAGTCCACGGATATTGAGAACCTGGTTCAGCAGGGATGCAATGTGATTGTTGTTTTGAACGGCGATACAGAAGGGCTGACCAATGCGGTAAAAGAGGCATCTGAAAAGGGTGTCTACGTAATCAGTGTAGAATCAGGATATATCCCGGGTATTTCTGCTTACTTTGCAAAAAACGATTTTGCCCTGGCATCCGCAATGTATATGATGCTGGCAGGAGAGATGGGGTATGAGGGTGAAATTATAGCAACCGGGCATAACGACCATCCCGCTATCCGGGCAAGAGTAAATGTCCAGGAAGCAATGCTGAAAGAATACGCGAATATCAAGCTGGTAAACCGCGTAACAACGGGTTACCCGGGAACGACGGAACTTGCTTATAACGGCGTGGAAAGCGCACTGCAGCAGAATCCGGACGTTAAGACAATTTGGTGCACCTTTGACCTGGAGGCACTGGGAGCGGCGCAGGCATGCGAAGCGCTGGGCAAGAAGGATATCAAAATTGTAGGAGCCGACGGAGAAATTGATGTGCTCCGTATGATAAAAGACGGAAAATATATTATTGCGACATCCGTAGCTGATTTGGAGGCAACGACCGATGATGTCATTCAGACAGTGGCTGATTTATCTTCCGGAGCGGAAGTAAAGATGTTCCATGAGATGCCATTTATTATGATTACAGAGGAAAATGTAGATGAATGGATTGAAAGAACAGAGTCCTATCTGAAAGAAAGCGAATAAAAATTGTAAAGGGCGCTTGCAGGCGCCCAATACTTAAATACAAAAACTGTTTCAAGCCGGAAAGGAGTAAATATGGCAGAGCAGGAAATGGCAGTAGAAATGAGAAATATCAGTAAATATTTCAATGGCATATGCGCACTCCATAACGTAAACCTGCAGATAAAAAAGGGGACGATCCATGCCCTGCTTGGCGAGAACGGGGCGGGAAAATCTACCTTAATGAAGATACTTTGCGGAATTATTAAGAAAGAACAGGGGTCCGTTTATCTGTTCGGAAAAGAAATGAACATAAGGTCTGTGATAGAAGCCCAGGAACATAAGCTTGCGATTGTGCCTCAGGAACTGGCATTAGTAGATTATTTTACCGTAGCCGAAAACATTTATCTGGGGCGTGAGCAGGTAAAAGGGCCGGGCCTGGTATCACGCAGCAAAATGTTTGAAGAAGCAGAAACTATTCTGAAAGAACTCAAGATTCATCTGGATCCAAGAACGGCTGCCGGTAAATTGAGTGTTTCAGATAAACAAATGCTTGTAATTGCAAAAGTGCTGTCGCTGGATGCGGAAGTGATTATTATGGATGAACCTACCGCAAGGCTGGGCGTTAAGGAAATCAAGGAATTTCTGGAGTACATGAAATACTTGAGAAGCATTGGAAAAACCATTATTTACATATCCCATAAATTAGAAGAGATTTTTGAAATCTGTGACGAAATCACGGTATTGCGCGACGGTCAGACGATCGGAACCCATCGGACCGCCGATATCACGGTTGACCAGCTGATTAAAGAGATGGTAAACAGATCCTCGGAAAGCCTGGATATCAAAAAGAACCATAAAGAATTTGGGGAAGATATCCTGAAGGTAGAGGGACTGTCATGTGAAAAAATGGTGGCGGACGTTCATTTTTCTTTGAAAAAAGGAGAAATCCTGGGCTTTTATGGACTAGTTGGTTCTGGGCGTACAGAGATGATACGCGCGGTGCTTGGCATTGATCCTATAAAGAGCGGTGAAGTTACCTATAAAGGAAACCGGGTCAGGTTTAAAAATATCCGTGAATCCATGGCGGCAGGGCTGGTCTTAATCCCGGAAGAGAGGAGAAAGCAGGGGCTTGTCATGAATCTGTCTATCCGTCAGAATGCGTCGCTTACGAAGCTGAAAAGATTCAGTAAAGCCGGATTTATGAATAAGAGTAAAGAAGTGGAAAGCGCGGAAAAACTGCGGGAGGAGCTACAGCTCTCCTGCCCCGGCATTGAAAGCCCGGCCGGTGCATTAAGCGGCGGGAACCAGCAGAAGGTTGTCCTGGCAAAATTTGTAGACATGCCGGTGGATATCTTTATATTTGATGAACCGACCAGAGGGATAGATGTGGGGGCAAAAAGTGAGATTTATACATTGATAGAGAAAATTTCAGAACGGGGAGCATCTGTCATTATTATTTCATCCGAAATACCGGAACTGCAGTCAATCTGCGACAGGGTTGCAGTCATGCGGGAGGGCCGGGTTACGGGCGTATTGGGCAGTGAAGAGTTCCAGGATGCGGAGACCATTCTGAAATATTCTATAGGAGGCTAATATGACAGGACAGGTGCAAATGAAAAAGAAAGTGCATTTTTCAGAATTTGTGATGAAATACGGGACATTGATGTTTTTGGTGCTTCTGTGCATCGCATTTTCGGTATTACGGCCAAGCACATTTTTAAGTGTGGGCAATCTATTGACCGTATTGAGGCAGATTGTAATCTTGAGTATACTGGGCGGAGGCCTTACGGTTGTTATGATCACAAACCGTATCGACCTGACGATAGGCTATACGACCAGTTTTCTTGGAATTGTTGCAGGTGCGCTGATGGTAGACTTCGGAATTCCTGTTCTGCCTGCCGCAATCCTGACTTTGATAGCGGGGGCCATACTGGGGAGCCTGAGCGGTATTGCTGTGGCATTGATTGGGATTCCTGATTTTATTGCGACTTTATCATTGGGATTTTTGATTTCAGGCTTTAACCAGTCCTATACAAAAGGACATCCAATCTCAGGGCTCCCGGCGGAGTTCAGCATATTCGGCGCTAAGTTTGTTAAAGGAATACCGACTTCCATATTCTTTATGATCGTATTTCTGGTTATTATTTTTATACTGCTTAACTTCACAAGATTCGGAAGGCATGTTTATGCAATCGGCGGCAATGAAGAGGCATCCCTGATGTCCGGTGTAAATGTAAAGGCGAATTTGATCTGGGCTTATGTTGTCAGCGGCGTTGGCGCAGGACTGGCCGCATTGATCCTGGCGTCTAAGCTTGGAACCGCACATCCTACGGCGGGAGATAATTACCTGATGGAAGCGCTGGCCACCGTCTATGTGGGGGGAACCGCATTTAAGAGCGGGGAGCCTAATATTGCAGGAACCTTTGTGGGCGCTATGATTATCGGAGTCCTTACAAATGGGCTGACCCTCTGCAACGTTCAGTATTACAACCAGGACATTGCGAAAGGGCTTGTCATTTTTCTGGCGGTCACCATAACATCCATCCAGAGAATGAAAAAGAAATAAGAAGGAAGGGGCATACATATGAGTATTTTAATAAAGAATGGAACCGTATTGACAGCGGAAAACGAGGTAAAAGCCGATGTTTTGATCATTGATGAGAAAATCGCTGCGGTCGGGCAGAATATAGTGCAAGATGTTGATGAGGTGATCGATGCAGAGGGGAAATATGTATTTCCGGGAGGAATCGACCAGCACACTCATTTTTCTGCGCTTTGTAATTCCGGGGATAAGGATACCGCGGGATACGAGACAACGAAAGCAGTTATTGTAGGGGGGACTACTACAATCATAGATTACGCGCCCCAGGATCCGGGCTGTGGGCTGATTGAATCCGCACAGTACCGCATCAACACGAGGGCAAAGGGAAAGACATGCGTTGATTTTGCTCTGCATTCTCTGGTAACCGAAGTGACGGACGCTATGTTTGACGAGATAAAACAGCTGCCGGACTATGGCATTGCAAGTATCAAGGTGTTTATGGCATATATCGGTTCCCCGCTCCATGTAGGGGACGATACCTTATATAAGGTGCTCCAGGAAAGTAAAAAGGTGGGGGTAACCGTATTTGTGCATGCGGAAAATGGAGAGATCATTGATATGCTGCAGAAGGAGTGTGTAAAAGCCGGGAATGTGACGCCCGAATTCCATGCGGTATCCCGCCCGCCGCTTGTTGAGACAGAGGCTGCTCAGAGAGCTATCTACATAGCGGATCAGTTAGACGCCCCGCTCTTTATCGTACATGTCTCCTGTAAGGGGGCGTCGGATGCCATTGCAGAGGCAAGGTATAAAAAACAGAGAGTATATGGCGAGACCTGTACACAGTATCTTACGACGACAAAGGATCGCCTGAAAAATCCGGACTTTAATATTGCCGCCCAATTCGTATGTTCGCCGGCACTCCGTGATGAGAGTGATATTGACGCCATGTGGCAGGCATTATATGATGGTGTATTAAGCGCCGTGGTATCGGATCACTGCGGAATTGACCTTGCAGAAATGAAGCAGACGGGAAGGGATAATTTTGTGGATATACCAAACGGGGCGCCGGGGGCGGCCGACCGCATTCATATGATCTGGACAAATGGCGTGGCTAAAAACAGGATTTCCAGACAGAAGTTTGTGGAGGTATGTTCGGAAATGCCTGCAAAGATTAATGGCATATATCCAAGAAAAGGTACCATAGCAGTTGGCTCAGATGCGGATATTGTAATTTTCAATCCGGACTACAGAGGTGTTGTACAGCTTGCGGATAACCCGAATGGCGTAGACTACAATATTTATGAAGGAAGGGAGCAGATCGGACAGGTAGAAACCGTACTGCTGCGCGGTAAAAAAGTAGTTGAACATGCCCAATTTGTGGGCGAAATGGGACAGGGAGAGTTCATACCAAGTAAACCATATGCTTATTGCTTTGAAGGAAGAGAATAGTCAGGAGGCTGTTTTATGGACAAGATATTAGAAAAAATCCGCGAGTACGGAGTGATGCCTCTTGTTACGCTGGATGAGCCGCAGGATGCGTATGTACTTGGCAGAGCGCTGACGGATTGCAGCCTGCCCATTATAGAGATTACGTTTCGGTCCGGCGCGGCGGAGGAAGCAATCCGTATTCTCAGAAGCACCTATCCGGATATGTTAGTCGGAGCAGGAACGGTGCTGGATGCGGATACGGCGGAGCGGGCGATCAAAGCGGGGGCACAGTTCGTACTGGCGCCTGGTATGAATCCCGGCATGATAGAATTTTGTCTTGCGGAGGGAATTCCCGTATTTCCGGGATGTATGACTCCGACAGATCTGGGACTGGCGCAGAACCTGGGGCTAAAGGTTGTGAAGATATTTCCGTTCATGCAGATGGGCGGGATCCCGATGCTCAAAGCCATCTCAGCTCCCTACGGTAAAATGGAATTTTTGGCAACCGGAGGGATCAATGACGAGAATTTGGCCTCGACCCTTGCATTTCCAAGAATGGCTGCATGCGGAGGCAGCTGGCTGATTAAAAAAGAAAAGCTTAGAAAAGGCGACCTGGAAGGCTTGAAAAGCGATATTAACCGGACTTTAACGGCAATGCTCGGGCTGCGGTTTGCACATCTTGGGATCAATCATGGGATGGAGGCAGCAAAAAAATTGGAGCAGATTCTGAATGTACAGACTCTCTGGGGGCAGGCGTCCGGCTTTATCGGAGATTATGTTGAGGCTGTAAAAACCGCAGGGCAGGGGAAAAATGGGCATATAGCGGTTGGAACCAGTGATATCGGGCGGGCAATATTCTATCTGCAAAGGAAGGGGTTTGGTATTCAAGCGGAATCTGTCAAAAAAAATGAAGCAGGTCATATCTTAGCTGCTTACCTGAAAGTAGATGCGGGCGGTTTTGCAGTCCATCTTCTTCAGGAAACATTAGGCTGAGAAATCTGGAAAGGGTTACTATGTCAACAGCAACGGTACAATCAATTGATAGGGCATTTGAAATTCTGGAGGCGTTGGGAAACTGCCCGAATGGGATGCAGGTCAAAGAACTGTCAGCCGCGCTTGCACTGAATAAAAGCACGGTGAGTCGTATTCTTTTGACTTTGGCCAGTAAAGGCTATGTGGTTAAAAATAAAGATAATTATTATCGGCTGGGAATGCGTCTGGTGGATTTGTGCAGCTTCTATTTAAACAGTCTCCAGCTTAAAACGGAGGCGCTTCCGTTTTTAGAAGAGCTTAGAAACCAGACGGGACTCATCGTGCATCTGGGAAGTCTGGATGAAAATGAAGTAGTTTATCTGGATAAAATCAGTTCATTTAATAATATACGGATGTATTCCCAGATAGGGAAACGTGCCTATGTTCATTGCACAGGGCTTGGAAAGGCAATGCTCTCCCGGATGAGCCGGGAAGAAGTGGAGGAGATCCTGGCCGCGAAAGGACTTCCGATGATGACAGAATATACCTGTACGGACCAAAAAAATTTTTTTGCTGAACTGGATCAGACACGTGCCAGGGGCTATGCCGTAGATGAGCAGGAAAATGAGGCGGGAATCAGGTGCGTGGCGGCTCCTGTTTTCGACTACAGAGGCAATGTGATAGCCGCTGTAAGCGCAACGGGATTTATTGATATGTTTCCAAAAGAACGGATAGAAGCAATGTCTGTGTATGTGAAGAAATGTGCGGAGAGTATTTCAAGAAGCATGGGGTATCGCTGAAAATCCGCGCGTGTTATTATTTAGATACCCCACTTATTCCGAAAATCGGATGAGCACGGAAAGCTATACCCAAAGGGCACCCCGTAACTCATGCCCTGCGGGCGGGTCTGCAGCAAAGC
>OBZW01000390.1_pt1 | contig 29922 bp, 30 predicted proteins | sample 1477021 | NCBI WGS metagenome assembly OBZW01 (sample SAMEA2580262, study PRJEB22360) | human gut metagenome | biome: human gut; feature: human-associated habitat; material: faeces | place: Denmark | collected 2008/2010
CTCCAAATAATTGTTATTATTAGTACATTCCAAATCCCGTCAATTGACCTCCAATTTATACTTAGACAATTATCCAAGAGAATGTTCCGATAAATATGATATATGAAATTCGACTAACCAAAAGAGCAGGAGACTCCGTTAAATTCTTCCGCTTAGGAAATTAGATAAAAATAATAAAAGGGATTCAATACCAGATATCATATTAGCTGTCATAGCCGTTGATTATGGCAGCCAATAGAAGAGCAATAGGAAGAAAAGAGAATGAAAAGGAGAGCGCTATGATTACTGTAAACTAGATGTGTGGAAATCTAACGCTTTTTTCTTATATCCAAGTACTTAGAAAGAGAAAGCACAAGCGACCAAATACCCTGGAGAAAGGATTCTGAACAACATACTTTGTTTGAACACTAATATTGGGAAAATGATAAAAGAGAAAGGTTTAGTTTAAACTTGAGGAAGGCATTTCCAATATTCGAATAGCGCTAGATATCATTACGCAAAGTATCCTAGCGGGCCATGATTTAATTGTTGATTCTGCATTAAGATTGGAAATCTATATATTACATGAGATGAAAGCGAAAAATCCACCTCCATTATAAAAAATTTTATATACATGAGTTTCATAATAGTTTTAAAACTGTTTAAGATTACATATTTACTTCAGTGAATGTAAGAGGAAAGCAAGAAGACATATTCAGACTATAAAGAACCGAGTGTGTCAGGATGAAAATAACTATACCGTATCCATATATTTGCCAGCAGAACAATACCTACCTTGCCATTGAAAATCCCATATGAATAAAACTTAATAAATAAAAAAAGACAAGAAAATAGCCGCAACTTTGCGGCTGATTTTACTTTCTGTGATTATGTACTTACTGTCTATCAAATATCCAAACCAGCGAATAAGGATGTAAATAAAGATCTATAAGTTTCAGGGGGCCCCTAAAACTTAAAAGTCCCCCGAAACCCATCCCACATCTGATCTTTCTCACTCAATATAAGCCCAGTCCCGTCTTCCAGCCGATACCCGTCAGCGGAAGCGCTGCCCCTATACTCGCCGGCCACCTGCGGCCAACAGATGCCGATCTCCGGGTCATTCCATGCAAGCCCGCCTTCATCGCCGGGGTGATAGAAATCCGTACATTTATAACAGAACTCTGCAACATCAGAAAGTACCAAAAATCCGTGTGCAAAGCCTTCCGGTATATAAAACTGCTTTTTATTTTCTTCGGTCAGCTCAACACCAAACCATTTGCCATAAGTTTCGGATTCGCTCCGCAGGTCAACGGCAACATCAAATACATGCCCCTTAATGACCCTTACCAGTTTTCCCTGGGGATATTCCTTCTGGTAATGGAGCCCGCGCAGTACGCCTTTGCTTGAACTGGACTGGTTATCCTGCACAAAATTCATGGACAGACCTGCATCCTCCATATCCTTCTGGTTGTAAGTTTCCATAAAATATCCCCTGGAATCGCCGTGGACGGCAGGTTCGATGATACAGAGCCCATGGATGCCGCCAACATTCTTTTCTACTTTAATCTGTCCCATCTTTACCTCCTGATATTGTTTCAATCCTTGTTGAAAGGCCAAAAACATTCTTTCGGCCCTTATATTACTAAGTTTATCTGCTCAGATCTCTGAACTTCCTTTTTAAAATTCAATTTCCTGTAAATATCTCCGCACGGCATCCTGCCATGTGGGGAGAAGTGTAAATCCATTTTTTGTCAGCTTGCTTTTGTCCAGCCGGCTGTTGAACGGGCGTTCAGCCTTTGATATGCCGTATTCCTTTGTAGTAACCGGGATGACGTTCAGCCGCTCGGGAGAGTATTCCGGCCGCCCCATCTCAAAAGCCTGGCGGAAGATTTCCTTGGTGAACTCATACCAGCTGATGTATCCGCCTTCATTTGTTGCATGATAGTAGCCGTATTTTTCTGTTTCAATCATATCTGCTAACAATACTGCAAGGTCAAACGTGTAAGTCGGAGTTCCGATCTGGTCGCTGACAACCTTTATGGTATCATGTGTCTTGCCCAGATTCAACATGGTTTTTATAAAATTTCCCCCGTTTTTTCCAAATACCCAGGCGATACGGACAATAAAATATTTGTCCAGTGTCCGGGAAACAGCCAGTTCTCCGGCCAGCTTTGTCTCACCGTATACGCTCAGTGGTTTATAATCTGTACAATCCGGCTGCCACGGTTCTGTGCCCTGTCCGTCAAATACATAGTCTGTGGAGAGATAGAGCATTTTGCAGTCCAGATCCCTGCAGACATCCGCTATGTTCTGTGTTCCGACTGCATTAACCAGACGTACTTTTTCTTTGTTGTCTTCCTCCTCAGCGGCATCTACCGCAGTCCAGGCAGCACAGTGTATCACCGCATCCGGATTGGTTTCTCTGATCACGCTGTTTACGGAAGCTGCATCGGTAATATCCATTTCCTCAATATCAACACCTACAGCTTCATGGCCCCGTTTCCTCAGTTCATTGACACAGTCATACCCGAGCTGTCCTTTAACACCTGTTACTAAAACCTTCATATAGTCACTCCATTTCATTAAAAAACAAATTATAATTCCTGGCGGTTCCCATACATTTGTTCATAATAGTTCTGGTAATCGCCGGAAATAATGTTTTCCCACCAGTCTTTGTTATCCAGATACCACTGGATGGTCTTTTTGATGCCGTCCGCAAACTTTGTTTCCGGAAGCCAGCCAAGCTCACTATGGATTTTGGTTGGATCAATCGCGTAGCGCATGTCGTGGCCCTTGCGGTCTTCTACATACGTGATCAGGCTCTCTGGCTTGCCGAGTTCCTTACAGATGATCTTAACAATATCAATGTTTTTCATCTCGTTGTGTCCGCCGATATTGTAGACTTCCCCGACGCGTCCCTTGTGGATGATCAGGTCGATTGCCTTGCAGTGGTCTTCGACATAGAGCCAGTCACGGACATTTTCTCCCTTGCCGTAGACCGGGAGCGGTTTGTCGTTTAACGCATTTGCAATCATAAGCGGAATCAGTTTTTCCGGAAAATGATACGGCCCGTAGTTGTTAGAGCAGCGGCTGATGGTGACCGGAAGCCCATAGGTACGGTAGTAGGCCATTACAAGCAGGTCTGCTCCGGCCTTGGAGGAGCTGTAGGGGGAACTCGTGTGGATTGGCGTCTCCTCGGTGAAGAAGAGATCCGGTCTGTCCAGAGGCAGATCGCCGTATACCTCGTCGGTTGACACCTGATGGTAACGGGTGATGCCGTATTTGCGGCAGGCATCCATCAGTACGGCAGTTCCTTTGATGTTTGTATCCAAGAACACTTCCGGGTTCTCGATAGAACGGTCCACGTGGCTTTCAGCAGCAAAATTCACGACCATGTCAGGGTGTTCCTCTTCGAATAATTTATCCACTGCAGCGCGGTCTGTGATGCTTTCTTTTACAAAACGGAAATTCGGGTTATCCATTACAGGTGCGAGAGTAGAGAGATTGCCTGCATAAGTCAGACAGTCCAGGCAGATAATGCGGTAGTCCGGGTAGTTGTCTAACATATGGAATATAAAGTTGCTTCCGATGAATCCGGCGCCGCCGGTTACGATTATTGTCATGGTGATAGTCTCCTTATAGTATATTCTTTGTTTTCAACTGTTATTAATGCAGGACATCCAGAAATTTACCGTCCAGAACGTCTTTCAGATATTGGCCGTACTGGTTTTTCTTGAATATCTCATAGACCTCCAGAATGTCATCTTTGGTGATCCATCCGTTCATATATGCGATTTCCTCCAGGCATGCAATCTTGCGGTGCTGGTGAGATTCCACCGTTTTAACAAAATTAGTGGCTTCCACGAGGCTCTCGTGAGTTCCGGTATCCAGCCAGGTGAAGCCCTGACCGAGCAGTTCCACATTCAAGCTGTTATTTTCAAGATAGATACAGTTCAGGTCTGTGATCTCCAGCTCTCCGCGGATCCCTGGCGTCAGGCTTTTTGCGTATTCTACAACCTTGTTGTCATAAAAATACAGGCCGGTAACACAGTAGTTGCTTTTGGGTGCTGCAGGTTTTTCCTCTATAGAAATGGCCTTTCCTTCGTTATTAAATTCAACGATTCCAAAACGCTCCGGATCATCCACATAATAGCCGAAAATGGTGGCACCTCTGCCTGATTCTGCGTTTTCGACTGCAGCTTTCAGCCTTTTTTTCAGCCCGTGGCCGGCAAAAATGTTATCGCCGAGTACCATGGCAACGGTATCATTTCCGATAAACTCTTCGCCGATGATAAACGCCTGAGCCAGACCGTCCGGGCTTGGCTGCACTGCGTAACTAAGCTCCACTCCGAACTGGTGTCCGTCGCCTAAAAGCTCCTTGAACCTAGGAGTATCCTGTGGCGTGGAAATAATTAAAATATCGCGGATGCCGGCATTCATGAGCACGGACATCGGATAATAAATCATGGGTTTATCATAGATCGGCAGTAACTGTTTGGAGGTTACCATTGTCAGAGGATAGAGGCGCGTCCCCGAACCTCCTGCTAAAATAATTCCTTTCATAAGAAATCTCCTTTATCTGTATGGACTACTGGTATCAAAGATTAGTTGTTCTGATTCAAGCTGTGTGTGTATTATAAAAGGTGACCTTAGGTCACCTTCAAGCCTTTTCATAAATTCTTAAGAATTTTATGGAAAAAAACTCAGTTGGGCATGGATGAAGCATTACTTTTTTGGAGTGCAGATAAATAATCCGGCCTCCTTTGTAATATGAAACCCACCTGCTGTTTTCTTTTTTACAAATGTGCGGAATTCCGTATAATGTTCTGAAATATACTGATACTGGTTGCCGTGGCAGGAAAGAATATAGGAGATCAGCGGCTCCGGTTCCGGGATCAGCAGGGAGTCTTCGTAGAGTCTCCAGTCCGTTTCCGCAAAATATTCCTTTAGGATACCGGCGCCATTTTCAAGGCCAAATTTTTCATATAACTTGTCTGCCGAAAGCATGATTCTCTCGTCAAATTCATGTACAAGCCGACTGACTTCCGCCATATGGCGGGAACTGTAGGCGCTGCACAAAAAGCGGCCGTCCGGTTTCAGAACACGCCGTACTTCGCTGCATACCTGTGGGATATCCTCGCAGTAGAAGAGCACATGGTTGGCAATAACCAGATCCAGGCTGTGCTCTTCGAAGGGAAGCCGGTGGCAGTCAAAGGCCTCAAAAGAAAAACGGGAGTCCTTTGCCCCTACAGCCCGGCGGGCATCCCGGAGCATTCCTTCAGAGATATCGGACAGTGTGATATGAACATGTGCCGGGAGTTTTGAAAGGTTTTCTTTCCAAAGTGTCCCGTCTCCGCATCCAATTTCAAGGATTTCCATTCCCGGCTCAATCCGGCACTGTTCACAGATCCATGGAAACCAGCCCTGTGGATTCTGGGAATATAGGCTGTGGAGATTGATTCTTGCAGAAATGTTAGAAGCATTCTGATACTGATTTTTCAAACTGCTTTCCATGCCGGTCAGATGGATGAGATTCAGCATCTGGCTCCAGTCAATGTTATGCTCCTTCTGAATCACTTCCGCGGTATCCTGGATTGCTTTTTCAACGAGCTGCATTTGCTCGATCCGATCCTGAACGAGCTTTAGCTGAATATGCAGTGAGTTCAGCATAAAGTGGTAATCGGAATCATTTATGGTCATCTGACGGATGTCATCCAGAGAGAAACCCAGGTACTTCAGCAAGAGAATCTGCTGAAGCCGCGCAAAATCGGCATCCGTATAAAAACGTGCTCCCGAATCTGTGACAAGAGAGGGTTTTAATATATCCTGTTTATCGTAATAACGGATTGTGCGCAGAGTGACATGAGCCATGCGCGCAAACTCACCGGAAGAATAGTAACCTGGTTTCTTCATTGCTTTCATCCTTTCGAAACTTGTCCGGCAGTAAGCTGCAGAATAAGATATTATAAAATATTATAAAGGGAAAACAAAAAAGAGGCAATGAATAGTTGTAATAATAACGCAGGCCCGGGCTGCTGCAAATAATTACTTGTCCATGTAAAGGCGCAGAAATTTTTCCTGCTGCTCGTCATCTGTCAGTCGGTCATAAAGAGTGCTGCAGTGCAGGATGCAAAACAAAACAAAGGTGATAAGACAAAACAAAAACACGCCTATTATAAAATAGATCATATAGCCCCTCCTTATGATATTTCTATACATCTTATTATATGCAGGCTAAGGCACAAATACTCCAATAATTTCACTGTACCAGGATTTTACGGCGAGATCATAAAGTTCTGCATCCGGGAGGAGATATCAAGAAATTATTTTAAAAATCAGACAGCAGCAAAATACCGCTGCAGTTCCGGCGCACATGAGAAATAAAAGTCATGTAACCGCCGGAACGAAGACAGTGTTTTGCTGCTGCCGAGGAATCAGACACGCTCTAGTACATTATTTATTAGAAACAAAGATGAATTTCACTTCACCATCCATTCCGTCTGAAATTCCGGAGAAATTCGTATATTTTTTGGAGGAATCTATCATCGTGTTCAGCTTATCAAGCAGTCCGTCGAGGTCTCCGTCAAATGCGCTGACCAGTTTTTTGATGCCTTCATCATTGAATTGAATCATGCCGTCATTCAGTGTTTTTGCGCCGTCATCAAGTTGTTTTACGCCGTCGATCAACGCGCCGGAACCGGTCTGCAGTGTCTGGATACCTGCCGCAAGCGTGCCTGCTCCGGTATTGAGGTCACCTGCACCGGAAGCGATCCGGGAAGCGCCTTCCATAAGGCTGGAAGCGCCATTGCTGGCCTCCCCCATCTTCTCGTGTAAGGTTCCTGCACCGGTGTTTACCTGAGATGCGCCTTCGGATAACTGCTTCAATCCGGCTGCAAGACCTGCATTCCCGTCAATCCCGCCAAGAACCTGTGATGTGCCGGCCTTGAGCTGGGAAACGCCTTGATTTACCTGTGAACTGAGTCCGTTTTCACCGTTAACTCCTTCATTGAGGGAGCCGATTCCGTCTTTTATGCTTGGGGTCTGGGTTGAAGCATCGCCGGTGTTGAGGGCTGCATTCAGCGCGGCAGAACCGGCCCGGATACTGGCGGTGCCAGTACTGGAATCGCCGGTATTCAATGCATTATTTAGAGCAGATGCCGCATAGGTGATACTGGGCACTCCGTTGGCGGGATCCCCATCATTCAGCGCTGCACTTAAGAATGCCGCCCCGCCTGCAATGCCGGGATTTGTACCATCTCCATGGAAGGCAGTGTCTATTGCCGTGGCTCCTGCAGCAACCTCCTGGGCCAGAAGGGAAAGTGCGCTGTTATCCGATGCAGGAGCAGTATTGGCGAGGCTGTCCCGTTCGTTCTGATCTGCCTGGAGGCTGCCAATCACGCCCTCGAGGGCTTCCAGTGTGCCTTCCGGCAGATCCTCACAGCCCTGGAGGGTGGTTTCCAGTTCCTGAAGCTGTGTCACTTCATCCCAGCTGCTGGTAGTATCGCCTGCAGCCTGACTTTCTGGGCCTGCTGACAGGGCATTGGCGAGCTGCCACGCGGCAGCGGACAGCTCACCGGTACCCGCGGCAGTCTCTTGTATACCGCTATTCAGATTCGCAGCCCCCGCAGCTGCCTGCTGGGTACCTGCGTCCAGAGCCGCGGCTCCGTCGCTTACCTGCTGGATTCCTGCATCCAGAGCCGCAGCACCGGCGGCGGTTTGGGCGATTCCATCATTCAGGACAGCGATTCCCTGGCACAATGCAGGAAGCTGGGCACCAAGAGACTTCTGCATCTCCTGGACGCCTGCATCCAGTGCCTGAACTCCGGGGAGAAGCTCATCGGCTACCTTGCCGGAAACCAGATTCAATCCTGCATGGAGTTCTCCGGCGCCTGTGTCTAATGCGCCGGTTCCGTCCAGCAGCTGGGAGGCTCCTTCAGCCAGGGCAGTGCTTCCGTCCCTGAGTTCATTGCTGCCTGTGGCCAGTGTTTCGGTTCCGTCCTTTAAGGCGCTGCTGCCCGAAACCAGCTGTCCGATTCCGTCCGTCAGTGTGCCGGAGGAGGAGAGCAGTGTATCCAGCCCGCTTTTCAGCTCTCCCGAACCGTCCACCAGCTGATTTGCAGAATCCTGCAGTTTATTCATGGAACTTTTCAGGTCATTCAGATCATCCAGTTTATCCGTCTCCAGACTGTTAAATACATCGTTAGTTGCGATTGTAATACCCTCCACGGCATCATAGTCTGTTACGTCGGCCTCCAGCTCAAAATAATCCGGTATATCTAAATCAGTCACACCCAGGTTTTCCTTTACCTGGGGAAGCCCCATGCCGAGAGCCATGTCTCTGTCACCGTCGGAGACAAGTTTACCGTTTGTGATCTTAATATTCGTGAACTTATCAGCATCCAGAATCAGTCCGGTTACCATCAGAAACGGCGTATACTCACTGCCGTTTTTTCCCGATGTGTTCTGGTACTGGTAACGTATCAGCAGATGACCGCTTTTTCCCTGCAGCTCGCCGGCGCTGATGGATTTGCCGTCCAGCGTGTATGTGACTTTAACACCCACTGGCAGAGCCTGGGTTGTCGTCCCCTGGTAGCAGATGTCTTTGCTGTCTCCATCCCAGGTGATGCTGCTGCTTTTCTGGGTAAATGTTTCATCGCCCTTGACATTCTCTATATTTTCCAGCGTGGAAACATCTTTAATTTCTGACGCGTCCTTCACATTTTTCAGCTGGTCAGACACCGTGACGGCTGTAACGGAGCCGCTGCCGTCTATTTTGGCATATACAGTTTCGTCCTTTACAGGCCTGACGCCGGATTCAGATGTCTTGGTATCTTTGACAGCGGATTCTTCCGTCTTGGCCGTGTTCTCCTTTGCATAACAGGCGACAGGCGCGGCCAGTGTGCCGGCTGCCATGGACATAGCCAGTGCGATTGCTACGAGTGTCTTATATTCTCTGTTTTTCATATCAGTTTACCTCCTCAATAAATCTGTTGGCTCCAATTATTTATTCCCGCAGGGAATCCCTTAACTCAGACATTAGCGCAGGCCTCATCGGCCGGCTTCTCTTTCTTTTTGATACATCCGCGCATATCTTTCGTAGTAGCACAGATGACTCTGTCAAAGACCATCAGCATGGATGGCAGTATGAAAATAACTGTAAACATACTGATGACAGCCCCCCGGGCCATCAGGGTACATAGGGCGGATATCATATCAATATCGGAATAAAGCCCGACTCCAAATGTGGCGGCGAAGAAGCCCAGGGCAGACACAATAACCGAACTGACAGAAGCAGAAACCGCAATCTGTATAGAGTCCCTTTTTGCTTTTCCTCTGCAGCGCTCTTTTTTGTATCTGGTTGTCATCAGGATTGCATAATCAACGGTTGCCCCCAGCTGTATTGTTCCAATGACAATAGAAGCGATAAAGGGCATTTTTGTCCCTGTAAAATAGGGGATTCCCAGGTTAATGAAGATTGCAAATTCAATGACGGCAACAAGGATCACCGGCAGTGATATGGATTTAAACACGAGTGCGATTATGATAAATATGGCGATAATGGAAACTGCGTTAACCACCTTAAAATCCTTATCGGTGATCGTGATCAGATCCTTCGTACAGGGGGCCTCGCCGATCAGCATAGCGGAAGAATCGTATTTTTTTACGATATCATTCAGCACAGTGCATTGGTGGTTAACTTCGTCTGTCGCTACCTTGTATTCGGACTGTACCAATATCAGCTGCCAGTCACCGGCCTTTAAAGTCTCTGTCAGTCCGTCAGGTATGACATCCCGGGGAATGGCGGAACCGATGAGACTGTCGAGCCCAAGCGCGAACTTGACCCCTTTCACATCGGACAGATCATCCAGCATCGCTTTTGCTTCCTTGGCCGGAAGATCTGCATTTGCCAGAACCATATGTGTGGCATTCATATCAAATTCGTCTGCCAGTTTGTCATTTGCCTTGATACTTTCCAGATACTTTGGCAGAGTTGCATCCAGGTTATAGTAAACTTCCGCTTTGCTGTATCCCCAGAGAGCGGGGAAGAGCAGTACGATGAAGAGGAGAATGAAAACCTTAAAGCGTTTTGTTATAAACTTTGCAGGCTTCTCCATGCTCGGTATAATGGAGCGGTGCGTTGTTTTCTGAATCAGTTTGTCAAAAACAAGCAGGAAGGAGGGCAGTATGGTGACACAGCTTATGACGCCGAATATGACGCCCTTTGCCATGACAATGCCGAGGTCTTTTCCAAGAGTAAAGCTCATAAAGCAAAGTGCAATGAAGCCGGCCACTGTTGTGACGGAGCTTCCGACCACAGAGGAAAATGTATTGGAAATCGCGTGGGCCATTGCCCGTTCCTTATCTCCCGGGTAACGCTGCTGGTTCTCCTGATAGCTGTGCCACAGGAAGATAGAGTAGTCCATGGTAACCCCAAGCTGGAGCACCGCGCTTAAAGCCTTAGTAATATAGGAAATCTCTCCGAGAAAGTAATTGGTTCCCATATTATAGAGGATTGCCATTCCAATACTCAGCATGAAGAAAACAGGCAGTATCCAGCAGTCCATAAATACAGAAAGCACAATACAGCTCAGGATAACGGCGATGAGTACATAGATTGGGGTTTCCTTTTCAGAAAGCTGCTTGATGTCGGTGACCACTGCAGACATGCTGCTCAGATAGCATTGTTTATTTGTAACACTGCGGATCTCCGTTATGGCATCCATAGTGCTGTCTGCGGAAGTCGTGTCATCAAAGAAGATCGCCATCAGAGTGGCATCCTCTGTTTTAAACACATCTTTTAGTTTATCAGGCAGGATATCAATGGGCATGGAAGTGTCCGCTATGGAATCATACCAAATGACGTCCGCAACGCCGTCTACACTTTTGATTTTCTCCTTTACTTCAGCCGCATCTTTGGTATTCATGCCTTCCACAACTTCCATTGCGAAAGCACCTTTTCCAAACTCATCCATCAGGATGTTCTGCCCCTTCATCGTATCGATATTATCAGGCAGATAATAAAGTATGTCGTAGTTGACTCTGGTTTTCAGGAATCCCAAAGCCGATGGTATCAGAAGTAAAATGCCGAGTATCAGGATGACAACCCGATACTTCACTATTTTTTTACCTGCATTCACCATGTTTCATGCCTCCCTTTTAAATTATGACTATTAGTCATTTTTAAGACTAAAAGTAATATACAATAAAAATGACCAAAAGTCAATAATATTCAAAAGAAAAGTTGACTTTGGGTCATTTTGAAATTATAATATAGAAAATTGCAACTGTTTTGTACAGGACTGTGGAAGCAAAAACAGGTGTGTGGAAATAGGATTCCGTTTTAAACAAGCCCCGGTACCCACGGCAGATTTCATGGGCTGGCGGCGTGTCTGTTTATGGCAGGGTTCTGGCCGGAAACGAAAAAATTAATCGAAAGAGTGGGGGAAATTATGGGAAAAGTTGACGAAAACAAGCAGCAGAAATTAGAGGCACTGTTTAAGAGTGCGTATGACTTGTTTCTGACACAGGGGATTTCCAAGACGTCGATCCACGATATCGTTCAGAAAGCAGGCGTGGCTAAGGGGACATTTTATCTCTATTTTAAAGACAAGTATGAGATTCGGGACAGGCTGATTGCCAAGACGGCAGGGCGGCTTTTCATGGCGGCCCACGATGCATTAGAGCAGGCTCAGATCCCGGCATTTGAAGACAAAATTATATTTATAGTAGATTATGTCCTGGATGAGATGGCGAAAAGCAGGGCGGTGCTGCGATTTATCTCTAAGAACCTGAGCTGGGGCATCTTCAGGCAGGCAATTACGAAAAATGAATCAGACGCCGAAATAGATGTCATGGGCTTCTTTCATAAAATGGTAACAGAAAATCCGGATGTAAAACTGAGGGCGCCCGAGACCATGCTTTTCCTTATTATAGAGCTTGCTAGTTCCACGTCTTACAGTACGATACTGGAGAACGACCCGATCAGTTATCAGGAGCTGAAGCCCTATCTGAATGAAAGCATCCGTGCAATTATAAGAAATCACGTGATTGAATAGCCGGAATTGGCGAAAAGGCTTGACTTCTGTCCGCTTGCTGTGGTACAATGCTCTAGCGAATGGAAGTAGGTCTTTTTTTTATGCCTAAATTTAGATGGCTTCGCAACCATCATGTAACACGTAGTGAATAAGAAAAAAGCGAGGTGGAAGTTGTGCGCACAAGAATCACACTGGAATGTACAGAATGCAAGCATCGTAATTACAACATGACCAAGGATAAGAAAGCTCATCCGGACCGCATGGAGACGAAGAAGTACTGTAAGTTCTGTAAATCACACACACTGCACAAAGAAACGAAATAGTCGTTGGAAGGAAGTGGATGGCATGGGTGAGAAAACAGCAAAAACTCAGAAGAAGAGCTGGTTCAAAGGGCTTCAGGCAGAGTTTAAGAAAGTCATTTGGCCAGACAAAAAAACACTTGCAAAACAGACCACGGCAGTCGTTTCGGTTTCTATATTATTGGGGGTATTGATTTCGGTAATCGATGCAATCCTAAAATATGGAATTGATCTGTTGGTTAAGTAAACAGCCGCAGCAGAAAGGTGATTTTATGTCAGAGGCAAAATGGTATGTAGTTCATACCTATTCCGGGTATGAGAACAAAGTAAAAGCAAATATTGATAAGGCAATTGAAAATCGTCATCTGGAAGATCAGATTCTGGAGGTCAGGGTTCCTATGCAGGAAGTGATCGAACTGAAGAACGGTGTCCAGAAAGCCAGCCAGAAGAAGATGTTTCCGGGATACGTCATGATTCATATGATTATGAATGACGATACCTGGTATGTAGTTCGTAATACCAGAGGCGTGACCGGCTTTGTTGGTCCCGGATCCAAACCTGTTCCGCTTGAGGAAGAAGAGATGAACAGACTCGGAATCAGGCAGGAGAACGTCATCGTAGAGTTTGCAGTAGGCGATACCGTGACCGTGCTCAGCGGTGCATGGGAAGGGACTGTGGGTGTCATTCAGTCTTTGAATGAGCAGAAGCAGAGCCTGTCTATCAATGTAGAGCTGTTTGGCCGTGAGACACCGGTTGAACTCGGTTTCGCAGAAGTAAGAAAGATGGATTAAAAACCGTGGGAGGGATTCAGATCCCGCCAATACCACAAGGAGGTAATTAAAAATGGCAAAAAAAGTAGAAGGTTATATTAAATTACAGATTCCAGCTGGTAAAGCTACACCAGCACCACCGGTAGGTCCTGCGCTTGGACAGCACGGTGTGAATATCGTTGAATTTACAAAGCAGTTCAACGCAAGAACAGCAGACCAGGGAGACCTGATCATTCCTGTTGTTATCACAGTATACAATGACAGAAGCTTCAGCTTCGTAACAAAGACACCGCCGGCAGCAGTTCTGATCAAGAAAGCCTGCAACATCAAATCCGGTTCAGGTGTTCCGAACAAGACAAAAGTTGCGACGATCACAAAAGCTCAGTTAGAAGAGATCGCAAAGACAAAGATGCCGGACTTAAATGCTGCAACACTTGAGGCAGCTATGAGCATGGTAGCAGGAACATGCCGTTCCATGGGTGTAGTTGTTGAAGAATAGTAGATTAAGTAAGGTATTTTCGAGCTTAGTACACTTAACGAAGTTGAAATAAGTGGGAGGGGCACGATCCCGCCAATACCACAAGGAGGTTATTTAAGATGAAACGAGGAAAAAAATATATCGAAGCTGCGAAACTGATCGAAAAGGGAAACCTGTACGAGAAGGCAGACGCAGTAGCATTAGTTAAAAAAGCAGCAGTAGCTAAATTTGACGAAACAATCGAAGCTCATATCAGAACAGGTTGTGACGGACGTCATGCAGACCAGCAGATTCGTGGTGCAGTTGTACTGCCGCACGGAACAGGTAAAAAGGTTCGTATCCTTGTATTTGCGAAAGATGCAAAAGCTGAAGAGGCGAAAGCAGCTGGAGCAGATTACGTGGGAGGCGATGAACTGATCCCGAAGATCCAGAACGAGGGATGGTTTGAATTTGATGTTGTCGTAGCTACACCTGACATGATGGGCGTTGTTGGACGTCTCGGACGTGTACTCGGACCAAAAGGTCTGATGCCAAACCCGAAGGCCGGTACAGTTACTATGGATGTAACAAAAGCCATCAACGACATCAAAGCTGGTAAGATTGAGTACAGATTGGACAAAACAAACATTATCCATGTGCCGATCGGTAAGGCATCCTTTACCGAAGAACAGTTAGCGGACAACTTCCAGACGCTTATCGATGCAATCATCAAGGCAAAACCGGCAGCTGTTAAAGGTCAGTATTTGAAGAGTGTAACACTGACATCCACAATGGGACCTGGTGTAAAAATCAACCCAATGAAGCTTGCTTAATCAGAATTTGATGACATAGAGAAAAAAGTCCTGCCTTTTGGGCGGGACTTTTTTCGCGTTCGTTTTGCCTGTATCAATCTGTAACGCTGTTAAGCTGAACGATAAATTTGTTCTTAGATGCTCCGTCAGTTTCCGCCCAGATGGAGCCGCTGTGTTCTTCTATGATCGATTGGGCGATGGAGAGCCCAAGTCCATAACCTGCGGAGTCTGTACCAATCCGGTAGAATTTCTGGAAGATTCTCTTCATATCTCCTGGACCGATAGGCTCTCCATAGCTTTCAACGGTAAACTGTACGTTTCGTTTGGCAGCCGTCAGTGAAACATATATCGTTGTTTCAGGGGTGGAATACTTTATTGCATTATCAATCAGGATGTCGACAACCTGTCTCAGACTTTCAGCATTTCCCAATACAGTAATATTTTCTATATAATTAAAATCTAAATTTTTTCCTAAATCGTATATAATAGGTTCATATGTAAGAATGCTGTTGCATACAAGAAAACTAAAATCCAGTTTTTCTTTATGGACCGGCAATGTTGAACTGTCCAGTTTTGCCAGCTGGAGCAGCTGCTCGATCAAGTCTTTCATCCTTAAGGATTCACTGTGAATAAAATTCAATCTTTGCCGGGAATAGCGGTCCGCCCTGTCAGAGTTTTCGTCCATATTTAGCAGCATCTCAGAATTTGACAGTATTACTGTCAGAGGTGTTTTGAGCTTATGTGAGGCATTGGCTATAAAGTCTTTTTGAGACAAGATTGTATTCTGAACCGGTTTTGTCAATTTTTCAGATAACACAATGCTTAAGATCCCAAAGGTAAGGATTGAAATGACTCCAATGATTAACAGCTGCCAAAACTGTTTTCTCAGAAGCGATTGTTCTGTCTGTATGTCCGCAATGGCAACCCGGATGTCGGAGATGCCTATACTTTTTCTAAGAAAACGTAAATGTCCATCAATTATGGATGATTTGGATTTGCTGGTCAATACTTCATGGACAAGCTCTCTTATATCATCTGTTGAAAGAGTTTCTATGTCATTCACCAGCAGTTTTACATTGTTTTTGTAATCTACTGTGACAACAAGTATAGGCAGGGATGTGTCCTGAACAAGCGGGGATTTATTGGAATAGGTTTTATAGATGGCTGATTCCAGCTTATCCCAGCAGCTGCTTTCTAAAGTTTCTTTGGTAGAAATAAAGATACTTACAAGTATAATAAGCAGCAGAATCGAAAATACACTCATGATAGTGGCAATGATTTGTTTACGCAGCTTTTTGATCATGTGTCTCCTTTTATAATCTTTAGGGAATGGAATATCTATCTGCTTTTTAGATAATATCCTACTTTTCTGGCGATACAGATTGTCACATTAGAAGATAATAAATGCAGCTTTCGGCGGAGAAAAGAGATGTAGGCCTCAAGATTATTATATGTCGCATCAGAGTCATAACCCCAGACTTTGTTGATGATTATGTCCTTAGAGAGTATGTTGTTTCGGTTCAGCATCAGGAGACGTAAAAGCTCATATTCCTTGGAATTTAATTTAATGCATTTGTCACCGCATTTTAACTCATGCAGCGATGTCGAGAGCGTGATATCATCAAATGACATATCTTCATCAATGATAGGGCTCTGCCTTCTCATAATGGCACGGAGGCAGGCGGAGAACTCCTCTGTTTCAAAAGGTTTTGTCAGATAGTAATCGGCTCCGCTGTCTAATCCGTAAATACGGTCTTTCAGATCCCCTCTTGCCGTTAACATCATGACAGGAGTTGTTATTTTTTCATTTCGGATACTTTTAAGTATTTCAAAGCCGTTCATGCCGGGGAGCATGACATCCAATACGATTGCATCATATAAACCGCTTCTAGCATATTCAAGACCGGTGTCACCGTCAAAAACAAGATCGGCAGAATGTCCTGCTTCTCCGACCAGATCGGCGAGAGTCTGCGCCAGGGGTTTTGTATCTTCAATAATCAAAACTTTCATTCAATCACCTCTAATACAATATATCTAGTAAAAAATGAAAAATCAAGAGATTGTGCAAAAAATATAAAAAAATCATGGGATTATTAGAAAAATAGGTTAAAGTGCAAAAAAACCTCTAGTTTTTAAGAGAAATTTAAGGTTTTTATATTAAAATCCACTTAACAAAGAAAGGAATTCTATAGGAGGAGGATATTATGAAATTTAAGAAAATCAGCAGTATCTTACTAACGTGTGCAATGGTGTGTTCCTTGTTTGCAGGCTGCACAAAACAGGAGACAAAAAAGGATGAAAGCACCAAAACAGATGAAACGAAGCTGTCGCTGTGGACTGTGTTCACAGGCTCTGACGGTGACGTTTTAAAAGAAATTATCAATGACTATAATGAGACAAATGAAGACGGGATTAAGGTAGAAGTGGATATCATGGACAACGATACTCTTCAATCAAAGCTTCCCGCAGCCATATCTACAGGCACTGCACCCTCGTTTATCCTGGTGGGTATTGAGTACATCCAGGAATATGTGAATAACGAGTCACTGGAAGATATCAGTGATTTTTGGGAAACCACCAATACGAATGAAGACAATTATTATGAAAATGTGGTAGCGAAATCCTATGTGGGGGATAAATTATACGGTGTCCCGATGCAGTACAATTTGCAGTATCTGTACTACAACAAAGATATGTTCAGAGATGCAGGATTGAATCCGGATGCTCCCCCTTCTACATTTGAAGAGCTTGAAGAGTGTGCAAAGGCATTGACCAGTGCGGATGAAGGAAAATATGGACTGGCCATGCCGGTTGATTTTGGATATTATGTGCAGTATCTATGGGGAAATGGCGGAGATGTGATTAATACAGCCACAAACGAAAATCTTTTGAATTCAGATGCAAATGTTGAAACACTTACCTGGCTTCAGGAATTAAAGCAGGCTGGCGTATCACCGGACGGTCTGGCTTCTGCTGAAGCAGACACGATGTTCCAGTCAGGACAGATTGCCATGTGTCTGGCGGGTCCGTGGAACATCAATATTCTCAATGATCTGGGCATGAATTACGGGATTGCAGCCATGCCATCAGGAAGCGATGGAGCATACTCGGCAGAGGGCGGCTGTTCTTACATGATACCGAAGGGGACAGAGGATGCTGACCGGCAGGCGGTCTATAAGTTTATGGCACATTGGCTGACAGATGACGTTCTTAAGGAATGGTCAGTACGCAATGGTTTCCCGGTTTGGTCATATTCACTGCTTGAAGATAAAGATATCAAATCGAATGAGGTATTAAACAGTGTTTCAGAGGCCTCTTCCATAGGCAGAGACTGGCATCTTGGGTACGAATATGGAACTCAGATCGATAATGATGTTATGAAACCAATGATGGAAAATATTCTGATGGGTTCAAATGTCAAAACGGAAGTACAGGATGCTGCAGACAGACTGGATGAGATTGTTTCAAAATAATGGCGGTTAGTGAAAGTTCTGATTTTTTCAGAACTTTCACTGCGAAAGGAGTAAAACAATATGGAGAAGACAAAAAAAATAGCAGGGAAAAATCAAAAGACGGCATATTTGTTTATTCTCCCATCCATGATTGTTCTGACTGTTTTTGTATTTGTCCCACTGGTTTCTGCATTTGTGATAAGCATGATGAATATGGACTTGTATATGAAGGACATTACATTTGCAGGTATTGGGAATTACCTGAAGATGTTTCAGGATGCCCGTGTGCTAAATGCCACAAAGAATACTCTTATATTCACTGTGATGGAAGTACCTGTACAGATATTAGTGGCATTGGTTCTGACCATGTTCATGCAGAAAAATACAAAACTGCATAAGTTTCTGAGAGCATCTTTCTATATTCCTTATGTCTGTTCTATGACTGCGATCAGTATCTTATGGTCAATGCTGCTAAATTCCAATTCAGGGATGCTGGCATACCTGCTTAAGAAAATAGGTATCGTGATGCCCAATTTGATGTCCGACCCCACGTATGCGATGGCTGTGATCATTATGGTCACCGTTTGGAGAAATTTTGGATATACCTTGACAATCATAACTGCTGCGACTCTGGATATTCCGTATTCCTTATATGAAGCGGCGGATTTAGATGGTGCAACAGGGCTGAAAAAGTTTCTGTATATCACGATACCGTCTATAAAACAGACCATAGGGTTTTGTGCAGTCACTACATTTATCCTTGCCTTTCAGGCTTTCGACCAAATATATGTCATGACCGGAGGCGGGCCACAGCATAAAACAGAGACATTAGTGAGTTATATTTATGACAGAGGCTTCAAAACGGAACATGATTTGGGATACGCTTCGGCAATATCTGTATACCTGTTCATTATCATAGCCATTATTACGGTTTGTATGAGGAAATATATCAGCAGAAGGGAGGAACAGGCATGAAGAAAAAGGGAAGGATATTTGGGGTAACCGGTAATGTGATTTTATGTATCGTTGCCCTCCTTGTGTTCATTCCGCTGCTATGGCTGGGGGTTTCTTCTTTTAAGTCTGATGCAGATGTCATCAGATGGCCGCCTGCTTTTCTGCCGGAGGAATGGCTGACTTTTCAGTATGAATACGTGGTAGAGGCGATTCCCATATTGAGTATGCTGAAGAATACCGTTGTTTTTGCGGGCAGCGTGACATTGATCAGCCTGCTGTTTGATTCACTGGCAGCTTACGCTTTTGCCAGAATGGAGTTCAGAGGGAAAAACGTACTGTTCACGATAATCTTATTAACGATGATGGTGCCGTTTCAGATTATTATGATTCCTTTATACATAGAAGAATACAAGCTGGGAATTCTTGACACTTTGCTGGGTCTTATACTGCCAAGGGCATCCGGTGCCTATGGAATCTATATGCTGACTTCATTTTTTTCCAGGATTCCGAAATCTTTGGAAGAAGCCGCAAGGCTAGACGGGCTGAACAACCTGCAGATTTACAGACGTATTGTAATACCGCTGTCAAAACCAGCGTTGATCAGTCTGGGAATCTATCATTTTATGAATAACTGGAATGACCTTTTGTACCCGATGATGCTGACGAGTTCAGTAGAAAACAGAACGCTGTCGGCCGGCCTGGCAGTACTTGTAGGAAGCAATTCCATCAAATATGGTCCTACATTGGCTGCGACAGTAATCTCTATCTTCCCGCTGCTATTATTGTTTTTATTTGGACAGAGGTTTTTTATTGAAGGCATTGCTGCTTCGGGAGTTAAGGAATAGGGGGAGGAAAATATGTATAAAGCAGAACTGATCATAAACAAAGACTTTCGGAAAGCAGAAATTAATCCTCTTCTATATGGTTCATTTGTAGAACATATGGGAAGGGTGGTCTATAGCGGGATCTATGAGCCGGGACACCAGGAAGCGGACGAGGACGGGTTCCGTAAAGATGTGATTTCGAAAGTGAAGGAGATGGGCGTTACCTGTGTCAGGTATCCGGGAGGGAATTTTGTATCCTGTTACAACTGGAAGGATGGCGTGGGAAAAAAAGAGGAAAGGCCCAGGCTCAGGGAAATAGCATGGAAATCCATAGAGACAAACCAATTTGGCACAGATGAATTTATGGACTGGGCCAAAAAGGCAGAGATCACGCCTCTATTTGCGGTAAATCTCGGAACGAGGGGCGTGGAAAATGCAGTGTCGCTTTTGGAATACTGTAATCTGCCGGCGGGAACCCGATATAGTGACTGGAGATGTGAAAATGGCCATGAGGATCCTTATGGGATCCCGATATGGTGTCTGGGGAACGAGATGGACGGGATATGGCAGATTGGACACAAAACCCCCGAAGACTATGGAAAACTGGCGGGGCAGACAGCGCATGCCATGAAATCTCTGGATCCAAATATAAAGACAGTGGTATGCGGGAGTTCTTCAACAGATGTGGCAACGTATACAGAATGGGAAAGAATTGTATTGGAATACACTTATGAATTTGCAGATTATATTTCCCTGCACCAATATTACGGCGGACAGGAGAGAGGAACGGATGAATTCCTGTCACAGTCTGTAGAAATGGAAGAATATATTCAGACAGTCATCGGAATCTGTGATACTGTAAGAAGCAAAAAGCGGTCAGATAAAAAAATCGATATCTGTTTTGATGAATGGGGAGTTTGGGAGATTCCCGGCGGGGAAGTGGCGGATTCTGTTGCTGCCAGAGACTGGGAGGTGGCGCCTGCATTCAGCGAACAGATCTACACGATGGAGGATGCTCTGCTCTTTGCAAGTATGCTGATGGCCATGATTAAAAACTGTGAAAGAGTAAAAGCGGCATGTCAGTCCCTGCTTACAAACATCAGTGCCGCTATCATGACTGAACAGGGAGCTGGTGTCTGGGTACAGCCGATTTTTTACCCATTTTCTCATATGGCTGCATATGGGAGAGGCGTTCTAATGGAGAGCGTCTTAAAGGCGCCGTCTTATCGGACTAAGAAAAATAAAGAGGTTCCATATTTGGATCAGGTGGCCATCCTCAATGAAGAAGCAAATGAATTGGTTATATTTCTTGTGAACAGAAGAAACGAATCAGCAGAATTGAATGTAAATCTGCAGGGATTCTATATGGGACATGAGGCAGAACATACCGTTTTATTCCATAACGATATAAAGGCAGATAATAGATGCAATCATGAAAATGTAATGCCACTGTGCGGCCGGATCGCGCTGGCCGAAAATACAAAGATAGACTGTAAAATAAGACCGTATTCTTGGAATATGATACGGGTTCAGGTGAAGCAATATGAATAGAGAAAATTATGTGACTACGTTATACAATACCCCTTTTATAACTAACAGGGCAGACCCGCAGGTATACAGACATTTTGATGGGATGTATTATTTTACAGCATCTGTGCCGGAATATGACAGGATTGTATTAAGACGGGCCAATTGCCTGAAAGGCCTGGCGGAGGCAGAAGAAAAAATTTTGTGGAAACGGCATTTGTCAGGAAAACAAAGTATTCATATCTGGGCGCCGGAGCTCCATTATCTATGGGGGAAATGGTACATTTATTACGCAGCGGGCGACGTGGATGATATTTGGGCTATCAGGCCTTATGTGCTGGAGTGTAAAGGCAATGATCCGTTTCTGGATGAATGGGAAGAGCTGGGACAGATGCAGTCGGCGGACGGTGATGAATTTTCATTTCAGGACTTTTCTTTGGATGCCACAATTATGGAGCACAATGAAGAATACTACTATATCTGGGCCGAGAAAACGGGAACAGGGAAAAAGATTTCGAATTTGTACATTGCGGTAATGGAACGGCCAAACAAACTTGCAACCCCGCAGGTACTGCTGTCAACACCTGATTATCAGTGGGAACGGATTGGTTTTTGGGTGAATGAAGGTCCCGCAGTCATAAAACATGATCAGATGATATATGTGGTTTATTCTGCCAGTGAGACCGGTAAGGCGTATTGTATGGGATTGCTGTCTGTCCATGAATCTGAGGACATACTTGACCCTAATAATTGGAAGAAAAGCAGGAATCCGGTCTTATGTACGGATGAGGAAAAAGGGGTTTTTGGACCGGGCCACAATTCTTTTGTGAAATCAGAAGATGGAACAAAAGATATCTGTGTATTTCATGCCCGCTGTTATGATGAGATTACAGGAGATCCGTTATACGATCCGAACCGCCATACAATGATGATCGAAGTGGTGTGGGACGAAAACGGAAGGCCTGTATTTGATTTGGGCAAGAAGTATTTGTTGTGATATGAAGTCGCGTTGTGTTTCTTAAAAAAACTATTGACAAGCATATCAATTAGTGCTAATCTAATATAGCAATTGACTGCCGAAGACAGCAGGTGCCGTAAGGCATAAGTTTGAACCGCCTGCCGAGGAAGATCATGATTCTTAATGTGAATTATTGAGCCTCTGTGTCTTTGGACACAGAGGCTTTTATTTTTGGCAGTACACGCACAAATAAAATAAGGAGGTGTACCAGAACGTGGCAAAAGTTGAATTAAAACAACCAATCGTAGAGGCAATTTCAGAAGAGATTAAAGATGCTCAGTCAGTTGTTCTTGTTGACTACCGTGGATTGACAGTAGCTCAGGATACAGAACTTCGTAAACAGCTCAGAGAAGCAGGTATTATTTACAAAGTATACAAGAACACCATGATTAAGAGAGCGATCGAAGGAACTGAGTTCGAAGGACTTACAGATTGTCTGGAAGGACCAAGCGCTATCGCAATCTCTAAAGAAGATGCAACAGCACCGGCCAGAATCCTTTGCAAGTTTGCAAAAGATGCACAGAAACTTGAGTTAAAGGGCGGCGTAGTTGAAGGGAATGTATATGACGTAGCTGGGTTGACAGAACTGTCCAAGATTCCTTCAAGAGAAGAGTTACTTTCCAAATTGCTTGGAAGTATGCAGTCACCTATTACCAATTTTGCTCGTGTTATCAAGCAGATTGCAGAACAGGGCGGCGCAGATGCATGTGCAGCTGAAGCGGCTCCGGCAGCAGAAGAAGCTCCGGCTGAGACAGCAGAAGCTCCTGCAGAGGAAGCAGCAGAGACACCGGCTGAGTAAGCCGATCTGGATTACCTGAGATTTCGGGGGAACCGAAAAGCGAAAATTAAAAATGAGGGCCCAAAAGCCCGGAAAATAATCTAAAATGGAGGATATTAAAATGGCTAAATTGACAGCAGCTGAAATGATCGAAGCGATCAAAGAGTTATCAGTATTAGAATTAAATGAATTAGTAAAAGCTTGTGAAGAAGAATTTGGTGTGTCTGCAGCAGCAGGCGTTGTAGTTGCAGCAGCAGGAGACGGAGCAGGTGCAGCAGCAGAAGAGAAAGATGAGTTTGATGTAGAGCTCGTATCCGCTGGATCTTCTAAGGTTAAAGTAATCAAAGTTGTTCGTGAGATCACAGGACTTGGATTAAAAGAAGCAAAAGAATTAGTTGACGGAGCACCGAAGGTAGTGAAAGAAGCAGTTTCTAAGGCAGAAGCTGAAGAACTCAAAGCTAAACTGGAAGGTGAAGGAGCAGAAGTTAACCTGAAATAATTTGGTGCTTTTGTAACGGAAACGCTTATATACAGCCATATCTGCTTTACTGCGGATATGGCTGTTTTTGTGATGCAAGGCAGCAGTCCAGGCTTTCATGAACTGGGACGATATAAAAAAATAGTAAGGCGCGAAAAGACCTTGCCAACTATTTTTTATGCATCGCACGTAAGAGGCCAAAATACTGCCGCTAAGTGCTCGTAGCTATAAAAATTTCTCTGTGATTTTCGTTTCGATTAAGGATTGACAACCTGAACTTTCAGTCCTATAATGCATATATCTAATAGTAGAGAAATACAGTGTCAGAGAAGCAGTTGAGCAGGCAGGAGTAAGGGATATGAAGATGAAAAGTGAAAATAAAATAATCATTGCTATCTGTTTATTTACTGTACTGCTATTTACTGTAAGTCTGCTTGTCTCAGGGCATTCAATAACATCTGTGCAGCACAGGGACCGTTCTGCTCCCAGCGGGGCACAGATCAGCCGTGCGGACGGTCATCTGGCAGATTCAGCTGTATCCGACAGAGGGGCGCGGGTATCGTCTTTTTCTGCGGGCAGAGAACAGAGCCCTAATCACTGGAATCTGAAGGGAAAGGTCTATTTTGATTCTATTTTGGCTGTTTTATTCAAAATAGCTGTAATTCCATGCGTTATTTTATTGATGTTCCATTTTGTGAGGGATGTGAATACACTTCTATGGAGGATTGTATTCGGATTTGTGCATGAGCAGGATGGGAAGAAAAGAACAGGCGCTTTCTGTACAGTCTTATAATTATAGTACGAAAGGAAGCGTTAATTATTGTGAATTTCATATTGCAGGCGGGAAAAGAGTTCTTTAAGAAGCAGTCGCCGGCCCGGCTGATTACGCTGGGGTTTGCCGGTGTGATTCTTTTGGGGACCGTATTATTGAAGCTGCCGGTTTCTCTCAGAGAGGGAGCCGAGGTACATTGGATCGACGCTCTGTTTACTTCCACAAGCGCTGTCTGTGTGACAGGTCTGATAGCGATTGATACGGCAGAGCATTTTACGGTTTTCGGCAGAACGGTTGTGGCGTTGCTGATACAGATCGGCGGCCTGGGCGTGACCTCTGTTGGCGTGGGCATAATACTGGCAGCAGGGAGAAAGATTGGCTTCAAAGAAAGGCTGCTGGTGAAAGAGGCACTGAACGTAAGCGGTTTTCAGGGCATGGTCATACTTGTGAAGCATGTGCTCTTTATGACACTGTGCTTCGAGGGAGTAGGAGCGGTCTTGAGTTTTCTGGTGTTTGTACAGAAATACTCACCCCTGGATGCGCTGGGAATCAGCATGTTTCATTCGATAGCCGCATTTAATAACTCGGGGTTTGATATTCTGGGAGGGCTGACAAACCTGATACCGTATCAGGGCAACGTGCTCCTGAATCTGACAACATGCGGACTGATTATATTCGGCGGCCTGGGATTTCTGGTCATTCTGGATGTACTGAAAAACAGAAACTTCCGGCGGCTGTCCCTTCATTCTAAAGCGGTGATCTTCACCAGCGTTGTATTGCTTGCGGTGGGGACGTTATCACTAAAGTGTACGGAAGACATAACCTGGCTGGGGGCCTTTTTTCAGAGCGTTTCTGCCAGGACTGCGGGATTCTCAACATATCCGATTGGAAGCTTTACTTCCGCGGGACTATTTATCCTGACGATACTGATGTTTATCGGAGCCTCACCGGGCTCAACCGGAGGCGGCATTAAGACAAGTACATTGTTTGTACTTCTCAATATTATTAAAAGTACGGCAACAAACCAGCACTGTACTGCGTTTAAGCGGAAAATCCCGGAAAAAGTGGTGTTTAAGGCGTTTATCATTACAATGTTATCGATGATTGTAGTTTGTGCGTCAACATTTACCATGTGTATACTCGAACCGGAGTATTCCTTTATGCAGCTGCTCTTTGAATGTACGTCTGCCTTTGGAACGGTAGGGCTCTCCACGGGCATTACGCCGGATTTGAGTATAGCGGGTAAGCTGGTGATCATAATGACGATGTTTATCGGAAGGCTGGGGGCGCTTACAATTGTTACAATGTGGAGCTTTAAACAACCGTCCACCGCGGTATTTACCGAGGAAAATATTACAATTGGTTAGGAGTTGAAGAGGATGTTGAAAGAAGAATTATCAGAAAGTTATGGGATTATAGGATTAGGCAGGTTCGGGACAGCGCTGGCGCAAAAACTGGCTGAAGCCGGCAGGGAAGTGATTGTGGTAGACCGATGTGAATATAAGGTAAAGGAACTGCGGCGTTATACGGATTTTGCGTATGTTGCCGATGAATTGACGAAGGAAGTGCTGGAGGAGATCGGCATTCAAAACTGTGATACGGTTGTTGTCTGCATCGGTGAGAAGATTGACACCAGCATCCTTGTTACCCTCAATGTAGTCAATCTTGGTGTTAAGCGGGTCATTGCAAAGGCCATCAGCAGAGACCAGGGGGAGGTGCTGGAGAAGATTGGCGCCGAGGTTGTATATCCGGAGCGCGATATGGCCCTGCGCCTGGCTAAGAAAATGCTGGTAAGCAGCGTGATGGATTCGATTACACTGGACAATAATGTTGAGATATCGGAAGTTATGGTGCCGCTGAGGGTGATAGGAAAAAGCCTGGAGGAGACACGGTTCAGGCAGAAAACCGGATTAAATATTATTGCGATCCAACATAAAGGAATAACCGAAACGGAGATCAGTCCGGGGTATATATTTTCAGAAGGCGATATACTTGTTGTGATTGGAAAATCGGAGAACGTCAGCAGATATGAAGGCAGCCTGCTGGCTTAGAAAGGTGGGGTTTTTATGCGGAAAACAAAAATTATCTGTACCCTTGGACCGGCTACTGACCGGGAAGGGGTTCTGGAACAGCTGGTCAGAGACGGTATGGATGTGGCGAGGTTCAATTTTTCTCATGGGAACTATGAGGAACAGAAAAAACGTTTGGATGAGCTGAAGGCAGTCCGGCAGCGGCTGGATAAGCCGATAGCCGCTCTTCTGGATACAAAGGGACCGGAGATCCGGCTCTGTAGGTTTAAAGAGGGCAGAGTGGAGCTGAGAGAAGGGCAGGAGTTTCTTCTGACACCGGAAGAGATAGAAGGCACACAGGAGGCGGTATCGGTTACTTATGCGGATCTATATAAAGATGTAAAACCAGGGGACAGCATTCTGATAGATGACGGACTGGTGGGGCTGGCCGTGGAGCGGATCGAAGGCAGTTCTGTATGCTGCAGGGTTGTGAATGGAGGCGTGGTCTCTGACCATAAGGGCGTGAATCTTCCGGGAGTCAATGTAAATATGCCTTTTATCAGTCAGAAGGATCGGGAGGATATTCTGTTTGGGATTCGGGAAGGGTTTGATTTTATTGCCGCATCCTTTACCCGTTCTGCGGAAGATGTAAATGAGATCAGGAAGATTCTGGATGAAAACGGAGGTGAATTTATTAATATTATCGCCAAGATTGAGAATCAGCAGGGCGTGGACAATATCGACAGTATTATTGAGGCAGCCGACGGCATCATGATTGCCCGGGGGGATATGGGGGTAGAGATACCGCTGGAGGAAGTTCCTGTGATACAGAAGGCCGTCATTGGAAAAGTGTACAATGCCGGGAAGCAGGTGATCACGGCTACGCAGATGCTGGATTCTATGATGAAAAATCCACGGCCTACCAGGGCAGAGACGACTGACGTTGCAAATGCAATTTACCAGGGAACAAGTGCAATTATGCTGTCCGGGGAGACTGCAGCCGGACGCTACCCGGTGGAAGCGCTGCGTACGATGGTGAAGATCGCGGTGCGGACGGAGAGTGACATCGATTATAATCAGCTGTTCAGCATACGCGGCAGGGAGAGCAGGACGGATATGACGACAGCCATTTCACATGCCACATGTATGACTGCAATTGACCTGCGGGCTAAGGCAATTATAACGGTAAGCAAGTCCGGGCGTACGGCGCGTATGATATCAAAGTACCGTCCGGGGTGCATGATTGTAGGGTGTTCACCGGATGAGCATACGTGCCGCCAGCTGAACCTGTCATGGGGTGTACTGCCGGTGCATATCCGGGAGGAGTATAGTATGGAAATTCTGTTTTTGCATGCCACTGAGGCCGCAGAGAAAAAGGGCTATGTAGAAAACGGGGAAATAGTTGTGCTGACAGCAGGAGTGCCTTTGGGTAAATCCGGAAACACCAACCTGCTGAAAACTACATTAGTGGGCGAATATTAGCAGCTTTGAATAATTACGGTAAAAAGCCTCATTTGTAAAGCGAAGGATAAGCTTTATGAATGGGGCATTTTTATGTGTCTGGGTATACGATAAATCAATGTTGTACACATACAACTTTTAAAATTATATGCACAGAATACAAAAAAACGGGAGTAGTTGTATGTACATTTATGAAAGACTCCGTCTTGAATTTAAAAAAAATATATAATAAAGTTATAGTATAACTAAAGGATATATTGAACACATGTTTCTATGGGGAAGCCTTTAAAGCAAAGCCGTAAATAAGGTATATCCAGGGAACCCCCTTAATACAAGCTCCTGGGTGGGAGAGAAATTAAAGGGAACGCAGACAATAAGGGAAGGGAGGGAATCTATGGCTGAGGAGAAGGCGAAATACGAAGAGATAGCAGACTGCATTATGCGTGAGCTGGAAGAGGGAAAGCTTAAGCCGGGAGAACGGATTTATTCGGAAAATGAACTGGTGTCGCTTTTTCAGGTGAGCAGGCAGACGGCAAGGCATGCGGTATCTGTCCTGGAGGCCCGGGGTGTAGTGAAACGGGTCAGAGGAAGTGGGACTTATATAAAAGGGCAGGAAAAACGGTTGGAGAAAAAGCGCAGCAGAACCATGCGAATTGCTGTTATGACAACTTATGTAGACGAGTACATTTTCCCTAGCATGCTGCGGGAGATGGAGTCCAGATTGTCCCGCGAAGGCTATACGCTGCAGATCTCATTTACCTATAATGCGGTAGAAAAAGAGCGGATGATATTGAAAGGTTTTCTGCGGGAAGATTCTGTGGACGGGATTATTGCAGAACCTACCAAAAGCGGTCTGCCGAACCCTAACCTGGACATTTACCGGGAATTGGAGAAGAGAGAAATACCGGTTTTATTTTTGAACAGTTACTATCCGGAGCTGCAGGGAGTGCATGTGAGCCTGGACGATTATCTTGCCGGGCGGATGGTGACGGAGCATCTTCTGCAGTGCGGGCACAGACGGATTGCGGGAATATTTAAATCCGATGACGGGCAGGGGCACAGGCGTTACGCGGGCTATGTGGATGCCCTGATGGCGGGAGATATTAAGGTAAAAGGCGAACGGATTGCCTGGATAGATACTTGTGAACTTAAGGAGATGCAGGAGGATCAGGGCAGGTACCTGCGGAGGCTCAAGGGCTGTACGGCCTGTGTCTGCTACAACGATGAGGTGGCCAATCAGCTGGTGGGGATCTGTAAGGGGGCAGGTATTCGGATTCCGGAGGATCTTTCCATTGTAGGGATTGACAATTCAGAGCTGGCCGGACGCTGTGAAATTCCTTTTACCTCGGCCCAGAATCCCGTAAAAGAACTTGCGGGACTGGCGGCATCCAGAATGCTCATAATGTTGGATGGCGGGGGAGAAATCGAAAGCGTAGAACTGAAGCCGGAAATGATCATCCGAAAGTCGGTGCGGATTCTTTCTGAACCAGGGGAGCAGTGCTATCGGTAATTTAGGCCTGCTTAAGTGGCAGTTAATTATTATATGATGTATTAGGAGGAATAAAGATGCTCGAAAATCTGAAACAGGAAGTTTATGAGGCAAACATGCAGCTTCCGAAATATGGACTGGTGACATTCACCTGGGGAAATGTAAGCGGCCTGGATAAAGAATCAGGGAGATTTGTCATCAAGCCCAGCGGTGTGGAGTATGACAGACTTACCCCAGAGGATATGGTAGTCGTGGATCTGGAAGGCAACAAAATAGAGGGGAAATACAATCCGTCTTCGGATACCCCGACCCATCTGGAGCTGTACCGTGCATTTCCGGAAATAGGAGGAATCGTACATACGCATTCCGCCTGGGCGACAAGCTGGGCGCAGGCAGGTCGGGGAATTCCCTGCTACGGTACCACCCATGCCGACTATATGTACGGTGAGATACCATGTGTCAGAAACCTGACAAAAGAAGAAATCGATGAGGCATATGAAAAAAACACGGGAGTCCTGATTGCAGACTATTTCAAAGAAAGAGATTATCTTTCTATGCCTGCTGTGCTCTGCAAAAACCACGGTCCTTTCACCTGGGGGAAGGATGCCTGCGAAGCGGTACATAACGCGGTAGTGCTGGAGGAAGTAGCCAAGATGGCTGCCAGAAGCGAGATGATAAATCCGCAGGTTCTGCCAGCACCGCAGGAGCTAAAGGACAAACACTATTACAGAAAACATGGGGCTGACGCCTACTACGGACAATAATTTGAGAATATTCTGAAAACGGAGCGCAAGGGGGTCAGACCCCT
>OBZW01000401.1_pt1 | contig 28733 bp, 30 predicted proteins | sample 1477021 | NCBI WGS metagenome assembly OBZW01 (sample SAMEA2580262, study PRJEB22360) | human gut metagenome | biome: human gut; feature: human-associated habitat; material: faeces | place: Denmark | collected 2008/2010
ATACAGTTCGCGCCCCCCCGCCTCTCCCTCCGGTATTCCAAGCCGGCAGCAAGCCTGCGCCAAGTCAATGAACAGCAATTGGATATCATCTTCCGGGCTTTCTGAAAACCGACGCGTCATCTCCATCAGAATGACACTGAACAGCGTGGCGATCTGCCCGTTCCGATCCGCTCCCGGAGCCATCATCTCCAACGGATCCCGAACCGGAGATGGTACGATTTTCAAGTCACCCCCGTCCGGCATCTGCAAAGGTTGCTCGATCCGGATCGCCACCGCATCCGGATTGTAATAGGTGTCCGGATCCACACTCATCCGGCAACCCCGCGACAGAAACGGTTCCTTCAACGATATAATGCTGCCCAACTGCGGCTGGTAATGCCGCACCGCCAGCTGATAAGCCGCAGCATGAAACATACGGGCCTGCTCCTCTTTTTTCGGCAACGAGCCGTCGGGCAGCACAAAAGGAACCACGATCTTGACCGAACGTCCGCTCAGCCCGACGAACGCCAGCAAGGTCTGCGGCAGGGCGGCAGCTTCACGACGGACGGCCTCCGCCTCACTCTGGCTTCCCCAGCCATTCACTTCCAACAAAACATATCCGTTATAGCGCCTCAACCGTATTCCATCGCCACTCTTCTTGAACGTCGAACCAAAAGCCAGAACCGGTAGTTTTCCGGACAAATCCGTAGTTCGTGCTAAAAACGCCATATTCAATTTTCGACGAACCGACAGTATCCCTTCCGCATCCTTGCCGTTTTTCAGCAACCCGACAATATATTCCATATCACGCGAGTGCATCCGCAACACGCCTTTTTTATGCCTGTAATATGTGATTTGCATTACCAAGGATTTCTTTCGAATTTGACAAATTTCATGCTCTTTCTCACGCAGGGAGCCATCCTGAAACAGACACGACGCGCCTTCACCCGATGGGGAGTACATTTTTTCGGATCTTCGAAGCCTTCGCTCCCTGCCGAAAGATAAAAATCACCCAACCCGTCCAACTCCACAGAATGGCCGTCTTTCAACAATTCAAGAATCATCCCTCCGATCTCGCAAACCGAAGCGAACACATCACCTCGGCTCAACGAGCAACGATCGGCAACCAAATCAGCCAGCTTTTTCGTTGAAACCCGCCCGCGCGTAACCGGAACACCATAATAGCGTACTTTATCTTCCGCTCCCGTCTTGTCCAGTTTTTGCCGGACTACATAAAAATGTGCCATAAGATATTATATTTAACATTAAACAATGCATAGAACTACGTCAGAACCCCTATTTTAACACTTTTCAGACCCGGATATTACCGGTTTCCACACCCGGGTCTTTCAGATGTTTAAACCCGGGTCTCGGAGTATTTTCTTCACTACAAATATACAAATAATATATTGTAAAACAAAACATTATAGCACATTTATTTCCTATAAGTCCTATGTTTTAGAGCACTCTAAAACCTCATTTAAGCCATTATGATTATGATAGTATGATAGTTGATCATGATAGTATAAACCACCAACCATCATCATATATACACTTGATTAACTAATACTTATAAACAAATATGATAGTATGATAGTATATATTGAATAAACAATTATGTATTTATATCACTCACTTCTTAATTTAAGATAAATTCTATCAGACAAAAAGCAAATACATTTGCAACCAATAGAAAGCACAACATAAAAAAAACAAACAAACATGAAACAGAAAAAGTTCTATTCCACCCAATTACTCCTACTCGCAGCTATCGCCCTGTTCTTTTCATGTGGCAGTAAAAAACAGGCCTCACACTACAGTGTGCAAGATGAAATCAGTGAAAAACTCGCTGAATACAAAACTGCCGGTTGGCAGATACAGGGTTCCTCGCGAACACTTCGCGGCGTACTCTCTTCCGTGATCGACCGCCTGAACGAAAACCCGGACCTTGTCGAAGTGACCGGTACGGCAAACAACTTCGCTGTCGTCAGCATCGGGAAGGAAGCGGCAGCAGCCAACGCCAGCAACCGCTATGCGGCAACCGCGACCCGGCTGGTCAAAGGGGCGATCGACAGCGATGCCCAATTGTCACAAGCCTTGGGCACGGAAAGGGACAACCTCTACGCAGCCTACTCCAGTACCGTCGAACGACTGATACGGGGAGACCTCAAAGAGGCTTATACATTGGTGCGCAACCGCCAAGACGGCAAGTTGGATTGCGAAATACATTACCTGATCGATGAGGTAAAAGCACAGGCCAGCCGGGAAGCAGCCATGAAAAAAGCCTTGGACAATGTTGACCTTGACCAAAAATATGCCGACAAGATCCGGGAACACGTAAACAAAAGGCCAGACATAGAATGAACATACATTATATAATAACAACGCTCTTCGTTCTGTCCCTTCTGAATATATCCGGTCCGGCCCACGGGCAGGATATATTGGAACGTTCGGAGCCATCCAAACCCGATTGGCTTGCCGACAAAACCCCTGCCCCCGGAAACCGGACATTCGTTTACCGGATCGCTGAAGCCGGAGGCAGCACGTTGGCTAAAGCCCGCTACGATTGCATCCTCGACCTGGCCGAAAAGATCAAACAGGACAGGGAGATCGGCGGGACGATCCGGTCAGGCGGAAGTTTGGAACAGGCTTCCGGGAAAGAGAGCTCCTATATCGAGTTTGAATATGAGAGCAAAGGGGCAACGCAACGTGTCATCTACAAGAAAATAGACGAATATTGGGAATACGTCTCTTACAATGGACGGGCAAGGGAATACCGTTGCTTCACGCTCTACGCCGTAGCCGTCCACCCGGGCGAGACGGCTATCTTCGATGAAGTCACCTTCTCACGCAAATACGGAGCACGAGGATTGGTGCGCTCCATCATCCCCGGATGCGGACAAATCTACAAAGGGAGCGTAGTGAAAGGAGTCTGCATATTAGGTGGCGAAGCGGCTTTGGCCGGAGGGGCGGTCGCATTCGAGAATATGCGGAAAAACTATTCGAAGAAGATGCACCGGACACAAAACGCCGACCACATACGCAGCTATGCCGACAAAGCCGACAATTGCCGGACATTCCGGGATGTCTGCATCGGAAGCGCGGCTGCCCTATACCTATATAACTTGATCGATGCTTTGGTGGCCAATGGGAAAAAACGGACCATTGTCAAGAAAAGCCATCTGTCTTTCACCCCCGTTGCTTCGCCCGATTGCAACGGAGTCCGTTTGTGTTATCAATTTTAAAACAAAAAAACGATATGAATCCTATCTTTAAATTTTCTTGTTCATGGCTGTTTGCCTTGTTTTTAGCTTTAGGTTTGACAGCCACTTCTTGTACGGAAGAGGAGCCGGAATTATACGGCAACGTGCACGGCTATGTATCCGATGAAGCCACCGGCGAACCGATCCGGACAGCCAGCGTCACCATCAACCCCGGAGGGAAGAAAACGGTGACCGGAAGTGACGGCCGCTTTGAATACACAACACTCGAAGCAGGACAATACACCCTACAAATCGCCAAAGACGGCTACCAGACGAATGTAGGCAACGTAACAGTCGTGCCGGGACAAACCGCCCAATGCGACATCCTGCTCCGCCCCGGTGACGGCTACCTGAAAGTGAACAAATCGGAAATCAATTTGGGGACAAGCAACAATATGGCTGCTTTCGAAATCAGCAACAGCGGGAAAATCGAACTGCAATGGACCATCAAAAAAGATTGCGACTGGATTTCTGAAATCACCCCATCCGCCGGTAACACGGCTCCCGGCAAAAGAAGTTCCGTAACCGTCAAAATAGACCGTAGCAAACTCGAAAAGGGGAAGAACTACAGCTACTCCATCATCATCACTTCCAACGCCGGTGCAGCCGATGTCACGATATTGGCAAGCGGAGGTGGCAATGGTGAAGACTCGGATGATCCCGATAATCCGGACAATCCAGATCAACCCGGAAGTGGAGAAAATGTTGTTGCCGGACTGATGGCCTACTACACGTTCGATAACGAAAATGCCGACGATGCGACAGACAACCAAATGAATGGTGTTCTGATGAACAACCCGACATTCGTAGATAATACGCCGAATGGAAAAGGGAAAGCTTTGTTCATCAACGGCACCAAGGAACAGTTCGTCAACATCCCTCACAACCCGTTCAAGGCAAAAACATCTTATAGCGTCTCCCTGTGGCTGAAAGATTTCGGCGCAGGTGTCATATTCAACGCTGTTTGCCCAAGCAACAAGACTTACAACGTACCCGGCTTATTAGCCGACTCAAACGGTAAATTCGAATTTACGACCGGATATTATGACTTTTATAACAGTTATCTATTCTCCTATTCCTTCAAACCGCTCCAAGACAGCCAATGGCACATGGTCACTCTGATTTGTACCCCGAACGAGGATACTTACACAAGCAGCGATTGCATAAAAAAATTATACATTGACGGGAAGCTGATCGATACGACCGATGGAAATTTCGATGAAGGAAGCAACAATGGGAAAGCGACCAAGATCCAGATCGGAGGAGATGGTGAAGGGGCTTATAAAAATCTGACTTTCGGCAGCATGAAAATAGACAACATCCGTTTCTACGACCGTGCTTTGAGCAATCAGGAAATCAAAGCCATCTACGATTACGAGAAAGCTCAATAATCCACAATCTTACCGGAGGAGGTCGTGTCTGAATAAGACAGGCACACCTCCTCCCTTTTCCTCACCATAAAACAATCCTGCCATGAGAAGAGATGTTTATATATTATGCCTAATCGGGCTGTTCTGCCTGTCCGGACACGCCCAAAGCGACCGGGAGATATTCGAACAAATGCGGAAAGAGATGCGGGCGGAGTTTGCCGAATACCAAAAGCAAAACGAACGGGAATACGCCCGATACCTGCGCCAGACTTGGCAGGAATACAGATTAGAAAAGGGGATCGAGCCATTCGAACGCCCAAAACCGGACAATCTCCCCCCCGCCTCTCCACAGAAACGGCCTTCGAAGACAAGCGAATTGATTGTTGCTCCGAAACCGGACGGATTGCAAACACCGCCTCTTCCTCCCATCATCTTCGAAGAGAAGAAAAAAGAGGTCGGAAAATATAACGTACAAATAGCTTTTTACGGATCAACCTTACAATTTACCCACAACATCGAACCTTGCCAGTTAGCACAAGTCCGCGAAAAACAGATTGCCGATTTGTGGGAACAATTTGGCAAACAAAAAAACGGCTCATTGTTTACCGACTTGATTACCGTAAAATTAGAAATGCGGCTGAACGACTGGGCTTTTTTCTGCCTGCTCAAGCAAACAGCCAGACAATTACCCCAGCTGAAAGACGACAACACTCGGACCATTTTCATGCACTACGCCTTACATACATATGGCTACGACATCAAAATGGGGATTATAGACAAAGAAGTAGCCCTATTAGTTCCCATCCAAGAAAAAGTATATGCTTACAGCTACCTGCCGGAAAACGGAAAGAAATATTACTTGTTCACCGCCGGGGAAAAGCCATCCGCCACCCCGGTGCGGACATTGCCATCCCTCTCCCGAAACAAACAACGCCCGTTCAGCCTCGCCATCACGGAGCCGATGCTCTTGGCCGAAGACTACCGCGACACAAACAGGACATACCGGGATTGCAGCCTGAACAGTCCGGTCAACCAAAATAGGATCTCCTTTTTCAACGATATGCCCCACACGGACTTGGCGGTCTATGCCGATATGCCGGTCGATGTCGCTTTCGCCGAAAATACCTGCCAAGGATTGGGAAGCCGGATAGCCCCGTTGAGCAGGGAGGATGCCCTGAATTTTTTACTGCATTTCACCCAATCGGCTTTCCGTTACCAGACAGACGGCCAGCAATTCGGCCGCGAACGATCGCTCTTCCCCGAAGAGACTTTCTACTACCCCTATTCCGATTGCGAAGACCGAGCGATCTTCTTCTCCTGGCTAGTCCGCCGCCTGCTGAAACAAGAGATCGTCCTGCTGCATTACAGCGACCATGTGGCTACAGGAGTCCGGATAGAAAAGGAAATCCCGGGCAGCTATATCCGCACTGGTGACAAACGCTACCTGATATGCGACCCGACCTACATAGGTGCCGATATAGGCCAATGTATGCCGGGATATGAGAAGGAAAAACCACGGATTATCAAATTGAATCAATAAAACAAAAATATCATGGAAATTATCTTGAAAATCATCGGCCTTTTTGTCGCCTTCGTATTGGTTGTAATCGCCTTTAAGATAGCTTTATTTTTAATTGGGGCTTCCTTGATTCCGGGGCTTATAGTGGGAGGGTTATCGTATGGATATTCGATGCATTTTGGCCTGGTTTCATGATAGGTGGCAGCATCGGTGTTGTTTTCGGAATTATAGGGCAATTCAGCAACCAAACAACTATTTTACAAAATAGCACAACAAAAGCCTTATGCTAAAACATAGGGAAAAGTTCTATAAATTTTTATTTTCTCATTTTTTAAATTATTATTTTATGTTTAAAGCACCTTTTTCTTTTGAAGGACGTATTCGCAGAATCGAATACCTTTTATCCGCTATCATTGGCGGTGTCGTAACCGGTATTGCCTTTTGGCTTGGAGTAGGAACCGCCGTATTCGGAGCTGCCAGCAATTCCGGAGGCGGTTTCGGCATTGGAGTTTTAATCGGCATCGCTGCATTGGCCGGTGGTATTTGGTTCACTATTGCACAAGATGTAAAACGTCTGCATGATGTAGACAAGTCCGGTTGGTTCTTACTATTAGCATTGATACCAATCGTTAACTTCATCTTAGGCCTGTATATGCTATTTGCCGATGGCACGGTAGGCCCAAATCGCTATGGAGCAGATCCTAAAAACCGTATGCCCTACCAGGCACAACCGACATCCGTCAATGTCACTGTCAATATGAATGGTGAAAAACAGGAAACGATCCAAACTCAAACTGATAAGTTCTGACCACAGATTATCTTCGAGTTGAGGAAAATCAGTTCCTAAACAAATCTAATAAATAGGGTATGGCTCTTTGGTTATACCTAATTTATCACACAACATTTTAATTCAAAAACAATGAACAAAATTGGCAATATTATTTGCATTTCCATGTGTGGTTTCTTGTTTACTACAACTACCCACGCTCAGTCATTCTTAAAAAAGACATTGAAAGTATTGGAAACGGTAAATGATGTAAATAAAGCCGTAAACAGTGATAAAAAAACGGCTATAGAGACAGAAGAAAAGTCACAAACAGATAATAATAAAACAGTCACAAAAAACAAACTTTACATAGGTAGTGCGTATACAGATAATTCATCTCCAATAAATCCTCAAAAAACGAATAAAACAAAAATTATCTATATAGAAAACAAGACCATATTATGCACCGAATATTTCAAAGACGGTGTTTGTTTGGCTTGTCATCCTCAAAAAGGATGGGGAGTGTTTGATACTACTGGGACTCAGATAATAGACTACAAACTTCATTTTGGGACCATAGTAGGAAACTCACAAATGCCTGAATTTGAAAATGGATACTGTCCTGTTAGAGATCCAAAAGGTTCTTATATCATTAATAAACAAGGTAAAATAGTCTCACAATTTACCAACATCAATAATTTATCTAATTTCCAACAAGGGATAGCTACCGCAACCCAAACAATGCCTGACCCTAAAAATAAACATCTTAACATAAGGAGAGTTGTTTATGTAAATAACAAAGGCGAATTGATTTTTCCTCATTTGTATTTCACTGTTAAATGGGAAAATTCAAAACCAATGCGTCCTTTTAATGACGGCTTATCTGCTTACTATGATTATGACCAAAAATTATGGGGATTTATCGACCATACAGGCAATACTGTCGTAAAAGCTCAATACAAAATGGTGCAAGACTTCCATGATGGGTATGCTGCTGTATTAACTACCAATGACAAATGGGGATTCATTGACACAAATGGGACATTCCAGATACCAGCGATGTATGCACGTGAACCTATGCCCTTTTCTGAAGGTGTAGCTTTAGTTAGCAGGAGAGAAGGCCCCAGTTGCCTCATTGATAAAACAGGAAAAATTGTTTTAGACTTTATTTATAAAATGACACCATTTTACAATAATAAAGCATTTGTCAATTTTAGCCAAGAAAGTCCTTATCGAGAAATTGATCCTAATCACAACTTCATTTTCATTATTGATAGAGAGTTCAAAGTCGTAGGTCTTTCAAAAAAAATGCCACTATTTATTGACAATTATAACGAAGAGCATTGGCCATCCAACAATTTATGGCTTTCGGAAGAAGGAGTTCTAATGGATAATAAAGGAGATGCTATATATGCGTCAAATATCATCCGCCCTTTTTCTAATAATCGGTCCTATGTTTGTTTTGATGATGGGAAAAGTGCCCTCACGGCCGGTTTCATGAATCCGTCTGGTGAAATTGTCTTTCTATTTACACAAAGTGAATTTTGAGGTAAAAAGATCACGATTCCTAACATGATGACCACAGAATTATTATTTAATATTCAATTAAAATCTGTGGTCATCTATTCTATAATTTATAGAAAATCAACGTGCTGCCAGCACCTTATTCCTCGCAACCGTCGCCTGGAACTCTTTCAGGTAGAACGGTTCGAAATAGGCGGTATCTTCAAACTTGCCAGCGGCAAAGGCTTGTTCCGAGAGCGGAATCATGTTTACGGCAAGAGGATAGATATCTTCGATAAAGATGGCGTTCGGAGAAGTGATGACCGGTTTGCATTTGGAGGCACCGTTGCCAAAGAAACAAACTTTCCCTTTTTCCAAGTAAGAAGCATACGTGCCGGCTTCCACAATATCAGCCTTCGTCTCGCGGACAGGCTTTAAAGAAGCATTGTAGATAGCCGCATAAACTTCCATACGCCGGGCATCCAGCATAGCGCAATAAAGAAGGTCCTCAGTAGTAGAGACGATTTGCGAATCGCCCTTACTGCAGGCAGTAGCAGCCATGATGTCCAACGTATGAATGCCGATCAGAGGAATACCGAAACCAAAGCAAAGGCCTTTAGCGACAGACACTCCGATACGGAGTCCGGTATAGGAACCGGGACCGCTACTGACCGCTACGGCATCCAGTTTTTTTCCCTCCTTCTTTTTCAATGCGGAAAGAGCTTCTTCAACAAATACGCCTAATAGGGCTGCATGCGAAGGACCGTCGAACGAGGCCTTCTCAAAAAGGACTTCACCATCCATAGACAACGCTACAGAACATACAGAAGTCGATGTTTCGATATTTAATATACAAGACATTTTAACCAGCAATTGACAACCAGCAATTGACAATTAAATATATGTCAAAAGCCAATCGGTTAATAATGGATGCAAAAATATAAAACATAACTGTAATCTCATGATCAAAACCGATTTTATTAAGGCTGGCACGGAAGGTTTCGGCTTTTTCCAATTAATTGTCAATTGTTAATTGTCAATTATCAATTGATTAGCTATATTTGCACAAATTTTTAGAACAATGATACAATCAATGACTGGATTCGGTAAGGTTACAGCCGAACTCCCTTCTAAAAAAGTAACCGTAGAAATAAAGGCTCTGAACAGCAAGCAACTGGATTTGTCTACCCGCATTCCTTCCATCTATAAAGAAAAAGAAATGCAAATACGCAGTTTGTTACTCCAGTCGCTTGAACGTGGAAAAGTCGAATTTAATATATTCGTCGAATATATAGGTAAAGACACACCCACACAGATCAACTTGGCTGCGGTAGAAAACTACTACAATCAAATTAAAGATATTGCCGACCGCCTGAACATCGGACTTCCCGCTGACTGGTTCCAAACCCTACTCCGCATGCCGGACGTGATCAAGACAGAGACCCAGGAAGTGAACGAAGAGGAATGGAATGTGGTTGAGAAAGCGATCAAAGAGGCCATAAGGCACCTCTGTGATTTCCGTATTCAGGAAGGCGCCATGTTACAAAAGTTGTTCGAACAGAAAATTGCCAATATCGCCCGTCTGCTTTCAGATGTAGAACTCTACGAAAAGGAGAGGATTGAAAAAATCAAAGCCCGTATCATGGACAATCTCGAAAAGATTGCCGGACAGGACTACGATAAAAACCGGTTCGAACAGGAGATGATCTATTATATCGAAAAACTGGACGTAAACGAGGAAAAGAACCGCCTGGACAATCATCTGAAATATTACATCAGCACGATGGAGAGCGGACACGGACAAGGTAAGAAACTCGGTTTCATCGCCCAGGAAATGGGACGCGAAATCAATACCCTCGGTTCGAAAAGCAACCATGCCGAGATGCAAAAGCTTGTCGTTCAGATGAAAGACGAGTTGGAACAGATCAAAGAACAAGTATTAAACGTATTATAAAAACGATATATGGCTGGCAAACTGATCATATTCTCCGCACCGTCCGGTTCGGGCAAATCCACTATCATCAATTTCCTGCTGAAACAGAATCTGAACCTGCATTTTTCCATCTCGGCTACCAGCCGGGCCCCACGTGGTACGGAAAAAGACGGAGTGGAATATTATTTCCTTACACCGGATGAATTCCGCACCCGTATAGTAGCAGGAGATTTCCTGGAATACGAAGAGGTCTATACCGATAAATATTACGGCACACTGAAAAGTGAGGTGGAACGAAGGTTGATGAGTGGCGATAACGTCATATTCGATGTCGATGTCGTAGGAGGTTGCAACATCAAAAAGTTTTATGGTGACCGTGCTCTTTCGGTCTTTATTCAGCCCCCTTCGATCGAAGATCTGCGGAGTCGCCTAAAAGAACGTGGTACGGATGCTCCGGAAGTAATCGAAAGCCGCATTGCCAAAGCCGAATTTGAACTGGGTTTTGCCGACAAATTTGACGTAATAGTGGTGAACGACAAGCTGGAAGTCGCACAAAAAGAAGCACTAAAAGTGATAAAAAGATTTCTTGAAAAAGCATGAACGGCAAGAAGTTATCCAAGAAATGGCTATATACATTCATTGGTATAGCATTTGTCGCTCTTGCCACTTGTACAACCGCCCTATATCATAAGGAGTATATCATAGCGACCGGTACCGGACTGGTATTTGGTGCACAAGTCATAAATATCATCAAGTGGAAACGGGACTGAAAAAAAATACGGCCAGCAGACGTAAAACCGGTATTTATTCTGGTTCATTCAATCCGGTTCACATCGGCCATCTGGCATTAGCCAACTGGCTGTGTGAATTTACGGAGCTGGACGAACTATGGTTTCTGATCACCCCCCACAACCCGCTAAAAGAGAAGGAAGAATTGATGGATGACCAGCTTCGCTATGAACTGGTAAAAAAATCCATCGCAGGTTACCCTAAGTTCCACGCCAGCGACTTCGAGTTTTCCCTTCCGAAGCCCACTTATACCATCCGGACACTCCGGACATTGGAAGCAAGTTATCCGGACCGTGAATTCTATTTCATCATGGGTGCGGACAATTGGAAACATATTACCCGGTGGGTAGAATACGAAGCCATCATTTCCAATTATCCGATCTTCATCTATCCGCGCAAAGGATTCGATGTTGAAATTCCGGCACAATATCCTCACATAAAAAAGGTAGACGCCCCTTTGATCGAAATATCTTCAACCTTTATACGCAAAGCATTCGAGACTGGAAAAGATGTCCGCTTCTTCCTGCCCGAAGCTATACGTAATCTGCCTTTTCCATTACAAAACAATACCTTTTAAGAACATAAAGCGTAAAGTCACATACGTTTTTAGGCAATAAGTAAGAAAAGTTTTGTATTTTTGCACCGTATTATACAAAATAATAGCGTAATGAATCTATTAGAACTGAGTGAACAGGAAATCATAAGACGTAACAGCATGGAGCAGTTACGCCAGATGGGGATAGAGCCCTATCCCGCAGCTGAGTATGTAACGAACGCATTTTCCAAAGAGATAAAAGAGAATTTTAAAGACGATGCAGAGCCCCGTCCCGTAAGTATTGCCGGTCGTATCATGAGCCGCCGCATTATGGGAAAGGCTTCCTTCATGGAATTGCAGGATTCAGAAGGCAGAATACAGGTTTATATCTCTCGTGACGACATTTGCCCGGAAGAAAATAAAGATCTGTATAACATCGTTTTCAAGAAATTGCTAGATATCGGAGATTTTGTCGGAATCAAAGGTTTCGTGTTCCGTACACAGATGGGTGAAATTTCCGTCCATGCACAAGAGATAACGGTATTATCCAAATCACTCAAGCCGCTACCGGTCGTCAAATACAAAGACGGCGTAGCATATGATGGATTCAACGACCCGGAATTGCGTTATCGCCAACGATATGTGGATCTGGTAGTCAATGATGGTGTAAAGAATATATTCATGAAACGTGCGGCAGTTATCAAGACCATGCGTACCGCCTTAGACGAAGCTGGATATACGGAAGTGGAAACTCCGATCCTGCAATCCATTCCCGGAGGTGCAAGCGCACGTCCATTCATCACACACCATAACTCACTGGATATCGGCCTCTATCTGCGTATCGCAACCGAATTATATCTGAAACGATTGATCGTCGGAGGTTTCGAAGGTGTCTACGAAATCGGCAAGAACTTCCGTAACGAAGGTATGGATCGTACGCATAATCCGGAATTCACTTGTATGGAGCTTTACGTCCAATATAAGGACTACAACTGGATGATGAGTTTCACCGAACAATTATTGGAGCGTATCTGCATCGCCGTCAACGGCACACACGAAAGCGTGGTCGATGGCAAGACGATTAACTTCAAGGCTCCCTACCGTCGCTTGCCGATCTTGGATGCCATTAAGGAAAAGACAGGTTATGACCTAAATGGCAAAAGCGAAGACGAGATACGCGCGATTTGTAAGGAATTGAACCTCGAAATCGACGAAACAATGGGCAAAGGCAAACTGATTGACGAAATCTTCGGTGAATTCTGCGAAGGCACGTTTATCCAGCCAACCTTCATCATCGACTATCCAGTCGAAATGAGCCCGCTTACCAAAATGCACAGAAGTAAACCGGGATTGACCGAACGTTTTGAGTTGATGGTCAATGGTAAAGAATTGGCAAATGCCTATAGCGAGTTGAACGATCCGATCGACCAAGAAGAACGTTTCAAAGAACAATTACGCTTAAGTGAAAAAGGAGACGACGAAGCGATGTTCATCGATCAAGACTTCCTACGCGCTTTGCAATTCGGTATGCCTCCGACATCCGGTATCGGTATCGGCATCGATCGTCTGGTAATGTTGATGACAGGTCAGACAACTATCCAAGAAGTGTTGCTCTTCCCGCAGATGCGTCCGGAAAAGACAGTAAAGAAAGATGCCGCAGACAAATACGTTGCATTGGGTATTGATGAAGCATGGGTTCCCGCTTTGCATAAAGCCGGATATATCACAATCGACACATTGGCCGATGTCAATCCCAACAAACTGAGACAGGAACTCTGCGAAATGAATAAGAAATACAAACTGGAATTGCAAAACCCCACTGCCGAAGAAGTAGAGGCATGGATTTCGGGCGCAGCCAAATAAAAGTAATACTATGAAGTTGCCCGGAAAAATTGCAATAATGGGAGGTGGTAGCTGGGCTACCGCCTTAGCCAAGATTGTACTTTCTACACAAGATAGTATTAACTGGTATATGCGTCGGCCAGACCAGGTGGAAGAATTTCTGCTGCTGGGACATAACCCCAGCTATCTTTCCGCCGTTAAATTTGATACTGACAAAATCAAATTCTACACGGATATCAACGAAGTAATCAAAGATTCGAACACCTTGATTTTCGCCACCCCATCTCCTTTTCTGAAACAACATTTGATGAAGGTGACGACTTCCATGCAGGACAAATTCATCATTTCGGCCATCAAAGGGATCGTTCCGGACGAAAACATGCTCGTTGCCGATTATTTTGCCGAATACTACAGTGTCCCGATCAACAATATCGCTGTTATCGGGGGTCCGTGCCATGCCGAAGAGATCGCTCTCGAACGGTTGTCCTACATCACGCTGGCCTGCCCGAATATCGAGAATGCACGAGCTTTCTCTTCCGTATTCAAGAACCAGTATCTGAACAACTCCTGTTGCAAGGATGTTACAGGTATTGAATATGCTTCCGTATTGAAAAACGTATATGCCATCGTCGCAGGTATTTGCCACGGCATGAAATATGGAGATAATTTTCTGGCTGTTTTCATCTGCAACGCGATCGAAGAGATGCGTAACTTCCTTAACGCCGTACATGGCCTGGAACGAGATGTAACAGATTCAGTATATCTCGGTGATCTTCTGGTAACCGCATATTCCCGCTTCAGTCGGAACCGTACATTTGGAACTATGATCGGAAAAGGCTACTCCGTCAAAATAGCCCAGCTAGAAATGGAGATGATCGCCGAAGGATATTACGGAACAAAATGTATCCATGAGATAAACGAAAAATATAAAGTAAACATGCCGATTCTGGATACTTTATATAGTATTCTATACGAAAAGAAATCGCCGACTACCGCGATACGGCAGTTGACTGAAACATTTAAATAATAATGTAAATATGAAGAACATCAGTCTTAACATTGACAAAGCACTGGGTACCGTAACGAAAGAACAGGTGTATGCTCAGGCTGCAAAGGCTAACGAATGTAATGCTACTTTACAGAATGGTAATGGAGCAGGTAACGACTTTTTAGGTTGGTTGCACCTACCCTCTTCTATTACAGATGCTGAATTGACAGATATCGAAAATACAGCTAACGTACTTCGCTCCAAATGTGAAGTTGTTGTTGCTATCGGTATCGGCGGTAGCTATTTAGGAACAAAAGCAGTGGTAGAAGCATTGAATAACAGCTTCGACTGGTTACATACGGACCGTAAAAACCCAGTTCTGGTATATGCCGGACACAACATCGGCGAAGATTACCTGTACGAACTTTGCGAAATCTTGAAAGGCAAACAGTTTGGTCTGATCAATATCTCCAAATCAGGTACGACAACCGAACCGGCTCTGGCTTTCCGTATGCTGAAAAAGCAATTGGAAGACGCCGTTGGTAAAGAAGAAGCAAAACACCGTATCGTCGCCATCACGGATGCCAAAAGAGGGGCTCTCCGCACGCTGGCTGACCAGGAAGGCTACAAAACATTCATTATCCCCGACAATGTCGGCGGCCGTTTCTCTGTACTGACTCCGGTTGGTTTGCTGCCTATCGCCGTTGCCGGTATCAGCATCCGCGAGTTGGTTGCTGGAGCCGTTTCAATGGAAAAAGCAACAGACGTAAGCGTTCCTTTTGCAGAAAACATGGCGGAAATCTATGCTGCTACCCGTAATGAATTATATAAGAGTGGCAAGAAAGTTGAAATCCTCGCTAACTTCCACCCGAAACTTCACTACATCGCTGAATGGTGGAAACAGTTGTACGGTGAAAGCGAAGGTAAGGACGGTAAGGGTATTTTCCCTGCTTCCGTCGATCTGACAACCGACCTGCACTCTATGGGCCAGTGGATCCAGGATGGTGAACGTACGATCTTCGAAACCGTTATCTCTGTTGAAGAACCGAATCACAAAGTGGTTGTCCCGACAGACGAAGCAAACCTGGACGGCTTGAACTTCCTCGCTGGCAAACGTGTGGACGAAGTGAACAAGATGGCAGAACTGGGCACTCAGTTGGCCCATGTAGACGGTGGTGTTCCTAACTTGAAGATCACAATGCCGGAAGTAAGTCCTTACTATATCGGCCAGTTATTCTACTTCTTTGAAAGAGCTTGCGGTATCAGCGGTTATATGTTAGGTGTAAACCCGTTCGACCAACCGGGTGTAGAAGCCTATAAAAAGAACATGTTCGCCCTGCTGAACAAACCAGGTTACGAAAAGGAAAGCGAAGCGATCCGCGCACGGTTGTAATCAGCAATCACATAGCACAAACAATTTTCAGGCACGACCCTTTCAAAAGGATCGTGCCTGAAAAATATCTATTAGTAAGCATAAAAAAATGATTCAAGAAGCAATCGCCCGATATCTGCAAAAGCAGCAACAAACTTTCCTTGCTCCCAAGGCCGTACTTTTCGATATGGATGGTATCTTGTACGATTCCATGCGTTTTCATGCCCGTGCCTGGTACGAAACAGCTACCCACCACCAGCTGATCTCCACCCCGGAACTATTCTACTTGTATGAAGGCCGGACAGGTGAAAGCACGATCAACGAGTTATACCAAAAGACTTTCCAGAGGGATGCGACCGATGAGGAAAAGAAATCCATCTATGAAGAAAAAGCAGTCTTATTCAATCAATACAACGATGGAAAGGCAATGCAAGGAGCGGCCGAAGTACTGAAAGAAGTAAGAGCCTCCGGCTTACAAACACTTGTCGTAACCGGTTCCGGACAACATAGCTTGATCAACAAACTGGAACATACCTACCCTGGCTATTTCAAACGGGAGAAGATGGTGACGGCCTTTGACGTGAAGTTAGGTAAACCTCATCCAGAACCCTATCTAATGGGGTTGGAAAAAGCAGGTGTCAAGTCTCACGAAGCTTTTGTCGTAGAGAATGCTCCGATGGGTGTACGAGCAGGAGTTGCTGCAGGGATCTTCACGATAGCGGTCAATACCGGCCCTTTGGATGACCGGGTTTTACTCGATGCCGGCGCCGACCTGCTTTATCCCAGCATGACAGCTTTGGCGGAGGATTGGAACAACCTGATGAATATAATCAAGGTCTCTTAAATAAATTAGAAATGTATCAAAAAAACCAGGTACGCGTTCATCCGCATACCTGGTTCTTTTTTGATACATTTAAAAACTATACAAACTACTTCTTACTTTACATAATCCGCCTTGTTCAGGTAATCATAGCTCTGCTGGACACTGGCAACCGGATCGTTTTGGGTATACTGTTCAACTTCAACATACCAGTCTTTGATGTTGTTGGCATACATCTGATCAAAAATAGGTTTGAAATTCATTTTACCACTGGCACCGATTTCCTTTTCGTCTTTGATATGGACTGCCTTGAACTGGCTCGGACGATTTTTCAGGTAAGCAACTGGATCACCACCGCCTTCCTGTACCCAATATACATCCATTTCAAAGAATACATGGTTCGGACTTACATTATCCAGCAAGAAGTCGTAGATCAACTGGTCTTCGATTTTACGGAATTCAAAAGCATGGTTATGGTAACCAAATGCAATGCTGGCAGCTGCTGTTTTATAGCCGACAGTGTTGAAATAGTCGCAATACATTTTCAAATCGTCCAAAGTCGTCTGATCGGTAACCGGCATCCAAGGTTGAACCATATATTTGACACCTAATTCATTATGGGCATCGATAGCCTGATCCCACCAACTCATCACTTCGGCTTCTTTTTCCTTTGTGAAAGCTTGACCTAAATGAGCGCTCGTACATTTCATGCCCAAGTCATTCACCATCTTCTTGAACTCAGCCGGAGCCAAACCATAGATCTTACCATTGTCGTAGCTGGCTGTTTCAAGATTCTTATAGCCCATCTTTGAAGCTGTTTCCAATACCTTCTGAATTCCTTCTTCTTTTACAAGGTCTCTTAAGGAATATAGCTGAAGCCCAATATACTTGGAGGACTCGGAAGCTGACGCTTTTCCTGCACAAGAAGATAACAACTGAGGCATCACCATACCCCCTGCGAGCATTAACGAAGCTCGCTTTAAAAACTCACGTCTGTTCTGCATAGTACTAAAAAATTAAGTTTGCTTTGAGAATTTCTACAAAAGTAAAACTATATTCGGTGGATTCTAACATAATAACGTTAAAATCATCAAAACGGAGTCATAAAACTTTCTTATCCCATGTCAAGCACGAGAACGGATAATTTGGAAACGGTAAATTATGAGGGCCAGTACGAAGTAAATACCAGCCTGAATCCATAACGTATGATATTCATGTACCACCTCATTCAATGTCGCCCCGCAAGTATTGATACGGATAAATCCTTGGATACCCGGTGTCGAGGGAAACAGATATCCTACAGCCTGCCAAAACGGAGGAATCGCTTCTTTCGGCCAAGAAACGCCGGAGATGAATATCAGGATCACAGATGTAAAGACAAACACCAACATAGGCGCCTCGCGGGTCGTCATAAAACCGGACAACGTCATAGCAAAGAAGATCGAGGCAAACAGGTACGGCAAAATGAACAGCAAGATCGTAACCGGATCGCCCACCTGAGGCAGGGAGAAGAGTTTCGGCACAACAGCCAATACCCAGATGCAGACAACCACATAAATCAGGATATAGGTCAGAGACTTGCCAAGCACGACACGCAAGGTTCCGCTAAAATGCCGGCTGACCGGGACAAGGCTATGAAAACGATTCTTCTCGCGTGCCGTCCCCCCCAACATCCCGATCCCTAAAACCAATGTTTGCTGAATGACCAAAATCAGGATAGCCGGAACCAAAAAACTGGCAAAGCCATTTTGCGTATTAAAAAGGGTCACAGACTCATAGGGGATCGGGTTAACCGTTATCTCCTCCTGTTTTGCCGATGTACCCGGGACACTATGCATCCGTATTTCTTTCCCCAAGTCGAGCGACACTTCCGTCGCCGCCAGCAGGAACGCCTTATAAAACAAAAGGCTACTCATATCGCAATACAGGGGAACGGTCGTCTGCTTTCCCGTATGCAAATCCTTACTGAACTCGGCCGGGAAATAGAGGATTCCGTAGGCTTCCTTCCGGTCCAACATCCGCTTCGCCTCCTCCATATCCGCCCGAACAGCGACCACCTCGACATCAGGCGTAGCATTCACACGACGGGTAAACTCGCGACTCAGATAAGAATCAGACTGATCCACAACCACCATCTTCGCCTCGTGCACCACTTCATTATTATAAATGAAGGAATAGAGCAACGGATAAGCAAAAGGCACCAGAAAAAAGAAAATCAGCACGCCTTCGTCTTTGAAGACATTTTTCAACTCGTCCTTCCAGATGTAAAAGGTATCCAAGATCCCTTCCTTTATTATATATCGTAAACGATGTTCTTTTTTCATTACTTTCTGTTTTTACGGAATATATTTAAAGTACAGCAACGCTTTCTTCAGGTTCTTTCCGATCAAAAAAGGCAAAACGAGAAAGCCCGTTAGCCAGGCATATTCGGTCCAGCTATAGAAGAAAGACCTTCCATTCAATGCCTGGTCGACATAGATCAGAAAATAATGCCGGAGAGGGAACAGGTCGGAAAGCGCCTGTAAAGTAGGGTCCATCCCGAACACCGGGAAAGAGAATCCGACGATAGAAAAAGCGATCATCCCGAACAAGCAAGCGAAGCTCAGCCCTAAACGGAAAGTCGGCAGCACCCCGATCATGAAGATCCCGACCGCTTGTGAAGCAATCACCAACAGAAACAGAGCCGACAACATGGGTAGCCAGCCACTATTCAACGGGAACGAATTGAACCCATACAAGGCAGCCGCATACAAGAATGCCACGATCGTAAAAATCACCGTATGAGGCAATATCTTTCCTATAAGGCTCACCGTAAGAGAGTTTCCACCCATCGACAACCATTCGCGAGCCGTCGAGTATTTGATCTCGGAACCGATGCTCAACACCGTCACCAAGAAAATCATCAACTGCAAAACACCAGGCAAAAGCGTGTTATTCAGATAGACCGAATAGTTAAGCCAAGGATTCCCGATCGCGTGCGTGTCGATCACGATCGGCTGGAGCTGCGCCATAATCTGGTCTTCGGTATAGCCATGCGCCAGTCCCGTCTGAAGCCCGACCGAAGCACCAGCTAAGACGGACATGGTTTTCATATCCCGGAACAGCAGGGATGCGGCAATAAGATAAGTCCCATTCGTATAAAACGACAGCTTGGGCTGTCGGCCTGCCGTCGCATCTACACCGAAATCCTTCGGGATATAAAAGATGCCATACACTTTCCCTTCCTGCATCGCTTGGCGAGCCTCCTCGAACGAAACAGTCGTCAGCACCACCTTCGTCTGCTCGAAAGCATCCAACTGCCGGACTAAGTTACGGGAGTTGGAAGAACCGTCCAGATCTACAACCGCAACAGGCATATCGGTCGGCAAGCCCTCCTTCATCAACGAAAGGAAAAAAACGACACAGATAGTCGGAGCCACTAACATACAAAAGAAGTAGATCGGGTCTTTACAAATCCTGAATATCTCACGCTTTGCAATTGACAATTGACAATCGACAATTGACAATTTTGGGGAACTATTTAATTTTTCATCATTCATTTAATCTTGTTCTTTAATTGTCAATTGTCAATTTTTTAATGACTGACATTCCGGGACGTAAATCAGCCACCTTCTCCACCGGGCGGGCACGCACCTCGAATGTCTTGGAGTCGAACTGTCCGTTCGTTTTCGTCGCTTTCCAGGCAGCGTATGTGCCCATATCCTTCATATAATAGACTTTCAATTTAACCGGCCGGTTATCCAACGCCGGGATAAAAGCGTCTAATTCGGAACCAATCTTGATATCTTTCAGATGGTCTTCACGAATACTGAAAGTCACCCACATATCGTTGAGATCGGTGATATTCATAATCGGAGCACCCGTACCGACCAACTCGCCCACTTCCGGGAAACGTTCGGACACTTCTCCATCGATCGGTGAGACAAGTGCCGCTTCCTTCAAGTAGGATTCCACTTCGGCAACCGCTCCGCCGGCCTGTTGCACAAGGGCGGCGGCGGCGGCCTTATCCTCCGTACGGGCACCGTCAACAGCCATATCCTACTGGGATTTGGCGGCTTTTTCGGTAGCGACCATTGCCTTGTAATTGGCTTCCGCCTCATCACGTTTCTGGGCGGACATTACCCCTTTATCGAACAAGTTTTGTACGCGTGTATATGACTTCTGGGCAATATCCAGTCCAGCCTTCGCCTTTTGCCACATTTCATACGCACCCGCTATCTCTTGTGCGCGAGCTCCCTTGATAGCCTTTGCATTCTGGGCTTCGGCAGCACGCCGCACAGCCTCCGCTTGCTGGAGCTTGGCAAGGACTTCAGGCGTATCCAAAAAGACAAGCGTGTCACCCGCTTTCACCTTATCGCCTTCACCGAAACGATACGCTTCGATCCGTCCGGGCACTTTACCCGAAATACGAACTTGCGTAGCTTCCGCCTGCCCCATAATGATATCATCCGGCGGTGTCAGTAAAAAGAAACCGGTTAATGCGACTAATCCTACCACACCTAAAAATGTGATAAATGCCAATAGCATATTATTGATCGAAAACTTCTTATCCTCGTTCATAAGAGTATGTATTATGATTTATTTTTTAATTTTTAATTCTCAACTTTTAATTTTCCCATTGCTTTTGTCAAGTAGACTTCCGTCAGTTTCACCTCTATCTGCGCATCTATCAGGCTGGAACGAGCCGATACCCAAGCTGTCTGCGCCTGCATCAAGTTAAGAGCTGGGATGACGCCTTCCTCAAATCCGAGGTTGGCATGACGAAGATTCTCTTCCGCATTCTCCATATTACGGGTGGAGGCGATCAGTTTCTTGTTCGCTTCATTGACCTTGTAGACGGATTGGTTGACCTGCAATTCCACCTTCTCGCGGGCATCCTGCAACTCCAACGACTTGATGCGTGTCTCGGCACGAGCCGAATTGCGCTTATAACTTCCCTCCCACCAGCCGGAAAGCGGAACTTTCACCATTACACCGACATTGAACATCCCGGCAAATTCATTTTTGAAGCCATTCATGGAATTAGGGTTCGTGACTAAATAATTCGCCATAAATGCCACATTCGGCAACATATCCGACAAAACGATCCGTTCCTTCCGCTTATAAATCTTAGTCGCCAAGTCAAGGCTTTTCAACTCGTTACGATTCATAAAGGCTTCGTTTACATCGGCAGCCGTAATGGAGGGTTCCGTCGGGAAATCCTCAATATCTTCATCAACCAAAACAAGTGGTTCCTCCAATGGCAACCCACATATCTGTGCTAATAACATACGGGAAAGGGCCAGACCATTATCTACTTTCGTCTGTGCCATCTCGGCCTCGTTCAGTTTGACTTTGACAGAGAGCCCGTCAGCTTCGGTCGCTACTCCCTCGTTGATCATCGCCGTTATATCATGATCGGTCTTGCGAAGTAAATCGACATAGGCATCGGCCAACTTCTTCTTATTTACCAAAGAAATCACCTGCCAATAGGTTTCATCGGTTTTATAGATGACCTCCTGCAATTGCTGGTCATTCATCGACTCGGCCAATTGTTTGGCGTACTTGGTAATCTGATTGTAATTGATAATCTTGCCCCCCATAAACACAGGTTGCACAAGTGAAACGCTTCCCACCCAGATATTCTGAATGTCGAGGTGTTGCAAGTCGTCCACCCCTTCCATCAACTTTCCAAACACCGGCAATTGGGCGATCGGTCCGAGAGCCCCTCCGATAGAAGCGCCGAGTGCTCCCATATCCAGCAGATTGATATCTTTTTGGTTCCACATATACGCGCCAGTCGCCGAAAGTTGAGGAAAATATTTGGTGAAAGCGGCGTTTTTCTCATAGCCGGCCATTTTAATCTTTTCCCCCGAGATCTTCAACTCTTTGTTGTTCTGAATAGCCAATTCACGACATTCCTCCAGCGTCAATGTACGCCCGGCACTTGCATAGCCCGACGAAACCAGTAATGCGACTAATACGACAAATCTCTTCATCTTTATCTTGTTTTATTCGGATTCTTTCCTAAATAGTACAAAAGTACTGGTTCGCTTTAAATATACAATTGAACTAATTCAATAATTGCTTTCTTATATATCCGAGGAGATATAATTTCACCTTTCTCCAAACAGTGAAAATAAATTTTCCACCGCATGAAAATTTATTTTCCCGCTACAGAAAATTTATTTTCATGCGGTGGAAACTACTCTTTCATTGCCTATTTTAAGTGAATGAAAGAACTTTCCGCTTCAACTTGCAATACCAAGCATTGCTGATTCCCATATAATGGGCGATGTACTTATCAGGAACTCGATTGATCATCCAAGCATAGTTCGTGTAGAGGAACTGAATGAACTCTTCCGCCGTAGAGGAGAGGCGGACGGCCAACAAGACATCCAATTTATAGATGATCGTCAGCATGATATTTTGATAATAGGAAGCGAACAAGGGGTAACGGAACGAAAGGCCCTCGATATGGTCGCGGGAGAAACAGAGCAACTCGCCGGCTTCAAGTGCCTTGATCTCGAATTCGGAAGGCTGCTTGGTAAAATAACCGATGGCGGAAAGAAACGGGAACATATTATCGGCCGCAAAACCGGTGACACATTCAGTGCCGTTCTCGTTTACATATAGATTGATAAAAAGGCCTTTATTGATGAAATAAGCGTCCTGGCACAACTCGCCTGTACGCAACAGATAATCTCCTTTTTTCACAGAGATTACTTTTGCGTTTTTTTCCAGTTCGCCGAGAAAAGCTTCATCACGAGCGAGAGCTTCCGGAAGGTCGGCAAGTAGTCGCGCGAAATGGACATCCGTTTCCATTGCTATTTTTCGAGTGTGAAACTTTTACGGCCGATCAGGTTACCATCAGCAAATATATCAACCCGATATGTGCCTGGAGAAAGGAACTCTTCGATATTCCAGTACATCGTAACCGGCAATTCCTCACCGTCATATTCAACCAGCTTCTTCATAGAGTAATTGATTTCTTTTCCTTCGAAGGTAAAAACATCGGCACGGCTCTTCAACAGGATATCGTCGTCCGGCTTCATGATGCGCACATAGATCGTCTTCTCTCCGACCGGAGCTGTAATGTTTTTGCCGATCCGGAAGTCCACGACAAATTGTTCCATTTTTTTGATCACCTTAGCCTTCTTTCCACGGCCATTGACAGGGGTTACATTGATGCCCGTCGCATCCAGCCGGCTTGCCAGAGTGACACGTTCCGTCAGTTTCTCTTTTTCCTTCTTCAAAGTGGTCGCTGTAGAGGAAGCCTGTTTGTATTTCTTTACCGCTTCGTTCTTCTCCTCTTTCAACTGTTCGTTGGCACGGTTCAGGGAGTCGATCTGGACTACATAGTTACGCATGATCTTACGCAATGTCTGCAATTCCTTCTTCAGACGGGCAATCTCTTTCGTATTTGTCGCCTTTACGGTACGAAGTTCTTCCTGTAAGCGTTGTACCTTGGCTTGCTCGGTAGACAATAGGTTCAGCAACGAGTCGTTACCTATATTAAATTTATATCCTTCATATTGGAGAGACAATTCATTAAATTCATCTTCTAATGATTCTTTATCCAGAACATAAGCTTGTTCCAGCTCTTCCATCTGCTGTTTTTGATTGAATATATAGTAGACAGCACCGGCAATAACCAACAATAATACAACTACTGCCATGATCAGCAGCGACATCTTATTTATTTCTTTTGTTTCTTTCTTTTCAGCATCCATACGGTTACGATTAAAAATGAACACGCAAAGGTAGTAAAAATGATTTAAGTTCCGAATATTTTCCCTACCTTTGCCGCATCAATTAAATAATAATTTGCATGCACGAGAAACTTATTATTCTTGATTTCGGCTCGCAAACAACTCAATTAATCGGGCGTAGAGTCCGCGAGTTGAATATGTATTGCGAGATTGTCCCCTACAACAAATTCCCCCATGATGCTACAGATGTAAAAGGTGTTATCCTTTCCGGAAGTCCCTATTCCGTATATGACGCCAATGCGTTCAAAGCTGACTTAAGTGAAATACGCGGCAAATATCCCGTATTGGGAATCTGTTACGGAGCCCAATTCCTGGCTTATACATCCGGCGGAAATGTCGAACCGGCCAACTCCCGCGAATACGGACGTGCCAACCTGTCGTATATCGCGGGTACGGACGAATTACTGAAAGGTATCAATGTAGGTTCGCAAATCTGGATGTCCCACGGAGACACCATCACGGTCCTCCCCGAAAACTTCAAAGTAATCGCCAGTACGGACGATGTAAAAGCTGCTGCCTATCACGTGGAAGGCGAACAAACTTGGGGCGTACAATTCCACCCAGAAGTGTTCCACTCGACCGATGGGACTAAACTATTAGACAACTTCCTGAATATTTGCGGATGTGCTAAAGACTGGACGCCGGCATCCTTTATCGAATCGACTGTCGCCGAACTGAAAGAACAGTTAGGAGACGACAAAGTAATCTTAGCGCTTTCCGGCGGTGTGGATTCTTCGGTTACAGCCGTTTTACTACACAAGGCTATCGGCAAGAACCTGACTTGCATTTTCGTCGATCACGGCTTGTTGCGTAAGAATGAATTTGAAAACGTGTTGAAAGATTACGAACACCTGGGACTGAACGTGATCGGAGTCGACGCCAAAGAGAAATTCTATAAGGAACTGGCAGGTGTCAGCGAACCTGAAAAGAAACGTAAGATCATCGGCAAAGGTTTTATCGATGTGTTTGACGAAGAGGCCCACAAGTTGAAAGATATAAAATGGTTAGGCCAGGGTACTATTTATCCGGACGTAATCGAGTCGCTATCCATTACCGGGACCGTTATCAAGAGCCATCATAATGTAGGCGGTCTGCCTGCCAAAATGAACCTGAAACTGGTCGAACCGCTGCGCCTTCTGTTCAAAGACGAAGTACGTCGTGTCGGTATGGAGTTAGGTATGCAACCACATCTGATCAAACGTCATCCGTTCCCCGGTCCCGGTTTAGGTATTCGTATCTTAGGTGATATCACCCCTGAAAAAGTACGAATCTTGCAAGAGGCTGACGATATCTATATGTCACTGATGCGCGAATGGGGCTTGTACGACAAGATCTGGCAGGCCGGAGTAATCCTCCTTCCGATCCAGTCTGTAGGTGTCATGGGTGACGAACGGACCTATGAAAATACAATTGCCTTGCGTGCCGTAACCTCGACGGATGCCATGACGGCCGACTGGGCACAACTCCCATACGAATTTCTTGCGAAAGTTTCCAACGAAATCATCAACAAGGTCAAAGGCGTAAACCGCGTTGTCTACGACATCAGTTCGAAACCGCCTGCAACGATCGAGTGGGAATAATCGTCCTAATATCTGCATTCAAAGTATAACAAAATTGTAAAATCAATAAAAAATAAAAGTCGTATGAAACAAGATATGATTGTTATTCTGGATTTGGGCAGTCATGAAAATACTGTGCTGGCACGGGCAATCCGCGCATTGGGTGTCTATAGCGAAATCTATCCGCACGACATTACGGTTGAAGAACTCAAAGCACTTCCGAATGTAAAAGGTATCATCATCAACGGTGGTCCTAACAATGTGATCGACGGTGTCGCCATCGATGTGAATCCGGCAATCTATTCGGTTGGAATCCCTGTTATGGCCGCCGGTCACGACAAGGCTCTCTGCGAAGTTAAATTAGGCGAATTTGCCGATGATATGGAAGCGATCAAAGAAGCGGTAAAGCCATTTGTATTCGATACTTGTAAAGCCGAAGCGAACTGGAACATGACAAATTTCGTCAATGACCAGATCGAACTGGTAAGACGCCAGGTTGGCGACAGAAAAGTATTGTTGGCTCTTTCTGGCGGAGTCGACAGTTCCGTTGTTGCCGCATTGCTTCTGAAAGCTATCGGCGACAAGTTAGTTTGCGTACACGTCAATCATGGTTTGATGCGCAAAGGTGAATCGGAAGATGTTGTTGAAGTTTTCAAAAACCAGTTGAATGCAAATCTGATTTATAAAGACGTTACGGACCGTTTCTTAGATAAGTTGGCTGGTGTTGCCGATCCGGAAGAAAAACGAAAAATCATTGGTGGCGAATTTATCCGGGTCTTTGAAGAAGAAGCTCGCAAGCTGGACGGCATCGACTTCTTAGCGCAAGGCACTATCTATCCCGATATTGTGGAAAGCGGTACAAAGACAGCCAAGATGGTAAAATCACACCACAACGTAGGCGGTCTGCCCGAAGATTTGAAATTCGAATTGGTCGAACCATTGCGCCAATTGTTCAAGGACGAAGTTCGCGCTTGCGGTCTCGAATTGGGTTTACCCTACGAAATGGTCTTCCGCCAGCCGTTCCCTGGCCCTGGTTTAGGAGTACGTTGCTTAGGTGCTATCACACGTGACAGACTGGAAGCGGTTCGCGAAGCGGATGCCATCCTGCGTGAAGAATTCCAGAAAGCCGGATTAGACAAGAAAGTTTGGCAATATTTCACCGTTGTGCCTGATTTCAAATCCGTAGGTGTACGCGACAATGCCCGTTCTTTCGACTGGCCTGTTATCATACGTGCCGTCAATACGGTAGATGCCATGACGGCTACTATCGAGCCCGTCGATTGGCCTATTTTGATGAAGATCACGGACCGTATCCTGAAAGAAGTCAAAAACGTCAACCGCGTTTGCTACGATATGTCTCCGAAGCCCAATGCGACAATCGAATGGGAATAAGATAAAAAGGAAACATTACAAAAAGTATTATCCGTCTATTCGCTTGATCACCCGGCAAGGGTTTCCGACAGCAAGTGAATAGGCGGGTATATTTTTTGTTACTACGCTACCGGCTCCGAAGTAGGAGTTATTACCTATTGTAACACCAGGAAGGATGATCGCTCCGGCACCGATCCAGACATTATTTCCGATCGTGATCGGGTAAGCATACTCCAAGCCCTTGTTGCGATCGGATGCGTCCAATGGATGTCCTGCCGTATAAATGCCGACATTGGGGGCGATAAAAGCATTATCTCCTATACGAACCTTTGCTCCGTCCAATATAACCAGATTGACATTCGCATAAAAGTTCTCTCCTACTTCTATGTTATACCCGTAGTCACAAGTAAAAGGAGGCTCGACGATCAGGTTCTCCCCAGTCTTTCCCAAAAGCTTTTTCAGAAGTTCCGTCCGCCCGATCTGCTCGGAAGGACGTAAATGGTTATAATCATAAAGCAGCTCTTTTGCACGCTCACGATCCGCCAATATTTCAGGATCATAATTAGCATCATACAACAGGCCGAGACGGCATTTTTCTTTTTCGGTCATTGTTTATTATTACTGATTCAACACATGTATCGTATGGCAAGCGACCAATGCTGCCGTTTCCGTACGCAAACGACTTTCGCCTAATGAAATGGGTTCAAATCCACATTTTAAGGCAAGCGCTATTTCTTCGGGACTGAAATCGCCTTCCGGACCGATCAGGACAAGTGCGTTTTCTCCCGGATGATACGTTTGTTTCAAAAGAGGTTTTACCCCTTCCTCGCAATGGGCAATAAACTTACGACCGGCAAAAGGTAGACTAACGAACGTGCGGAAATCGGTCATTCCGTTTAGTTCCGGCAAAGTCGCTTTCTGTGATTGCTTCATTGCACTGACCAAAATCTTTTCCAAGCGGGCAGGCTTAATTTCCTTCCGTTCGGAAAAACGACAGTTCAAACAAGTAATGGCATTAATACCGATCTCGGTCGCTTTCTCCGCAAACCACTCCATACGGTCCATATTCTTGGTCGGAGCCACTGCTATATGAAGATTGAAGTTCCATAAAGCAGGCTGTTCCCACTGTTCCAGAATATTCACTTCGCAATGCTTAGGATGGGCACGGCTGATTGCCGCTTTAAAAAAAGAACCTTTACCATCCGTCAACAAAATCTCGTCACCTTCAGTCAGCCTGAGTACACGAATACAATGCCCGGCCTCTTCTTCCGGAAGCTCTGGGTTCACAGCTATCTCCGGCGTATAAAATATCTGCACTTGAATAAATTAAAAGTTAAAAATTAAAAGATTTCCCCATTGTCAATTGATAATTA
>OBZW01000402.1_pt1 | contig 28696 bp, 22 predicted proteins | sample 1477021 | NCBI WGS metagenome assembly OBZW01 (sample SAMEA2580262, study PRJEB22360) | human gut metagenome | biome: human gut; feature: human-associated habitat; material: faeces | place: Denmark | collected 2008/2010
CGGACATTGCGGGGATTGGCGTGACCAGTTTTGGGGAGACCTTTGTTATGGCAGACGCAGAAGGAAATCCCCTGCATCCGGCGATGCTGTATACGGATCCGCGCGGGGAAGAGGAGTGCCGCTATTTGACAGAGCAGATGGATGGGAAGACCATTGCTTCTATTACCGGGGTAAAACCGCACGTCATGTACAGTATTTCCAAAATGATGTGGATGAAAAGGCACAGGCCGGAGATATATGAACAGGCGGAGCATATCTTCCTGATGGAGGATTTTGTGGTGTTTGCGCTGACCGGACGGGCTCAGATCGATTATTCTCTGGCGGCCAGGACGATGGCATTTGATATTACGGCGTTGAAATGGAGCCGGGAGATCTTTGCTCTTGCGGGAATCGACATGGAACTGATGTCAAAGCCGGTGCCCACGGGAACCAGCGCCGGTAGAATCCGGCCGGGAATTGCGTTAAAAACAGGCCTTTCCAAAGAGACGCAGATCATATCTGTGAGCCATGACCAGGTGGCTGCTGCTGTGGGTTCCGGGGTGTTTTCATCCGATAAAGCGGTGGATGGCGCCGGTACGGTCGAGTGCATGACACCTGTTTATGACAGTATTCCGGAATTGGAGGTCATGTATGAAGGGAATTACGCGGTTGTACCGTATGTGCTGCCGGGAAAATATGTCTGCTATGCATTCTCTTACACCGGCGGAGCGCTGATTCAGTGGTGTGCAGATACGCTTGCTAAAAAGGAGAAAGAGCTGGCAGAGGCACAGGGGATTTCGGTGAACGAGTTTTTAGAGCAATTGTATGAGGCAGAGCATGAATGCCTGGAAAATGCAGCCGGTAAGGATATGTCCAAGTCTCCTACGGGAATATTGGTTCTGCCGCATTTTGCAGGGGCGGCCACGCCCTATATGGATACCGGGTCAAAGGGGGCAATCGTGGGCGTGACGGCGGCGTCTACAGTCAGTGATATATACCGCGCATGTATGGAGGGCGTTGTTTACGAAATGATGTTGAATATGGAATGCCTGGAAGATGCGGGGCTTCAAATGAAACGGCTGAATGCCACGGGAGGCGGCGCAAAATCAAAAGTCTGGATGCAGATGAAGGCGGATGCTTTGAATGTGGAGATCACTTCGCTAAAAACTGTAAATGCGGGAACTGCGGGGAGCGCTATGCTGACAGGAATTGCGGTGGGATGCTTTCAGGATTTGGAGGATGCAGCGGCGCATATGGTGGAGGAGACCGAAACCTATATTCCAAATCAGGAAATGACGAAGAAGTACAGGGAAGTTTATAAAAGATACCGGCAGCTGTATAAGGCAGTGCGTCCTTTGGTATGAAAGGGAAGCAGCTTAGAATTGTCTGAAGTGCCGTGTGAAAGGAGAATTTTGATGAACCCATATATCGGTCATGATTCCCAAGTGTATGGAATCGAGGAACACCGCCTTGTGGGCGGTAAAGGCGATGGAATGCGCCTTCTGGAAATAAATAATGGAAAAGGGGTGGAACTGACGGTTGTTTTGGACCGCTGTGCAGACATCTCCCGGCTGCGTTACAAAGGGGTTAATCTGTCCTACTTCTCGCCCTGCGGCTATGTGGCTCCGGCGTATTATGATGCGGCAGGGGCAAACTGGCTGAAATCATTTACTGCCGGCTATCTGACTACCTGCGGGCTGCAGGCGGTCGGCTCTCCCTGCACGGATGAGGGGGAAGAGCTGCCCCTGCATGGTTCCATCGCTAATATACCGGCAGAACAGGTATATTGGCTGGAAGAAGAGGGGGATCTGGTGGTTTACGCGACGATCAGGGACGAGGGGATTTTCGCACCGAAACTGCGGATGTCCAGAGAGATCAGAGTCAGCCTTAGGAGTAATGAATTTTCGATTCAGGATACCATCGAGAATACTGGAGATACAAGGCAGCCCTTTGAGATTCTGTATCATATGAATATGGGCTATCCGATGCTTGATGAGGACAGCATACTGGAGATTCCGTCCGCCGAAGTGCTGCCACGGGATGAGCATGCCGCGGAGGATATCGGGAATTGGATGCACATGATGAAGCCGGAGGCAGGCTATGTGGAGCGCTGTTACTACCATAAGTTTCCGGATAGAAACGGGAAAGCCGGTATCTACCAGCCAAAGCTGGGAAAAGGGCTGGAAATCACCTTTGACGCAGAGGAACTGGATGGGTTTGTAGAATGGAAGATGATGGGAGTCCGCGATTATGTGCTGGGGCTGGAGTGCGGCAACTGCTATCCCGATGGGCGCGATGTGATGAGACAGACCGGAATGCTGAAATTTTTAGAACCGGGAGAGAAAAAAGCGTACCAGGTGAAAGTGCATATGTTTGAGCGGGTTTAAAATATAGATGAGCTGCTGCTCACCAGTACATCGTAAAATTAGGCCGGCTTATGTGGTAGTTAATTATTATACGATGTACTAGAAAGGAGAAAGCAAAAATGTTAGTAACGCTGAAGCAGATATTAAATCTATGTGAAGCAAAAAGATGTGCGGCAGGATCTTTTAACACGCCGAATCTGGAGTCGGTTATGGCGGTGATTGGCGCAGCAGAGGAATTGGGCGTGCCAGTGGTGATCCAGCATGCGGAAGTGCATGAGGAGATTATGCCGATTGAGATTATCGGGCCGATCATGCTGGAGCTTGCCGGGAGGGCAAAAGTACCGGTGTGCGTGCATTTGGATCATGGGGAAACTTTAGAATATGTATGTAAGGCTTTGAACATCGGGTTTACCTCTGTGATGTACGATGGTTCGGTTCAGCCATTTGAAGTCAATATGGCTAATACTAAGTTGGTTGTTTCATTTGCTGCACAGACAGGGGCCTCTGTGGAGGCAGAGATCGGCTGCATGGGAAAACGGGAAACCGGAGCAGGGACAACTGGAAACGGGCCGGATCCAGAGAAGATTTATACAGATCCGGAGCAGGCAAAGCTCTTTGTGGAGGAGACGGGGATAGATGCCCTGGCCTGTTCCTTCGGGACGACCCACGGAGTGTATATTACAAAACCAAAGTTAGACTTTAATGTGGTAAAAAATGTGCGCAGGAAAGTAGACATTCCGGTCGTTATGCACGGAGGCTCCGGTGTCAGTCCGGAAGAATTCCGCATGGCGATTGAGAGCGGGGTGCGCAAGGTGAATTACTATACATATATGGCGATGGCTGGAGGGGAGAAGATAGCAAGCCAGTTCCAAACGGGGTGTATTCCTGTCGAAAAAGGCGGGCGGCATTATAAATACTGCTATTCTTTGATAGAGAGCGATAAGGATACGCCGATTATGTACCATGATATTGTGCAGTATGGGACAGAAGCTATGAAAAGGAATTGTAAGGAGGCGATGGAGATATTTGCTATGAGGTGAGATCTCTATGATTAACTAAACAGAAGCGGTGGCAGGAAAACACATGTGGTTTTCTCTATTTTATAGGAGGGTACTGCAAATTTATCAGAATGATGGGTTTGCAGCACCCTTGCTCTATCTGTGTATAAATATTCATTGTCATTCGGGCAAAATACTACATTCATTGTACAAGAAACTACATTCTGCTTTTTCAATTAATGCTTATAATAGAGTATGTTTAGAAAACGACAGGAGGTATGGATATGACGAAAAAGATGACAGAAGGCAGCCCGGCAAAATTGATTGTAATGTTTACGATTCCTTTGCTGATCGGAAATATCTTTCAGCAATTATATAGCATGGTAGATACTTTGATTGTAGGAAGAACCCTGGGGGTCAATGCCCTGGCGGCGGTAGGCTGCACAGGGAGCATCAATTTTTTGATCCTCGGTTTTGCAATGGGAGTGAGCGCAGGACTGGCAATTATTACGGCACAGCGGTTTGGCGCTAAGGATGAGAAGGGGGTCAGAAAAAGCGTAGCCGCCGGAGCCTGGATCAGCCTTGCAGTGACGGTAGTGCTGACAGCGGTATCTGTTCCAGCAGCCCGGAAGATTTTGGAACTGCTGAATACGCCGCCCGAAATTCTGGACGGTGCATATGACTATATTGTCGTAATATTCTGGGGGATTATAGCTTGTATGCTATTTAATTTTTTATCCAACATTATCCGGGCACTGGGGGACAGCCGGACGCCGCTTTTATTCCTGGTTATTGCATGTGTACTGAATATTATTCTGGACTTTGCGTTCATACTTGGCGGCGGGATGGGGGTTGCCGGCGCGGCCTGGGCAACAATTATCTCGCAGATGGTATCTGCACTGCTCTGCCTGTGGTATATCAAAAAGAAGCTGCCGATTCTGCATTTAACGAAGGATGACTGGAAGGTATCCGCATGGGATATGAAACAGCACTTTCGGATCTCTATGCCAATGGGGTTCCAGATGTCGATTATCGCCATCGGTGCTGTGGTGCTCCAGTTCGTGCTTAATGGGCTTGGTTCCGCCGCTGTAGCAGCATTTTCTGCGGCACAGAGAATTGACCAGATCGCCGGTCAGCCTATGAATTCTTTTGGTACCACAATGGCTACATATGCGGCTCAAAATTATGGGGCAGGGCGGATAGACAGAATTAAAAAAGGCGTTCTGCAGTGCAGCCTGATATCGGTAGGATTCAGTATTGCAGTGGGGCTTCTGAATATAGTTGCGGGTTATCAAATGGCAGGCTTCTTTGTTGGGGCAGGGGAAGAGACGGTACAGTCTATGGCTCAGACTTACCTTCAGATTAACGGGGCTATGTACTTTGTGCTGGCACTGCTGTTTATCTTCAGATTTACCCTGCAGGGGCTGGGGAAAGGTGTTATGCCAACTGTGGCGGGCGTGGTGGGACTGGTTATGAGGACAGAAACCCCGGTATATCTGACGGCGGCTGTCGGCTTTACGGGGGCATGCTGGGCCAACCCGCTGGCATGGGCGGGGGCATGTATCCCACTGGCAGCGGCATACTTTTTGATCATGCGGCGGCTGTCTGCCGGAAGAGGAGATGCAGATACCGGCAGTTTGTGCAGTAAAGCTGAAACCAATGCAGCATGAGAATTACTTATATTATTAAAATAGTAAAACCCCGGTCAATACTAAATTTACTGACCGGGGTTTTACTATGAAAAAATCAATTCTGTAATTGAATTATACTGTTTAAAATTATCAAGATGCCAGCCAGTCTCAATCATTACCATCAGATAAAGCTGCTTTTTAAAGTCAGAGGTATAGTCTTTTCTTAAAGTCAGGGGTAAAGCCTCTTCTCAAAGTTACCGGATACTGAACACCCTTCCGTAAATATCATAAATGCATTGGGATCAATTCCCCGCACAATTCGTTTTAACTGGCTGACCTCATATTTAGAAATTACAACGAACAGGATGTAGGAGGCCTGATTTGTATATGCTCCGGCTCCGTCCCAGTTGGTGACTCCCCTCCCCATCTGTTCGATGATAGCCTGGGAGATGCCCAGCTTTTTGGTAAATATCATGACACTCATATTAATATTCTGGATATGTACTCTGTCGCAGGCGATGGAATATACTACGCCGTAAATCAAAGAATAAATCACGATCTCGATGTTAAACATCATGAGGCATATTCCGTAGACGAAACAGTTGATGATGATGGAGACCTTGCCGACGCTGAATCCAGGGAATTTTTTTGAGAAGTAGATGCCCAGAATGTCCTGTCCGCCTCCGGAACTGCCGCCCCGGAGGATCATGCCGGATCCGGTTCCCGCGATAATACCGCCAATGACACAGGCAGTCAGGTAATCGTCAATGACCGGGCTGGATGGAATCGGGATAAAGGTGAGCGCTGCGGTCTGTATAATTATGGTAATAATAGAACGTGCAAAAAAAATCCGGCCCATTTTACTCCACGCCAAATAGATCAGGGGCAGGTTGATCAGAAAGTAAATGATACCTGCAATATCTGTCTGCCCGAGAGAAAAGGGCAGTACTTTAACCACTAAGGTACGGATCAGCTGGGAGATTCCCATGAAGCCGCCATTATATAAAGATAGCGGTATGATAAATACATTCAGTCCAAATGCAAACATGACAGAGCCTGCAGTTGCGTAGCCCATACCAAACAGACGTTGCCTCTGCCGCTCACTCAAAGAATTAAAAAATGACATATTATTTTCCCCCACTAAAGCGATAAAGTTACCGATGTGTATATATTCTAGCACTTTGATTTCGGCAATACAAGACAAGATACTGCAAAATCTTATAATAGTTCATTATGAGTGTATAAATAGCCATTATAAGGGGAATCCCTGCATCTCCCGGCAGTCCAGAAAGTGTGCTGGATTATCTATGTATCATAAGGTTCATTTATGTTAGTATAATCCCACTTATGTTCGTGAAAAAGGAGGAAATGGCATGATTTGGCTAAAGAAGCTGACGATGGATTATGTGAACAATTTAGAGGGTACAACCCATATGCCGCAGCTGGGCTGGGTGATTGAAAGCGATAAACGTGATGTCAGGCAGGAGGCTTATCGGCTGCAGATAGCAGAGGAGGATCAATTCCGGAACTGTCTTTATGACAGTGGAACAGTGTACAGCAGCGAATCGCAGCATCATGTACCCGAACTGGCACTGGAATCGCTGAAAAAGTATTATGTGCGAGTTAGAGTCAGGACAGAACATGGAGAAATCAGCACATGGAGTGAGCCGGCGTCTTTCCTGACGGGATTGGTAGAAAATGAATGGGAAGCAAAGTTCATATCTGCGGATTCGGAAGAGGATGCAAGAAACTCAAAGGGGACGTATGTAAGGAAAGAGTTTACAATTCAGGGGAAAATCAGGCAGGCTTATCTTTGCAGCACCGCGCTGGGATTATATGAGGTGTATCTGAACGGAAGGCGGGTTGGAAAGGATCAGCTTGCCCCGGGATTCACATCTTACAGGAAACATCTGGTATATCAGACCTATGACGTATCCGGGATGCTGGAGGAGGGAGAAAATGCAATCGGTGCAATGCTTGGCGCCGGCTGGTATAAGGGCAAAATGGGATTCATCGAACGTTATAATATTTATGGGTCCCGTAGCGCTTTCTTAGGGCAGCTCATGATTCAGTATGAGGATGGAACCGTGCAGATGGTTGTTACGGACGATAGCTGGAAGGGCAAGGACTCGCCGGTTATTTTTGCAGAGATATATGACGGGGAAATCTATGACGCCTCAAAAGAGGTTGAAGGCTGGAATAAACCGGGACTAAAGGTAAACGGTTGGAAGAGGACGGAGGAGATTCCGTTTGATATGGAGGTACTGACAGCACAGCCCTCTGCAAGAACAGCGGAAATAGAAGCACTTCCTGCCACACGGGTGTTTCGGACACCTCAGGGGGATATGGTCGTTGACTTTGGCCAGAATCTGACAGGCTGGATTTGTGTAACAGCAGCCGGCAAAAAGGGAGATATGATTGAGCTCAACTGTTTTGAAGTGCTAGATAAGGATGGAAATGTATATACGGATAATCTGGATGGGGCTAAACAGCAGATTAGGTATATTTTTGCGGAAGATAAGACAGTGGCCTATCACCCAAGATTTACCTTTCAGGGCTTCCAGTATGCAAAGATTACTAGTTATCCAGGAAACCCCGAGACTGAGAATTTTACGGCTTATGCAGTTCACAGCGATATGGAAATGACGGGGAAATTTACCTGTTCGAATCAGGATATCAATCAGCTGCAGCATAATATTTTATGGGGAATGAAGGGGAATTTTATAGACATTCCAACGGACTGCCCGCAGCGGGATGAAAGACTGGGCTGGACCGGAGACGCGCAGATTTTCTGCCGTACGGCTAGTTATCTGATGAATACCTATCATTTTTATAAAAAGTGGCTGCGCGATGTAGAGGCAGACCAGACAGCTGAGGGAGGCATTCCTCATGTAATTCCGGATATCATTTCTGGATATGAGGAAAGCAATTGGCTGTTGTCACAGGGAACACATTCGGCAGCAGCCTGGGCAGATGTGGCCGTCATTATGCCGTGGGTGCTGTATCAGACCTTCGGAGATACAGAGATTCTAAAGATCCAGTATGATAGTATGAAGAAGTGGATCGGATTTATGCGGGCACACGCAGTAGACTACATATGGAATTATAAACTGCAGTTCGGAGACTGGGTTGCCCTGGATGCAGAGGAGGGCAGTTATTTTGGCGCTACACCGAATGATCTGACCTGTACAGCCTATTTCGCTTATACGACAGGTCTGTTCGTGAAGATTTGCGGAGTACTTGGAAAAACAAAGGAGAAGGAAGAATATCAAAAGCTGTATAATAAAATTGTAAGAAAATACCAGAAGACATTTTTCCTTCCTGATGGTACTATGACTGTCCAGACACAGACCGCGCACATTGTCAGCCTTTATTTTGGCTTGGTGCCGGAAGAGTATAAACAGGCAGTGGCAGCAGGCCTCATAAAGCTTCTTGAAAAAGAGAACGGACATCTTGTCACGGGCTTCGTAGGTACGCCGTATTTCTGTCATGCTTTGAGTGAAAATGGCTATATAAAAGAAGCTTACGACCTGCTTTTAAGGGATGATTTTCCATCTTGGCTGTATCAGGTAAGGATGGGGGCTACTACAATATGGGAACACTGGGACGGAATCAAGCCTGACGGTTCTATGTGGAGCCCAAATATGAACTCTTTCAATCACTATGCATATGGAGCGGTAGGAGAATGGCTTTATCGTGTATGTACAGGAATTGAGATTGATGAAAGCAATCCAGGCTACCGTCATACTATTTTCCAGCCGCATCCAGGCGGGGGATTTACTTACGCAGAAGGCGTATATGAGTCTATTTATGGTACGGTACGGTCAAAATGGTCCGTGGATGGTGACAGTGTAACTTTGGAAGTAGAAATTCCAGTTAATACCACAGGCACCATCATGATAGAAGCAGCCCGAAAAATCCAGGAGGCGGACGGACTGGATTTCCAGGAAATAAATGGAAGGATGCAGGCACAGGCCGGCTCCGGAGAATACCGGATTGTATACTGGATATAAAAGAGATAAAACTCAATAATACAGTATACTTTGCTGTGCTAAAATATCCATCCGATAGTATTGATTTTTCTATGTTACATGGAGGGGGTCAGATGATAATATTTATTTATCAAAAAGGAGGAATAAAGATATGAAAGGAAGAATGAAAAAAATCGGTGCACTTTTGTTGACAGGTGCCATGACGGCAGGATTACTTGCAGGATGCGGGACTTCACAAAGCGGTAAAAAGAATAATGAACCCAGTGGAAATGGGAAAGAATTTGATGGCGTTACACTATCATTCTTTGTCGATGCAGATGTTGAAAAAGGCGGGTATCAGGCTGTCATAGACATGGCAGAAGAAAAGCTGGGACTGACAGTAGAGGTAGAAGAGCATGTGGGCGGTTCGGACGGAGATAATATTGTGAAAACCCGTCTGGCTTCAGGTGAAATGTCAGATATCTGTATGTATAATGCGGGGTCGTTGCTTAAGGCATTAAATCCATCCGAATATTTCTATGATATTTCAAACGAGAAGTTTACAGAGAAGCTGGATGACACATTTAAGGAAACTGTAACGGTAGACGGCAAGGTGTATGGGGTACCTCTTACATCAACACAGGCAGGGGCGATTATATATTACAAGCCGGATTATGAGGAACTGGGGCTGGAGATTCCTAAAACATGGGATGAATTTCTGGAGAATTGCGAGAAGCTGGAAGCAGCCGGGAAGACTGCGATGATTGGAACGTTCGGAGACAACTGGACATCACAGGTTCTATTTGTAGGTGATAACTATAATGTTCTGGCTGAGAACCCGGACTTTGCAGAGGAGTTTGAGGCGGGCACAGCAAAATATGCAACGACAGATGCAGGCATAAAGAGCTTTCAGAAGCTGTTGGATGTACAACCATATTATAATGAAGATTATCTGGCTGCCACTTATGACGATGGTGTTGAAATGATGGCAAACGGAGAGGGTACGCATTGGGCTATGCTGACACAGGCTCTTACGGCAATTAATGCATTATATCCGGAGGTAATGGACGATCTGGGTGTATTTGCGATACCGGGGGAGAATCCGGAAGATGTAGGGCTGACCGTGTGGGAATCCACATCTATGTATATCAATAAAAATTCAGAGAATCTCGATGCTATACTGGCATTTATGGAGCTTTATTTGTCAGAGGAAGCTCTGGATACTTATGCTGAAGTAGTACCGCCTACCGGGCCATACTGCATCAAAGACTATGAGCTTCCGGACAGTGCTTTTTCAGCAGTAAAAAATGACATGCAGGCATATTTTGACAGTGGCAAAACAAGAACGGCTCTTGAGTATATGACTTCTGTAAAAGGTGCCAATTGTCCGCAGATTTGTCAGGAGGTAGGTTCGGGACAGAGTACGGCGAAAGAGGCAGCGGCAGCATATGATGAGGACTGCAAAAAACAGGCCGTTCAGCTGGGACTGGATTGGGAGGATTAAATTAGCATGAATAAAAAGAAAATTTATACGTTATGGTTTCTTGTACCAACCATAATCATATTCGGTGTTTTCTTTTTAATACCATTGGCATCATCATTATTTTATAGTATGACTGTCTGGGATTTTAATAGTTTCCGTTTTGTGGGACTGGAAAATTTTAAAATGTTTTTTTCCGAGCATTCCTTAAGCGGCAGTATTTTACACACTCTGATTTATGCGTTTTTAACAAGCGGATTGAAAGTGATATTAGCATTTTTTATCGCGGTATTTCTGACAAGTAAGATCAGGACAAAAAATGTTCTGAGGGCGGTTGTTTTTTTCCCAAATCTTGTAAGTACAATAGCAATTGGCATTACCTTCTCTGCGTTGATGCATCCGACAAAAGGGCTTTTTAATCTGATTTTGCAGGCAGCAGGATTCGGTGCCGTTGACTTTCTCGGAAATGCAGATCTTGCACTTTACAGTGTGATATTTACAGATGTCTGGAAAGGCGTCAGTATTGCTACAATCATTTATATTGCAGGTATTCAGTCCATTGATACAAGCTATTATGAAGCAGCAAAGATTGACGGTGCAAATTGGGTGCAGAGACTGGTAAACATAGTAATTCCGCTGATCCGCCCGGCTATGAATTCTGTGATTATCCTTTCACTGGTAGGAGGACTGCGATGCTTTGATCTGATCTGGGCAATGACAGGAGGAGGACCCGGATTTGCAACAGACGTACTGGCGTCTGTTATATATAAGCAGTATGCGGCCGGGTACTACGGACTGTCCACAGCTGGTAATGTCATCATGTTTATACTGATTGCAGTCATTGCCTATCCGCTCCAGAGATTTCTGTTGAAGAGAGAGGAGGGATAGTATGAAGCAGAAAAAAAGTATTTTAATAATAGGAGATATACTGGGGGTGCTGGGAGCTTTTTTCATCTTCATCGTTCCATTCCTCTTTATGCTTACGAACTCACTGAAGGACCGGAAGGAAGCAAATCAGCTTACGTTATCACTGCCAGAGGTGTTTCAATGGAGTAATTATAAGGAAGTGCTTACTTACAATAATGGAATAGTGCTGACTGCATTTAAGAACAGTTTGATTATTACAATATGCTCCGTTATAATATTAGTCATCACCTGCGCGATGTCCGGATATATTCTGCAAAGGCGGAACGATAAGAAAATGACGGTGTTTAATGCAGTGATCATGGCGGGACTAATGATACCGCCGGCTATTCTGCCAACAATCTCTCTGATGCAGTCATTACACGTATACAAAACGTTGTTCGGCATGATTATGGTAGAGGTTGCGCTGCAGACACCATTTACAGTGATGTTGTACAGAGGATTTATGAGCTCTATACCGGTCGAACTCGAGGAAGCCGGTTATATTGACGGCTGTAACCGCCGGCGGATGTTTGCTTCCGTTATTTTTCCGCTGCTGAAGCCTGTTACAGCAACGGTGGTGATTCTAAATGCAGTAACCGTATTTAATGATTTTACCAACCCCTTATATTTTCTGCCGGGAATTAAAAATGCAACAGTGCAGCTGACTCTGTATAATTTCATGGGACAGTTTTCAAGTTCCTATAATATGCTGTTTGCTGATGTAATTGTCATAACCATTCCCATGCTGATTCTGTTTATTATTTTTAATAAGCGCATTGTAGACGGAATGGTCGCAGGCTCTGTAAAAGGATAATACATAGGGAAAATGACCGGTATGCGGATCTGTTATGCGTATACGGGGGAAAAGAAAGGAAGAGGAGTGCATGCGGTTTCAGACGAAGATGATAGTAGGATATACCATATTGATGTTTGCGCTTGCACTCTTCTTAGGAATCGAATTCTCGAGGATTGAGGTTAAGACTCAGGAAGAACGGGAAAAGAATAATCTGCAGATTACCGCTAATCAAATCACTGCGCAGATGGAGGAAAGGCTTGGGAGGATGGAGGCATCTATGAATTATGTCCTTTCCAATTCAATGATCCGGGATGGGATTATGATTCTGGGAAAAAAGGAGAAGGAAAGGGTGGATAATCGCTTAGAATCGGAAGCCAGAGCCAATATAAAAAAGGAAATCAATACAGATTTTGTTACATCCTCGTGCTATCGTATGATTATTTTTAACCCCAATGGAGATATATTTACAACCTATAATGCCTTATCGGGACGGGTAATTGAATCAATCGACATGGAAACACTCCCCTATCTGGCAGAAGCAGCTAAGAGAAATGGAAAGCCTGTAATAGTTTCTGCCCATGAAGATGTATGGGGCTATCAGACACGGCCGGAAGTGTATTCGCTGGTGAAAGCAGTGCAGGGGTACAGGGCTGGATGGATTGAGACGCAGGCTTTAACAAAAGAACTTTCAGAATTTCAGGTTTCGCAGGAGGAGACTGACTATATGCTCTTTGCCGATGATGCGGGCGTTTTGTTCAGCAGCAGGGAAGAACTGCAAAAGGAGGATTATCAGGAAATACTTGCGCAGCCGGGCAACAAAGTAGTAAAGGATGCCGAGCATAAACAACTGGTGGCAAAAGCCTCTTCTAAGAAATATGGAATTACAGTTCTGTGCATGGAAAGTATGAAAGACCTATGGGACTATTCCTATAATAAGTTTACCCCTTTTCTGATTGCACTGCTCTTTTTTATTGTATCTATGCTTTTTGTGGTTGCATTATCCCAAATTCTGACGAAGCCGCTGAGACAGCTGCGTACTGTTATGACGAATACCAAGTTGGATAATCTGAGCAGTCAGGTTCTGATTGATACACCAAATGATGAGATCGAAGCCCTTTCTGTATCTTATCAGGAGCTGTTAGAGCGGTTGAAGAAAGCCATTGTAAAAGAAAAGCAGCTGGTCACCTTGTCCCTGCAGGCACAGTTTGATTCTTTGCAGGCACAGGTGAATCCTCATTTTATGTATAATGTGCTGAATATTATATCTGCGAGGGGAATTGCAAATGGAGATGACAGTATTTATGAAATGTGTGGAAGCCTGGCAGCCATGCTGCGCTACTCTACCAGTAATTTAAGCCGCATGGCAACGATTGCGGAGGATGTGGAGTATTTAAATCAGTATTTTTATCTTTTAAAAGTCCGTTACGAGCATAAGCTGGAATATTCTGTGCAGATAGCCCCGGAGATTCAGGGACAGCTTATACCAAAAGTAACACTTCAGCAAATCGTAGAAAACAGTATCAATCACGGATTCCAAAACAGTGCAGGAAAGATGCGGGTAGAAATCAGCGGATGGCAGGAAGGCGAGTATTGGTACGTTAGAATCCATGATAACGGTCAGGGGTTTGAAGAGGATACACTTAGACACCTGGAGGAGAAGATGGAACAAACACGGAATAAAATATTAGAAAACAAAGATAATATGCAGCTTGAAATAGGCGGACTCGGATTGATTAATACCTATGCAAGATGCCTGCTTTTATATAATGGCGATATTATATTTGATTTGAGAAATACAGCAGATGGTGCAGAAGTTACGATAGGCGGATATATAAGGCCGAATAATGGAGGATAATAATATGTACAGAGTATTGGTTGTGGATGATGAGCCGGCCGCAGTTACCAACCTGTGTTACATTATTGAGAAGGTGTGTCCTGATTATGAGGTTGTCGGCACTGCGGAGAATGGAAGAGATGCGCTGGAAAAAATGCGTTTGAGCTGCCCTGATTTGATTGTGACGGATGTAAGGATGCCGATTATGGACGGAATTGAACTGGTGGAGACGGTGATCAGAGATATGCCGGAGGTCTATTCGGTCATTGTCAGTGGATATCAGGATTTCGAATATGTGAAAAAAGCGATTCAGTCAGGAGTGTGTGATTACATATTAAAACCAGTCATGCCGAATGCTATGCGTGAAACTTTGGAAAAGATTGCCCTGCGGTTAAGGGTGAACTATTATCATGCACGAAATGAAATCGTACATAAGGTATGTAACGGTGTTGTGTGTGAAGAAAAGGAGATAGCACGTTTTTTCCCATATCAGGAATATTACCGGGCAATTCTGCGCCGTAACGGTCTGCCGCGCAGGTATTCAATGGGAGGCGAGAGCAGAGAGATTTACTCAGATATTAATGAAGTCATCACGGTATATGGAAGAGATGAGATGGAAGCATTGTATTTGATTCCAAAGGATCTGTTGTTCGGCAAAAGTTTTCAGGAGTATATACAGAGATTAAAAGAGAAGGAATACGGTGAAAATCAGTATTTTACGGTCGTCTATGACCGGAATAGCTTTCTTATTGATGAACTGTTTGACAAAGTAAAGGAGCTGTACCGCTGTCTCGATACAGTTAGTGTTGTCGGGCAAAGCCAGACGATAGATGTATCAAGAGAAGGGATGGTAAAGGATATTGTATTTGTTCATGAGGAGATCAATCTGGTACTGGAAAATTGGGAGAAAATGCTCAGGAACAGGGATTATGAGAAGCTGAAAAAGGATCTGCGGTATTATTATGAACTGTGGGAAGCAGAGAAAAAGCCTCAGCTGTGGCTGGAATATGTCTCACGTCAGGTGCTGTATATTGTTAGAAAGTATACAAGCTGGGCGCAGCCTCTGATAGAGTACGAATATATGCTGGAAGATGCCTTTTTCTATGCAACGTCTGCAAAATCGCTGAGGGAGAGTTTGCTTGATCTGGTTTTTTACTATCTGCGTGAAAACAAGGCTCCGGCGAAAGTGAATTCGCCTGAATTTTTCGATGGAGTTAGAAAATATTTGAAGCAGCACATAAATGAGAACATTACACTGCCTGAACTTTGCGAGCATTTTTCCATTTCACAGACTTATATGAGCAGAATGTTCCGAAAGTACGCTCAGCGTTCATTTAATAAATTTTTTACAGAACTTCGTATAGAGCAGGCGATGGAACTTATGAGGAAAAATCATAATCTTTTTATTAAAGATGCTGCCTTAATGGTGGGGTATCAGGATCAGTTTTACTTCAGCAGGCTTTTCCGGTCCTATGTTGGAAAAAGCCCCAGTGACTTTATGGAGGAGATGGATGAGTAAAATGAACGAAAAAGAAAAATTAAAGAAGCCTCCGCTGTATCGCTTTGCAGCATTCATATTGATGTTGTTTCCATATATTTTCTTATATGCAGGAATACAGGTCATAGCGTCTTTCGCGGTGGAGATTATGGAAGATCTTACGATTAAAGAAGCAAGTCTTTCGTTTCTGTCTTCCTTGGGAACCCTGTCTATGGCAGTTACATCCGCAGCAGCAGGGGGATTAGGTAACAGGTACGGGGGCAAACGTACGGTAATTCTCGGACTCGTCATCATGGCTGTTTCGGGAGCTTTGTATTTGGGGAATGCAGGGAGCATTTTCGGATTATACATAATTCGTTCTATACAGGGAGCCGGTACAGGTGTTGTGTGTGCCTGTCTGATGGCTCTAGTGAGCGCATGGTTTCCTAAAAAAGAAAGAGGAACTGCACAAGGGGCTCTTGGAAGTTTCTATGGGGCAAGTATCTCGCTTGTCACAATCTATGCACTGTCCTGCCGGAAAAGGGGCCTGGCGTGGAATGGTGCAATTGGTCAGATGCTTTTATGTGGAGGAATTTTCCTTGCAGTTCTGATTGCTTTTTTCTACAAAGATATCGAAAAGACTTATGGTGTGTCAGTTATTGATGAAGTAATAGCAACAGATGTCGGGAAATCAGACACTTCAGACTTAATGGTGCACAAAGGAAATACTTTTGATAAGCCCTGTAATTGGAAGGAGTCACTTACATTCCCGGGTTTTTGGCTTATCGGACTTCTCCTTTTTTTCAATGGTGCCTGCACGTATGGCATTGGATTTATAATACCCCTGTTTTTTACCTACTGCGGATTTAACTCGGACAGCGAAGCATCTATTATGTCTGTTGGTACTCTGAGCAGTATTTTTTTGCGCTTTTTGGAGGATTTATCAGTGACCATTTCTTCAGATCCAGACGCTGTGAGGTAGGGCTGATCTCATTTGGGGGGGCAATGACTTTGTTTTTCATTATAGTGCGAATAGGTGGATTACTCTCTGCGGCAGGGTTGACGATATGTTATTTTCTTGCCTATGGCATGATGTATCTGTCAGTTGGGCCGCTGTGGTGTCTGCCGGCAGAAATGGTGTCATCTGAATTTGCATCACGCAGCATGGGAGCGGCGTTGCTGTTTTCAGGTATTGGCGGTTTTGTCATGACGAATCTGTTTGGAATTATCATACAGATAAGCGGTGCGGGAACAGGAATGTATAGCCTTGTCGGCTGTATGATGATTGTATTTATCAGCTTCTTTCTGATCAGAAAAGTATATAGAATATAAAACAGACTGCTTTACTGCGGGAGAGAGTGGTTTATACGATTCCATCGGTCACGTTTCTATTATGTATATTTCAAATGCTTTATCCGGAGCTTATATTAAATGAGACAGCTATGGCAATTGCCAATCTGGTTCTGATTATCAGTTTTCAGAACAGGGCAGTCAGAAGGGATTATTTGACTATGGTGGGCAACAAGGAGAGCTTTTATGATAACCTTACGCTGAGGAATGCCGGGAAACAGGAATTTCAGCTGATACTTCTGTCTCTGCGGCAGTATGATATTGTTAGCCAGAATTACGGGAATCAAAAGGGGAATGAGATCTTATATTTGTAAGGGAGTATAGCTGACGCGATTAACGTTCATGTCAGGGTGGAACTTAATTTGAAAATTAAGTAAAGTAACGATTATTTCTGGAAATAGATGATAATGATTGAACTGTGAGTGCACGATGGGGTATAATATAATTAACAATGAGGCGGTGTTACAATGTCAGAGATGAGGAGTTGATAATATGACAGACCACACGATTATTACCATTGGCAGACAGTTTGGGAGCGGCGGGCATGAAATTGGGAACCGCCTTGCAGAACGGCTGGATATTCCGCTTTATGACCACAACCTGATCCGGATGGCGGCCAAAGAGCTGAAGGTAAGCGACGAGGAGGCTTCCCGTGTTGATGAAACTATACTGGGGAGGTTTTTATCCGCATATGTTGTTGGGACAGGAGATTATACGGCATTTATGAGCCAGGAAGCTTATGGTGTGCCCCTAAGTGACCGGATGTATGAGACGCAGACGAAGATCATTAAGAAGCTGGCGGCTCAGAGTTCCTGTATTTTTGTGGGCAGATGTGCGGATTATGTGCTGGGAGATTATACGAATTGTATCAACATTTTTATTCATGCCTTTAAGGATGACAGAATACGCAGGATTATGAATATCTATAAGCTCACTGAAAGACAGGCATGGGATAAGATCAAGAAAGTGGATAAGGAGCGCAGGCTTTATTATGAAGCGCATACCGGACGGGAGTGGGGCAGCAGTGAGTCACATGAGATCCTGTTCAATGCCAGTCTGCTGGGGGTGGATGGAGTTGTAGATGCAATGGAAGCAATTTATAAAACCTGGGAAGGCAGAAAGCGATGAAAAAACATGGAAAGAAGATGATAGCGCCAGTCATTATAACGATTTTGCTGCTGCTGTATTTTATTGGGTTTGCGGCGGTGGTATTTATGCTGAGGCCTCCTCTGGCGGTTTGCATTTTTGGCGCAGTTATACCTCTTGCTCTGGCAGGAGTGGCGCTGGGAGTCTGTATCCAGCGGATTAAAGAGATAAGGAGTGGAGAAGAAGATGATCTTAGTAAATACTGATTATATCACAGGAAAGAATTTTGAAATGCTGGGTCTTGTAAAGGGAAGTACGATCCAGTCAAAGAATGTGGGAAAAGATATTACACAGGGTTTTAAAACTCTGGTCGGCGGCGAGCTGAAGGCCTACAATGAGATGATGAATGATGCGCGGGCTCTGGCTACAAAGCGTATGACAGAAGAGGCGGAAAGCATGGGAGCCGATGCGGTGATTAATATCCGCTATGCTTCCTCCGCAGTTATGGCCGGGGCTGCAGAAGTTATGGCCTACGGTACTGCAGTGAAGTTTACAGAACTGTAAGCAAGTCCTGTAATTTATGAAGCATCAGATATGCAGAGCAGGAGATTCTGTCTGATATGGCAGAGTCTCCTTTGCGTATACAGCAGGGCTTATGAACAGGGATACCGGAAAAGACAAAATCATAATAAGGGGATGGATCAATGGACGGAAGAAATTGGAAAAAGAGAATTCTGGCACTTATACTGCCGGCTTTTCTGATGCTTTTTGGGCTTGCGGCAGGCGCACCGCAGGCGGATGCGGCAAAGGCAGCGGGTGGGAATAACAGGCTGGAAGTACATTTTATGGATGTGGGCCAGGGGGACGCGACGCTGATTATGACGGACGGGCATGCCATGCTGATCGATGCGGGAAACAACAGCAAGGGGACGGCAGTTCAGAACTATCTGCAGAAACAGGGCATCAAGAAACTGGATTATGTGATCGGTACACATCCGGATGCCGATCATATCGGGGGGCTTGACGTTATCATATACAAATTTGACTGCGGAGAGGTGCTGCTGCCGGATTACCAGAAGAATACAAAAACCTATGACGAAGTGGAAGACACTTTGAAAGCCAAAAGTTATCGGGCGACGCATCCGGCAGCAGGGGATACGTACCAGCTGGGAGACGCTGTATTTACCGTAACCGCGCCGGCTGATAAAAAATTTGACAACGCCAACGATTATTCGATTGCAGTACGGCTTGAGTACGGAAAGAATGCATTCTTGTTTGTGGGGGATGCGGAGGAGGATTCCGAGCATGAGATGTTGAAAAGTAAGCAGAATATCAGCGCCGATGTGTATAAGGTGAGCCATCATGGGAGCAAAACGGGAACATCCGAAGAATTTCTGGAGAAAGTAGATCCCCAATATGCCGTGATCAGCTGCGGGGAAGACAATTCCTACGGGCATCCCCACGCAGAGGTTCTGAATCTGCTGCGCCGGGAAGGCGTCCAGGTATTCCGTACAGACGAGCAGGGTACCATTGTGGCTGTTTCCGACGGCAGGAAAATCACCTGGAACATGTCCCCGGATGATAGCTGGAAGGCCGGCGAACCAAAGGGAGCCGCTGGCAATGAGGACAGCGGTGGTCCGGGCACTGTGCAAAAGGCAGAGAAAAAGGCAGCAGGGACCAGGAGTGTGGATGGATATATTTTAAATACCAGTACAAAAAAAATCCATCGGCCGTCCTGCAGCAGCGTAAAAAAGATGGCGGAAAAAAATAAAAAAGAGACGGACAAAGAGATAGAGGAACTGAAAAAGGAAGGATATAGTCCGTGTAAAAAATGTCTGTAACCTCAAGATAGGATTTTGGGGGACGCCAGGCGGACTGTAAGCGGCCGGTTTAGTTCAGAAAGATATGCGGTGAAAGCAGAGCCTATTCGTAGTTTGCGGCAGTGTGCCGATTACTATGGATAGGCTCTTTTTATCTGACAGGGAAGTCTGCCTATCAGATAAAAATCCTCCCGGCGGGATGCGCACTGCGGCGTAAGAGGCAAGTGGCGTTATGCAACCGCCGCAGGTACGAGTTTCGCAAGCGGAACTTTATTTTTGTGCAATTTGTATAAAGTTTTGAGCGTTTTAAGTAAAATGCTATGAAATTGAAAGAAAATTATCATGTTTTGTGCGGATATGTTGATTTTTTTGCTCAATAAGTGATGTAAAATAGAAGCGAAAAGAGGCAAAGAAAGGGGGCATGAAGCATGGATAGTCTGAAATTCATCAGCTGGTATGAAACGTTTCTTGGCGAGGAAGGCCGGAAGATTTATGCGGAGACTGCTTTAGATAAGCGGGAGATGAGAACGGTTCATATGTTTCAAATTTCAGGCAGTGAGATTACGGTTGAAGATTCTATTTTACAAAAGGACGATAAGATTGAGGTCATCCGCCATGTTCGGGCAAATGGAAAGGCAGATACAGGAATTGAAAAAAACGGGATTGCATTCGGTATGGAGATTCTGCTCGGGGAGGGAAAACAGTTACGATATGGCATTCCTTCCTGCCGGTATTCTTCGGGACAGGCGGGGAAACATACCTATATGGAGGAGCGGCTGACGGCGCCGGTCATTATGGCATATGATGAAAGTGCCAGGACAGCAGTATCTGTGGCCAGGACGAGGCCGCCTGCGGATACGGGAAAGGAAATACGAAAAACAGGGGATTCCCGTTATCTGCACAAGACGGAGGTGGGATCTCTTGGATATGAATGGCGGGAAGGCAGGGAAAATATTCTGTGTGCCCGCTGGCCATACGAGGAGATGGAAAAGAGTGTGGCGTTGGATGCCAAGGGGACGCCTGTTCAGGCCTTTTACCCTATAGACGGGAATGCCTGGGAGATGGTGCTGCATTATGAAGTTCAGCAGACCTGTGACAGAACATTTACTGACGCTCTGTATCACGTTTTTTCGGGGCTGGCAGAGCAGTTTGAAACAGAAGGGCATCATACAGTCAGCCTTCCGTTCACTTTGAAGGAAGAGATTATCTGCCGTGAGACAAGCCTCATGCGGAGCTACCGGGAATTCGGAGGAGACGGGGCGGGATTTTTCTTTCATTTTGATCCGCGCAAGGGGTACGGTTCAGAACCGTCCGGTTTTGGAACCTCTTTCAATACAATACCCCACAGCACGTATGTACACATTCTGGAATACGGTTTTACCGGCCGGCAGAATCATACGGCGCTGATCCTGGCCAGAGATAAAGGCGGTGAATGGATCGAAAAGGGAGAGAAGGTAGTGGACTTCTTCCTGAAGCACTGCATGATGGAGAATGGGTGGGTGTATTCACTTTATGACCTGGATCGGGAGGAGCCTTTTTTCTCCTTTGGGGATCCGGATGCTCCAAAGCTTCATTATATGGATTACCGGGGAGCAAAAGGGAACTATCTCAGGACAATGACGGAGCCGGTAAACGATGTACTGGAATACTGCAAATGGTACCGGGAACAGGGCCATGTTAAGAAACAATGGCTGGAGGCTGTAATGCGCTATGCAGACCTGCTGGTCTCTCTGCAGAATGAGGACGGTTCCTGGTACCGGGCGTACGAACCGGACGGGACTCCTGTTTTTATGCTGGAGGAACCGTGGATGACAGAGCAGGAAAGAGAGCGGGGCAGAAAAGCCGCGTCAGCCATTCCGATCGTGTTTCTCTGTAATCTGGCAGAATATCTGTCCGAAGGGGAGTACAGTACAGACGTTGAGAATACAGAGCCAGCTGGTTCGAAACGATCCGTCTATCTGCGCGCCGCAGTAAGGGCCGGTGAATATGTCCTTTCCGGCGGATGCAGGGAAGAACTCTTTCAGGGAGGCACACTGGATAATCCCAATGTGGTGGACAAAGAGGCGGCACAATATGCAATGGCCGGATGCTGGCACTTATATGAACAAACCGGTGAGAGACGGTTTCTGGATGGTGCGGCGACGGCCGGGAAACAGTTTGTGACATGGAATTATATCTGGAATGCACCGGTGAAAGAGGGAACGGTCCTTGCTGAAAAAAAGTTCCGGACAAAGGGCATGGGTGCCATTAATTCTATCTGGTGCGGAGGCGTGGTCGATATCTACTCCCTGTTCCATATCCGGGAGCTGTATCTGACGGGCCGGGAGACCGGGGATGAATTTATGATCCGGATGGCAGAATGGATCAGCACGGCCGCACATCAGATCATGTCCTGGCCGGGTGACCGGATGGGATTCGCAGATATCGGAATGCAGCCGGAAGGATTTGGCATATGCCCCCAGGGAATGGATGAGGGAATGATACAAAAAGGAGATATCTGGGGAACACTCGGATGGATTTATTCCGCCGGAATAGACGGCGTGGATAGATATATAAGAGAACTGCCTCAGGCAGAACAAAAGGAGGAAAAATGATGAAGAAAAAAGTATTGAGTGTGCTGCTGGCGGCAGCGATGACTGTAACTATGCTGGCAGGGTGCGGCTCATCCAATAAGGAAGAGCAGCAGAAAGCAGAAAAGTCTGATTCGGGGGCGGTTGTCCTGAATATGTACCACAGCTGGAGCACTGACTCTGAAAGGGGTGCGGCGCTGGATAAGTTAATTCAGGAGTTCAACGAAGAGAATAAGGGAAAGATCGAGGTAGATGTGACCGTGAATCCGGATTTCCCGGCATATCAGGAAAAAGTGAAGACCATGATCTCCACAGATACGACGCCGGATATCTTCCATTACAATTTTAACCCGAACGATCTGTCCAGGCAGGAGTCCGGCAAGCTGATGGATTTTTCAAAGTATATGGATGATGAGTGGGCGGACAGGTTCGGCGAAGGGGATCTTGAGACGCTGACCGTGAATGGGGAAATCTCATCCATCCCGTTTGAAAAGGCAGGAGCAGTCTTTTATTACAACAAAGAGCTCTTTGCACAGGCAGGAATCGAAGAATTCCCCGACACGTGGGACGGGCTTCTGGATGCATGCGCAGCATTAAAAGAAAAGGGAATCACTCCATTTTCCCTGTATACGGCTGACGATGCCTGGTATACGTGTAATTTATTCTCTTATCTGGCCGCAAGCTATGCGGGAACAGAGACGCTGAATGAGGGCGGAAGCATTGACACTCCGGAGATGAAACAGGCGGCAGAAATGCTAAGAAAATTCTGGGATTATACGACAGGGGATGCAATCGGGGCCAATTACTCTGTAGCCATGAATAATTTTGCTTCCGGCAAGACAGCCATTGCGATTGACGGACCGTGGCTGATCGGTTCTCTCTCAGAGATACAGGATAAAATAGGAATTGCAAAAGCGCCTACATTTGGGGACGGAAAAGTGGCTGAGAATTATCTGGTGACGGATGCACAGACTCCGTGGGCAGCGGCTAAGACGGATGATCCGGAAAAGGAAGAGGCAATCGTTGCATTTATGAAGTATATCACTTCCGAAGAAAGCGTGAAACAGCTGACATTGGAAGGTGCAGTTTTCCTTTCACCGAAGCTGAATATGGAAGACCCGGATGTAAAGAATACGGAAGGGCTTCTTGGAGAATATCTTGCCCTGAATTCTGTGGTAGAGGGAAGTACAGTCAATATCCAGAGAAACCTGACGACCACGGCAAATACAAAGCTTCCGTCTCTTCTGGAAAGCCTTGCACTGGACAGTGTAACTCCGGATGAATTTATAGAGCAGCTGTCCAAAGAAAATCAATAGAAAAAGAAAGGGGCTGACGAACGATGAAAAGACGGCAGACCGTATTATATATGGCGCCTGCAGTGATTCTGATACTTGCGTTTTTTCTGGGGCCGCTTTGTTATCTGGGATATGTAAGCTTTTTCGAGTGGAACGGACTTGGACCGAAGACATTTGTAGGAATCGAAAACTTCCGATATGTATTCTCAGATCCGGTTTTCAGGCTGGCGTTTAAAAATACTGTTATCTGGCTTCTGTCAGCCCTGTGTTTACACATTCCCTTCGGGCTGCTTCTGGCGCTGCTTTTAAATAAGCAGCCCAGGGGATGGAAATTTTTGCGGGTGATGTATTTTATTCCCAATGTAATTTCCACGACGGCAGTTGCCTTTCTGTGGTATTTTATCTATCATGTTGATGTGGGGCTCCTGAATAGTGTGCTGAAAAGTATTGGGCTGGGAAAGCTGGCACATGCGTGGCTGAATGATCCGGGAACCGCATTGATCTGTAATCAGGTTCCGTTTATTTTCTATGTGGGGCTGACAATGATCATATTCCTGACACAGCTGTCTACCGTGCCGAAGGAACTGAAAGAAGCCGCCATGGTGGATGGCGCCACCGGATTTCAGATTGATATTCATGTATATCTGCCAATGATGAAACCGGCAGTCATTACGAATATTATGCTGAACATGGCATTTTGCCTCAGGACATTCGAATATCCGTTCCTGATGACGGGCGGCGGGCCGGCTAACAGTACCACGAATCTTTCTTTATATATTTACAGGGAAATGGTCGGATCCAACAGGTATGGAATATCTATGGTAGCGGGGTTGATTACCGTACTGCTTGGTTTTGGGATTATGCTGCTGGTTAATGTGCTTCAAAGAGAAAGGGGGAGCCGTCATGAATAGCAGAAAAACACCGGGGCGCACAGTGATGTACATATTTCTTGCCGTGGTGCTTGTCTTTATGCTGGTACCGTTTTTATGGCTGCTGGTTTCTTCCTTCCGGCCCAACGCGGACCTGTTCAATGAACCGTTTGCAGTGCCGAAACATCTTTCTCTGGAAAACTTCAGGGCAGTTATGGAAAGCCATCCGATGGTTTTGTACTTTTTTAATACGGTGGGAGTGGCAGCCCTGGCAACGGTTATTTCGATCCTGTCAGCCACTTTAGCATCCTACGCCATGCTGTACAGATTCAGGAGCAGAAAAATCCTGACCGTACTTTTTTCCATGTGCCTGTTTATTCCAACCAATGCATTTTTGGTTCCGTATTATGTCATGATTAATAAAATCGGACTTTATGATAACATTCTTGGCATAGCGCTGGTGTATGCGGGCGTGAACCTGCCAATGAGCCTGATGGTAATACGGGGATATATGGAGACGATTCCCGGAGAACTTCTGGAATCGGCAAAGATAGACGGCGCAACGGCGGGACAGGCTTTTCGAAGGATTATACTGCCGGTTTCGAAACCCGGTATTGTTACGGCATGTGTGTTTATTGTCATTAATTCATGGAATGAACTGCTCTTTGCAAATCTCCTGAACCAGAGTGACTCCTCCAGAACGATCCAGGTGGCGATCCGCTCCTTTTTAACAACCTTTGAAGCCAATTATGCCTATGCGTTTGCTGCGATGGTGATTTCTATACTTCCTACCATTGTGATCTATGCAATGCTGACTGACAAGATTATAGGGGGTATGACGGCCGGTGCGGTGAAAGGCTAGCGGATCCCGGCGTAAATACTTCGAGTATAAACCAAAGGGGTCAGACCCCTCTGCTTGGATAGGGAGAATGTCTTATGAAAATTATGATAGTGGAAGATGAGGATAATATTCGTGAGGGGCTGGTCTCTCTTCTGGACTGGAAGAAGGCGGGCTTTGACCCGCCTGTCCTTTTCGGGGGTGCGATCGAAGCGCTCGAATATCTGGAAACGGAGAAAGTTGATGTTATTCTGACCGATATCTACATGCCAGTCTTAAGCGGCCTTGAGTTTATTAAGATGATACGGAAGGAGAACCTGACCTGCGACATCATCATTCTGACCGGGCATGACCGGTTTGAGTTTGCACAGGAAGCCGTGGAGCTGGGGGTGAAGAGGTATTTGTTAAAGCCGGTATCCCCCGAAAAGCTGAAGCAGGTACTCGCGGACATCAGGAAAGACATTGCGGAGCGGATGAAGCTCATGGACTGGATTGCGATTGCCGAGAAACAGCTGGAAGAATATCTTCCGGTTCTGCGAAACCAATTCTGGAATGACCTGTTGGGGGAACGTTTTGCGGACAGGGAACAGTTGGAGCTGGGCGCACAAAAAGCGTCTGTCAGTCTTCCGAAGCAGGAGATTACCTGTGTTGCAATCCGTCATTTTCATCAGGATTCGAGCCTTACAAAGGAGGTTGCTCTGCGGCAGATAGTGGATGAGATATTGGGAGATGCAGCTATTTACCTGATGCCCTATGACGGTACCGAGCTGGTGATCATGGAAGGCAGGCTGTTCCAATTTAAGCTGGAAATCATGAAGGAATCCATTGCGCAGAATCTGGGGCTGGACGTATGCTTTGGCATCAGCAAAACGGGAAAGGAGCCGTTAACGATCAGCCGGCTTGCCAGGGAAGCAGTCGAAGCGGCAAAGTCGATCCGGGACATACAAGAGGTGTATTACCTCTATTTTGCAGATATCGCCCTCAAACGTGCGGGCGAACCGGAATACCCATATGCGGATGAGAAGCAGATCCTGGATATGCTGCGGTTTCATGATACCTTAAATGACAGGCTTTTGCAGACATTTTTCCATAAGATAATGCCTCCCAAGTACCCGGTGGAGGAATCACAGGTTATGCTGTTCCAGCTGCTGGTGGCTATGAACCGTACCGCAAACGATATGGGAATAGATGAACTTGACGAGTTCAGAGATACCCAGAGCAGTATCATGAACTTTGAAGGGATAGAAGAGGCCTTTCATCAAATGGCAGAGAGGATGATTCAGAAAAAAAGAAATTCTACCAGAAGATATGTGGAAGTGATCGCCGAACAGGTTAAAGAGATTGTCGACAGGGAGTATTCCAATCCAGACCTCTCCGTTAACAGCCTGGCCGACCGGCTTGCGCTGACGTCTAATTACCTGTCCAGAATATTCCGGAGCACGACGGGCGAGACCTGTATCGAATATATCACAAAGGTACGTATGAATGCTGCAAAGGAGATGCTGGAACATACTGATAAAAAAAGCTATGTGATTGCGGGTGAAACTGGATATAAAAATGCAAATTATTTCAGCGCAATGTTTAAAAAATACACCGGGCTGTCCCCGAAAGAATACCGGGAAAGGAGGAAAGGGTGAAACGCAGATTTAAATCTATAAAAAACAGGATCATGGTATTCTTTATTGGAGTGGCGGTCTTTCAGATCGCCGCTATGGCGTTGTTTGCGGTTTTTCATCTGCGTCCGTCCCTGACGAAGATGTATGAAGAACATCTGGAAAAATTTACGGAGTCCGCATTCTGGGAAGTTACATCGGCAAAGATGAAGATAGAAAATTATACCGTAAATATGATCGGAGATTCCGACATTCAGGAATTTTTGGAATCCGCGGATAACAGCAGCAGGAATTATGTGCCTTCTATGACGGCCGAGATGCGAAACCGGATTCTGTCCTATACGGATTATGACAGTGCAATTCGATCGATTTACCTGATCGATAATTTCGGGAGGATGTACAGTAACCTGTCCCATAAGGCCATATCAGGGTATTTGGAGTCAAAAGAGGAACTGAGAAAAAGAAGCGACGCTTCTGCCGTATGGTTTACGGACTTTAATGACAGCAGCATCGTAGTGTACCGGATTGTGAACAATAATACAACGGATCTGAAGCGTAAGATCGGCGCCATCTGCATGGTAATTGATAAGAGTCTTTTTGTAGACCGCATCCAGCAGCTCCTTCTGGAAGATACACAGAACTACCGCCTGGAAAGTGCGGACGGTAATTTCCGAATCTCGTCTGCTGCAGACAGGGACACATTTTCTGCGGAGAAATATATAATCAGTTCGTATGATAACCGGATATGGAGGCTGGAGACATGGATAGATAAAGATGAGGCATATGCTTCTATTTATCTGATTTTCAAAATACTGACTCTGGAGCTGATGGTTCTGCTTGTAATCAGCATATGTATGGTAATATATCTTTCCGGCAGGATTACCAGGCCTATATCAGACATCAGAAATGCCATGAAGCAGATCGGAAAAGGCAATATGGAGGCAGAAGTGCCTGTCAGCGGAGAGGATGAGATCGGACAGCTTGCAGCCACCATGAACCGGATGTCGAAAAAAATAGGCGAGCTGGTGGAACGGATCAGGCGTGAAGAAACCAACCAGCGTCTTCTGGAACTAAAAGCCATGCAGTATCAGATTAATCCCCATTTTCTCTATAATACACTGGATTCTATCAGTATGTTTGCCCGGAAGAACCATGATGAACAGTGCGAAGAACTGGTGATTGCGCTTTCTGACTTTTTCAGGATCAGCTTAAGCCACGGACAGGAATTTGTGACAGTGGAGAAGGAAGTGAAATATGCAGAGTGTTATCTGGAAATACAAAATATTCGTTTTCCGGAACAAATCACATGGGATGTCACCGTTGAAGAAGAGCTGAAAGAGATCAAAATCATGAAGTTTATTTTGCAGCCCCTAGTTGAAAACAGCATTTACCACGGTATCCGGGATGCCGGACGAAAAGGACATATACAGATATCCGCATATCAGGATGCAAACGGATTGATCCTGTGTGTTCAGGATGACGGGATCGGCATGCTGCCGGAGGAACTTACGGAGCTTATGGCAGATTTAGAGTCAGAGGAAATCAGAGAGAAGGATATCCATGAGGGCGGTTTCGGGCTAAAAAATGTCCACCAGAGGCTGAAACTGATGTATGGGGAGAATAGCGGACTGCAGATAAAAAGTGAATGGGAGGAGGGGACATGCATCACTATCTATATTCCATACAAATCGGGATTTAGTCGGCAAGCTTTAGACTTGTCGATGGACGGGGACGCTTCATGACAGGGAGGCCGGGGAGGCGCCGGGGCTGTATATGCCGTTGCGATATGCACCCGTGCTGCTAAGTGATTCTAGAAC
>OBZW01000407.1_pt1 | contig 28296 bp, 24 predicted proteins | sample 1477021 | NCBI WGS metagenome assembly OBZW01 (sample SAMEA2580262, study PRJEB22360) | human gut metagenome | biome: human gut; feature: human-associated habitat; material: faeces | place: Denmark | collected 2008/2010
GGGCTCGAAGCGCCGTCACAGCGTTCCAGCCCCAGCTGGCCGGAGATTGCGGAGTTTGGCACGGCAAGAAGATTTTAGCCCAGCACCTCCTACGATTATTCGGAATCTAATCAATTACAAGTCGTACGAAGAAATTACGACTAACCTTCTTCATGCTGTTATCGTTAAATCATTTCAAGTGGGATATGATGCCGCGGGGCTGGGAAGGCTTGTTCGAACAATGTCAATTCATCTGGTGAAAAAGTAACGTCGGCAGCAGCAATATTTTCCGCCATATGGCTTGCTTCACCTGAACGAGGGATCGTGAGCACATCGCCATGACGCAGCACCCATGCGAGCATCAGTTGATGGGTTGAAATGTTTTTCTCTTTGGCCAAAGTTCTTAGTTCCGGTGGCAGTTTAATTGACTTGCCACTGCCTGACCCAAATGGCGAGTAACCAATCGTGGTAATGTTGGCCTGCTTTTGCTGTGGTAGAAGATCATATTCAATACCGCGCGATTGTAAGTTATAAAGCACTTCATTAGCCGCAATTTGGTCGCCGCCCGGTTCGAGCGTTAATTGATCCATGTCATCAACGTCAAAGTTCGACACACCATATTGCTTAATTAAACCTTCTTTTTGCAAATCCTGCAGGCCTTCGAGAGTTTCTGCTAACGGGGTTGACCCGCGCCAGTGAAGCAGATATAGGTCGAGATAATCAGTTCTCAATCGTTTAAGACTATTTTTTAGGGCTGTTCGCATCTGTCGCTTGTCTGCGTGTGACGGATAGAACTTTGAGATCAGATAGATGTTGGCGCGATCATAATCACCAAGAAAACTGCCAATCAGTGACTCAGCCGCCCCGTTGCCATACATCTCCGCGGTATCAATCACGGTCAAACCATGATTCAGTCCATACTTTAAGGCAGCAGCTTCCTGTTCACTTTCTGCCGCATTGCCTTCGCCTAAGTACCAAGTACCCATACCCATGATCGGGACATTGACGCCACCAATCTTGATTGTTTTCATGATCCGACTCCTTTCTTTCAACACATCTATTATACAAGTTGTGAAAAAAATGACCGCTTTAAATAGAGCCTGTGAAAGAAGATAAAAAAAGCGTGTTACCTACGCATGAACGTGCATTTTTTTGCAGGTCACGAGACAGTTTTCACGCTTCTCCATATCAATTAGTTGCTGAAATTTGCTATTGCCGATTAGCTTTAACAGGTTGCGTCGCAGGCTTTCGACGTTGATACAACAAGTAATGCAGCACGACCAAACCAAGAAAGACGACACCTACTAATAATGAAACACTTGTTTCTGGGTTTAGTAGCATGAAAAATAAAGTGAACGCGAGGAAAATAAGTGTGAGATAATTGCTGTAAGGCGCGAATGGCATTTTGAAAGGATGGTTGGCCATCTGATCAGCGTGGACTTTGCGAAAGCGAATTTCGCTGACTAAGATGACGATCCACGGCACCATACCAGGCAAGACGCTGGAACTGTAAACGAGCACGAAAACATTTTTCGCGGCTGGTGCAATGTAAGGCAGTAAGGCATTCAAAATGACGCCCAGTAAAATCCCGCCGCCCACGGCGATGACCGGATAAAAAGGTACCCCATGACGATTTAGTTTGGTGAAAATTCGTGGCAGTTGTTTGGCATCAGCTAAGGTGTATAACATTCGGCTGGCTGAGTAAATGCCAGAGTTGGAGCCAGATAAGGCAGCGGTAATCACCACAAAATTAATGAGTGAAGCGGCAAATGTGATGCCGATTTTGGCAAATGTCTGAACAAACGGCGACCCTAACGTGCTGAGCTGATTCCAAGGGTAAATGGCGACGATCACGAAAATCGCACCAACGTAGAAAATCAGAATTCGACCAATCGTGTCTTTCACTGCTTTAACGATGGTCGGTCGCGGATTCTCAGCTTCACCTGCTGTGATACCAAGCAGCTCAACGCCTTGGTAGGAGCCGAGGACGATTGACAAGGCAAAACAGAAGCCTTTAAACCCGCCGGTGAAAAACCCGCCGTGGGTCCAGAGATTGCTGATACCAACCGGATGGCCGCCATTACCAATCCCAAATAAAATGACGCCAAGGCCAGCAATGATCATCAAAACGATCGTCACGACTTTAATCAAGGCAAACCAGAATTCCAATTCGCCAAACATTCGCACCGAAATTAGATTTGCTAGTACAAGGAAGGTGATGGCCACTAACCCCGGCAGCCAACCCGGCAACCCGGGCCACCAGAATTTGAAATATTCGCCAATTGCGATCATTTCGGACATACCAACAACAACAAATTGGAAAATGTTGCTCCAAGCAGTGAGATAGCCAAAAATCGGATGCATGTATTCACTGGCAAACTTGGCAAATGAACCAGTTGCCGGATCAATATAAAGCATCTCGCCCAATGCACGCATGATCATGTAAAGGAATAGGCCGGCAATGATGTAGGCGATCAGAACAGATGGCCCTGTCCATTTAATCGTGGCGCCTGCTCCCATGAAAAGGCCAACGCCGATGGTACCGCCAAGCGCAATCATTTGCATGTGACGGCTGCTGAGTTTTCGTTGCATGGTTATTTTCGCTTCTTTCGTCTTGAGAAATACAAGTAATGACTATACAAGAAAAGTCTAACCGGCGCAAACAGGTGGCTATGAAACGTAGACATGAAATAGGCATCACCGTTAACACGCTTCTTGACATTCAAGTCACTATGTCCGTTATCGGCTTTTGCGGTAAACTAGTGACGGATCATTCAATAAAGTAGGATATGAGGAAATATTTTGGATAACAAAAACAAATTCACTGCATCATTAAATGCCTATATGGCAAAACACAAGTTGAACACCAATGCGACATCCGCAGCGATGGGTGTTTCCGTGCCGACTTTGCGTAAAGCACTGCGCGGCCAAAGCGTGAGCCGCAAGACCGCGGCTAAGATTGAAAGCATCATTAAGTCTGGCAAGGTGCCAGCAGAAGCTCACAAAACCGCTACGAAGGCGCCAGCTAAGAAGACGGCGCCTAAGAAACCAGCTGCAAGTAAACAGGTTAAACCAGCCGCGACAGCGAAGCAGCCAGCGGCAAAAGCCAAACAAACTAAATCGGCTGAACAAGTGTCAGCAAGTAAATCAGCGACAACACCAAAAGCCTCGCGTCTTCAAACTAAGCGGGCAGCCAATCAGCAGTCGCAAGCAACTAGCCAAACGCCGACTGCACCACAAACTGAAGCAGCAGCAAGTTCAAAACCGGCACGGCGCACTGCTAAACGGGTGACGCGTTCAACTGTCACGTCACGGCAAAACCAGCGCCCCAACAATCAGCAAGAGCACAACAACAACGAGCAAACACCGAAACAGACGCCTGTTCAGGAAAAAATTCCGACGCGGCAGCATCGCTTCACGATTCGCCAGCAGCCGGATGTTGCGACACAGGAAGCAGAAGCTGAGGCTAAGAAACGTCAGACTGAAGCTAATCGGTCATCTGTATCGGCTAGCTCATCTTCAAGTCAGCAATCGACTGAGCAGCGTCACGACAATCAGACAGAGCGTCACATCAAGAAGCGGACAGTAACGGCCCCACGGCGCAATGTGAATAAAACCGATCACGAACCTGCCCGGCGTGATAATGGCTATACGCGCAACAATCGCAATAAGCCAAATGGTAATCGCCAGCCTAACCGCACGCGCCAAAATCGATTCGCAGCCAACGCTGATCCTCAAAACTGGCAGCCAATGACTCAGCCGGCGGCATCAAGTGCCTCACAGTCAATGACAGCCAAAGCGTCGACCGACAATCGCCATGTGCCAGCAGTGGTTAATCACGTTAAAACGCATACACCAAGTGTGATTCGGTCAACTTCAAATGACCGTAACGGAAAATACAATTCAGCTAATACTGCAAGCAGCAGTACCAGCGATACGACCAGTCAACAGGCAACGACCGGTACCAACATGCATACTAATTATGGTACTCATGATGAAGCACCGTTGGTAGCTGGCAAACAGTTGCAACTCTTTATTGATGAAAGTTTTGAAGAGCACCGTCCAGATCCGCGTACCATGCACATGGGGATCGCGGCTATTTTCCCAGAAGGCGACGACGACAGTCTCATTGGTTTCCGTAATGCGCTCTATCCCTATGGCTGGGAACCAGGGGATGAAGTTAAAGCCCGCGGTAAACAGGTTGATGCCTTAACACAGCTGATCAAAGCAGCCGACCATGAAAACATGGGGATGTATACCGTCTTTTCACAGAAAACGACGTATCCTGATTTCGCCCCGTCAATGGAATATCTGTATCCATACATCGGCGCCACGATTCACGTGTTGCGTGATGTTGACACTACTTTTGATAGTATTGTGATCATGATCGATCATCGGAATGAATTGGAAGGTAATCAGCTGGTGATGGGCGCTGATATTGTGAGTCGCTACTTGACGCTTTCCTTGGAACGACCAATCAAGGTTCGGTTTGAGTTTGCAGATTCTCGCGAGCATCTCGGCTTGCAACTGTCAGACTTTGTTGCCAATGCTGCTCTGCGGCTTAGTAATGACGAACTGAGCCTCATTGGGATCACGCCAATGCCTGAGTTGGGCGTTTCGCAACACGATCAATTAGTCCGATTGACGTTACTTGGCTTGCAGCAGGTTGTGATGGGTGTGCGCGCCGAACGAGCTGCAACACCATCAAAACATTCACAACCTGATCGCTTCATGCAGCTGATCTTTGATGCCACTTACGCCGATTCCGATCAGGTACGCGGTGCGTTGCCGGTTGTCAAAAATGCAGTCGAGCAACTCATCGATGTTTTGCCAAATGCCCGGGTCGGTCAAATCTCCGGTATGCCAAACCAAAGCTGGTATGACATGACAGCGCGGATGGCAGGACTATTACGGTATATCAACAAGGATCCAAAACCATATGGCCGGGTGCTTGCAAAGATCGAAAGCGTGACGAAGACTGCCGCTGACGAACTGGAAATGGCACTTGATTCTGACGATAAAGCCAAGCATTAATTGGGTTTTAAATGACAAAAAGGGTACTGCAATTTAACCGTTGCAGTACCCTTTTTTAGATTATCAAGCGTTGTTACTTAGTGTGTTCTTTTTAAGCAATGAAACTATTCTGGTTTTGTAGGTACGTAATTTCGTCAAAAGTAATGCGTGTCTGCAACCGTTGCATGATCTCCCGGTTGAGTTTGCCTTCAGCAAAAGCACCTTGAATGAACTCAAATTCAGCATGGAATGCCTTTAGGAACATGGCATATAGCACATCACCATCGAACGAATCCGTATGAACCCGGCGATGCCGATCACGATAGAAGCGGCGAACGATGTTGATGGCACTGCGATTTTGACTATTTTCGGCACTCGCCAAGTACTTCATCACCGCATCATAGCCGGCCTGCTCGATAGGTAATAGATCTTCACCGTGCTCAGTAAATTGCCGTTTCCAAAAAATCGGCTCAAGGTTAAGCGGTGTGGTTAAAAAAGCATTTTGCGCTTCGTCTAGACCTTTATACATACGTCCCATATTAAAGGTGAATCGTAGGCGGAGAAAAAGATTTTTCCACGTTCGCTGATCTGCTGTGAAATCATTTAAATCAATAAAGCGATTGTAATAGTGCGCTTCGTCATGCGTGATGGTCCCATTGACCCGTAAAGCTTCAATGGTTCTTTTCTCAACTTTTATGGTGGTATCAAAGATATCCCGTTGCATTCTTCGCGAAGGTTTATCGTTCAGAATCATTTCCTGCGACAACGCGTCTGCAACGATTTGGGCTTCGCTATGATGAACGGATTCATCCCGCATGGCATCAATGCCAGCTGATAACATTCGGCGCAACCAAACATATTGGCGATTGCGTTTTGGCTGCTTAGGCACGCAGAATGGTAGAACCAGTACCGGCACAATCAGACTGAGTAAAATGACAGTTGCCGCGATTAGAATCAAGCCTTGCCGGAGCGGAAAACTGTGGCCATTAACAATTTGTGGCATTGAAAACGCCAAAGATAAGGTGATGGTCCCATTCGCACCACCCAGCATCATAATGACGGCGTTGCGCCAGCGGTGTTTTTTACCAGTTCGCAACAAGGTTCGACTCCATAGTAGGCGAACCAGTGACTTGGCTGCGTAAATGAAAATGCCAATACCCACAAGCAAACTGAACAAGCCAGCTTGTCCGCGCAAGGCGCTGACGATGACATTGGGCAGCGAGAGGCCGAGCAAAACGAAGACGAGTCCGGAAAGAATGGCCGCTACCATTTCCCAGACATTGGCGCTGACGATTTGCATGCGGGCACTGGTTAGTCGCAAACGATCGCGCTCTACACCTTGCGCAATCCCCGAAGCAACAACCGCCAGAATCCCAGACAGGCCAAGTTCTTCGGCTAGAAAATAAACCAACAATGGCGTCAGTAACTGAATACCGACCATGATCAACGGCTCATCGTCGCCGATATGAATCAGCCAGGCCCGCAAATTCACGATCAGCATACCTAAGACTGCCCCGACCAGGATACCGCCGAAGAAGACGAAGAGAAAATCGAGCAAGGCGTCTGTTGGTGAAAATTGTCCGGAAACATAGGCAGTCAGTGCCAGATCGAATGCGACAATGCCGGCTGCATCGTTGAACAGACTTTCATTGGACAATAGTTGCATTTGGCTGTCGCTCAAAGGATTGGTTTGGGCAACGGCGCTGACCGCTGATGCATCTGTTGGCGTGACGATAGCAATGAGCGCGAAGGCAAGACTTAGTGGAATGATTGGAAACAGCGCATGAACGCCAAAGCCTAAAATAATGACTGAAACCAGCACGAGGCCGACTGCCAACGACACGATATTGGTTAAAGAGCGGCCAATTTGAATACGTGAAGCATTTTGACCTTCGTTAAACAACAGTGGGGCAATGATCGCAAAGGAGAAGAACGATGGATCAAGTGTGAAATTACGAAGAGAAGGCATAACGGCTAATGCCGCCCCAAGGCCGATCAAGAAGAATGGCAACGGAATCTTAGGAACGTGCCGTGCCAAGATGTTGCCTAAAATGACGATTGCCAACATGATGCCAAAGATAACAACCTGGTTCAAAAATGATCACTTCCTTGATTGACCTTATTTGACCTTTCTATTTTAGCACCAATGCAAAAAAATAACCGCTCATTGGTCTGAGAGCGCGAGCAGGAGCGCTTAGAAACTGTAGTGTAAGTGGCCTTGAAGTGAAAGGGCCGGTTTTTGGTCCTTTTGCTTCAAGGTCCTTACACGGAAGTTTCTGCGACTGTGAGCGCGTTTTCTACAACGGCGGGTATGCTGACAATAAGGATGGCTTGTAAGTATTCTTTTTCATTGAGTTGAGCATCTTTATTGCTATGCTAATGATGTTGGTTCCGATAGCCTGAGCTGGCTACGCGGTGATTCGGGGGTGGCGACCGCGGAACTACCGGGAACAACCTAACCAGAATAGAATAACCGACACTTTAAACAGATTATGCGTTAGTGACACAACGACAACTCACTTCTTCAACCGCTTTTTTAAAATGCGGGTCATTTTTCTAGCCGTCACGCGCCAAGAGAGGTATAGGGCGATCCAAATGAAGGCGTAGATGACGATGAACGAAATGATGAAGCTGGTTAAGGCGGAGCCAATCAAGAATTGCCAGCCCATCAGGTAGTTCGTTGCAAGGACGACCAGAAAGGTGCTGATGAAATGGGTGCCATATGCAACTGGTAAACTGAGCCAGTCAAGATCGAAAATCGAAGATAGGATGCCAATGACGGCACTCATGATGAACAGTCCCGCGATAGAACGCGGTGTTGGATTAATCGTGTCTAAATGCAACATCAAAGTGGTCAGATAAACGGTTGCGCCGATCATGATACCAATGACGGCCTCGGTCAATAACTGCTTTGCGATTCTCATAAGGGCCACCTCACAATCCTAATAAACGTTTCAAGTCAGGAAGAAACTTACGACTGACCGTCAATTTTTGCTGATTACTCATGAAGGCGGTCATATTACCGGAAAAAGAAGCTTCCAGTGATGTCAAATAATTGATATTCAGAATGGTACTTTTGGCTACCTGAATAAAAAGCTGAGGATCAAGCTTAGCGCGAATGGCTTTTAGCTGGCCACGCGAAGTATAGACCTTGGTCATCGTGTGGACCGTGAGCTCGTCACCGTAGACTTCGATTGCCACGATGTCATTAACGGCCAGTACCACGACGCGTTCACCAACAGTTAGCGGAAGGGTTGGTCGATTGTCGGATAATTGTTGAATTTGTTGCAAGAGCTGCAACACAGCCGGTGAAAGCCGCGCAGCCTTGATGAGCACCTCAATATCATCCGGATTCAAGTCAGGATCTTGATCAAATGAAACTTTCATAGGCTCAGTCTCCTTCCGCATGACGCCAGCGTATCGCACGATTACGTTTCATTATACGCGGGCGAGGGCGGCCTTTCGACTGAATCTGGCAAGAAGGAAAATAAGGATGCTCACACCAAGCGTAAAACCAATCAGAATCAGGTAAGTGTGGCTGCTAGAAAGCAAGCCGTTGACGTCAATGCGAACACCCAACATTTTTTCAAAACTGGCCCTTGCAGCCTCTTGCTTGCCAGTGAAGGTCGTGGCTAACGGCTGTTGCAACAGAATCTGGCGATAAGCAGCGGCGTTATATGGGAAGGGAGTCATTTTCATCAAGGCTTGTGCGCCGCTGGGAACTGCCCCGATTGGCATGTAAACCCCAGCGAAGAAGCCTGCTGCAGTACCGACAATGGTTGCAATGCCGCTCATGGTGGTCACGCGGGAAACAAAGCTCAAAATAAGTAAATTAAAACTTGTCCAAACCACACTGCTGAACAATGCGAGAGCAATGATTTTGCCAGTTAGTTGCCATGGAATAACGACATGATCAAGCAGGGCGAAGGCGCCTGACATGGCACCGAACATGAGCAGCTGCATGATGGTGCCGATGATAACGGCACTGGCCAGATAGCCAAATTGAATGCGCAGATAAGAAGCTTCGGTCAACAGGTAGTCGCTTAAATTACCATTCTCACGATCAACAATCATTCTTGCTAAGCCATCTTGCGTGGTCGTAACTGCCGTGATGGTAAGCGTGCCGCCGATTAGCCAGGGATCAAGCAGCTTTTCAGGATGACTGATGGGCCACAGTCCGGTCATATTCTTTTTGAGAAAAACCAAATAGAGAACGAAGGCAATCAGTGCGCCCAAAACTGAAAAGAAAACGCCGGCGCGATTGCGAAAAAACAACAATAGATTACGTTTAATAAAAGCTAGCATTAGCGAATCTCCTTTCCGGTTAACGTGACGAAGATCGTATTCATATCAGCTGGATGGAACTCAAAGTCGGTAATCGTATCGGTGAGTTCCGTCAGCAAAGCAATAGCCTGTTGCGGATGATGGATATTGACGTGCACCTCGTTGGCAACGATATTGGCCCGCAATCCGGCTTGATTGGCGACTGTTTTGACTCGATCGGCAGCTGTTGTTTGAATTGTCAGTTGATGAGCAGCATAGCGATTTTTCAGGTCAACAACGGTATCTGCTGCAATGATTTCGCCACGATCAATGACGTAAACGAAGTCAGCATTTTCCGTTTCCTCCAAATAATGGGTTGTTAAAATGACGGTCAATTGCGTTTGGACGCGTAAAGCAGCCAGCGCTGACCAAATCGTTTGGCGCGTCTGAATATCTAATCCGGTTGACGGTTCGTCTAAAAATAAAATTTGGGGATGATTCAAAAGGGCGCGGGCAATATCGGTTCGGCGTCGCTGACCACCTGACAATGTCCCATATGTCTGATTCAAAATAGGTGCCAGGTCAAATTGCTTAATCAGTTGATCGAACCAAGCAGTATCTGGGTGTTGATACATGCGCGCCCGCAATCGTAGATTTTCATTAACTGTTAGTTGGCGATCAAGGACACTATCCTGAAAGACAACCCCAATCTGTTGACGATAGGCCACTTGCCCAGGTGTGTGATCGGCGACGGTAATGGTGCCACTGGTCGGTTGAATCAAGCCTGTCAGCATGCCGATTGTCGTCGATTTACCTGCGCCGTTAGGACCTAAGAAGGCCACGAATTGCCCACGGTCAACCGTCAAATTAATGCCGTTCACTGCTACTTTCGGACCAAATGTTTTGGTCAGACCCTTTGCTTCAAGAATGGCCATTGATGTCACCTGCTTTCGATTTGTTGGCCTTAGCATAACGACGATTGCGCCAAGTGTCTCGAGAAAGGCGTTAAGTGGTGCAAAATGCTTGGCAAGTGGTTGAAAATAGCAAATGAAAAATAGAATTTTTTCTTGGCAATTTACAAATGAGTTGGGAATGCGATTTTATCGAGGCAACAAAAAACAGCTTGTGAGAATCAAGCCACAAGCTGCAGATAGTTTTTAGCTACTCAGGTAAATAAAAAGTGCAAGATTTCAGCATCCACATAAGGATTTTGGTGCAGCGTCGAGTGATAAGCGCCAACTGGTGTGCCAGTATAAACAAAGAGGGTGGTGGATAAGCCAGCCGCCTTAAATTTGGCGGCTAAACGTTTGACACCAGCAAGGCTGACGGCCCAGTCACCTTTTGCCCCGAAGACCTGTCCGCCAATCACTAAGATATGCAATGTTTTCGGTAACGCCCGAATCTGGGTCGTTGGATCACGATAGAACTCGCTCGCAAACGAGACATAATTGATCACTTGCGGCTGAAGATTGGCATGCGGTGTCGTCATGTAATTAAAGCTCAGATTGCTGCCCATTGAATGACCTACCAGATTCACACGAGTCACATGACGCTGGACGCGAAGCCAGTGCAGCAAGTCGGTGAGTTGCCGGACTTCCTTTTGTGGTGACTTAGCATCGGCAAAAACAACGTTGATGAGCGGATTTTTGCCATTGTAGCGGTCGGCTCCAGTGATCGTGCGTTTGCCGTCAGCACTGACATGAATCGTAGTGACTTGATCGGATGCCTTATCCTGCTTGAAGCGTTGAACCATTGGCCCGAAGGTGAGGCTGTTACTGCCATAACCAGGGACAAAAACTGTGACGATACCCGTATGACGATAGGTTTGCTGGTGAATTGCGCGGCTGCCCAGTTGCCACCAAAGCCAATAGCCGCCGCTAGCGAGAAGCAAAATTACCAGTACCGATATGCTTACTCGTCGCCAGCGTTTTGCTGATTTAGCCATGAAGAGGGTCATCTCCTGCTGGACGCTTCAGTTGCTTGAAAACGCCTCGGAAAATTGGTCGCCGATTGATCGCTTGCACATGGCGATTATTCGGTTCAAAAAACTGCTGATAGCGGGCGAGCTGATTCGAACTCATTGTGATCTCGGTTTGCTCAATGACATACCAAGTCACGCCTTCGGTTAACGGCGGGGTGGTGAGTGAGCCGAGGTAGTGATAAACCGTGCCTTGTTTTGGCAGTAGGCGAGTCAGGTCAAAGTTGATTGGCTGCGTGACATGTGGTTGAAAATGATCGAGCACATCGGCCATGATCGGGTTAGCTTGACCAACTGGCACTAAAACCGCCACGACACAAAGCGCACCAATGGCTGATTGATGGACAAAATGGAGCTCCGCCACCGTTTTCTCAGCAACGATATGCTCCGCTGGCACGTGAAAATGGGCCTGCACAAAAGTCCAAGTGGTTTCATTAATCCGAGTTGTTCCTTTGCCAGCGAGCCGAATGGTGACCTGGTCATCAATTTCTTGATCGGTCATCCATGGTGTGAGAATCGTCATGTCAGTGTCGACAGTGGTTGTCGCTTGACGAAGATCAATCGGTGATTGCTGGAAGCCGAAACCATTTGGCCACGAAGACTGCTTGGCATAATTCAAAATTGACATCGTGACAATCCTTTCAAAAAATGAATTGGCGGTGGGCAGTCGAAACTCCTGCTGTTAAAAACGAAATGCACCAGAAGTCATTTAGCAGACAGAGACTAAGAAAATCAAAACTAGAGATGAACTTTTCTCTAGAGCCAATTTTGCTCAGCAAATCCTACTGACTTCTGGCGCACATGATGGGCAGTTATTCGGCTGAAGAAGGGATGCTTTTTAGTTGAGAAATTTCACAGCCGTGCCATATGCAACAACACTTTGCATGTCACCGCCAATTGATCCGGAGTCAAACCGCATCATGACAACTGCATCGCCACCAGCTTTTTGGGCTTCGTCGCGTAACCGCTCGATCGCCTTTTCCCGTGATTCATGCAGCATATCACTGTAGGCTTTGATTTCACCGCCGACAATGTTCTTCAAGCCTGCACCAATGTTGCTGATAACATTTTTTGACTGTGTTGTTAAGCCGAAAACTTCGCCGATCACTTCATATTTTTTGCCGGGAATGTTTTCGGTGGTTGTGATTAAGATTTCTTGTGCCATGAGAGAATCTCCTTCATAAAAGTTGACGAAACAAATCAGTGGCGAGCTATCTTGCTGCTTATCAGACTACCACCGGCTTATGGTGACAACAAGCTAAAACGCTTAGCGTGACAAAACCGTTAGCTGCCCGTGCTAGAAAACAGACGCGATCAGGGCGTTACTTGAATCACAATTCGGCCTTCATGCGGCTCATCCAGCAATTGGTGGCCTTTTACAAAGCCTTCGCGGGTAAAAGGCAATACATAGCCGACTTTGACGGTTAATTTGCCTTGGGACATAAGATTAATCAAGACTTTAAGTGCTTGGCCGACTTCGGAGCCGCCAAGCGGTCGGGTATGAATGAAACGGATGCCGCGGTTGAGGAGCGGTTCGTGATGACTGACAGATACGATCAGCCCATTGTCCTTGGCCATGGCGACATCATCATCACCACCGATCCCGTCCATGGCGGCATTAATCACGACGTCGGCGGTTTTGGCAAGTTCCTTGACAGGATTCCCGCGGTCATAAGCGACAAAATGTTCAACCCCGAGTTGATTCACATCAACTTCATGGCGGCTGGCGGCGATACCAATCACCGAAGCACCGCGGGCAACGGCTAATTGGATGGCTGCGGAACCGACACCGCCAGAGGCGCCTTTCACGATGACGGTGTCGCCATCGTGAATATGCCCAAGTTCGACCATTCGATAACCGGTCACGCCGGGGGTGATCAGAGCCACACCGTTTTCAGGCGTGATGGACTCAGGCAGTAACACACTCATGTCAGCTGCGGCCGTCACAATTTCTGCGTAAGCACTGGTGGTGCGCGCAACGACGCGATCACCAAGTGCAAATTGCGTTACCTGATCGCCGACAGCACTGACAATGCCAGCAACATCATAACCCGGCACCGTTAAGCCACTGCCACCCATTTGACGAGCAATGCGATCACGATTATTCAGACCGATCGCTTGGGACTTGATTTGAATTTCCTGTGGTCCTGGCGCTGGTGTGGCCAAGTCGATCGCATCAATCACTTCTGGCCCGCCAGCATGACTAAAACCATATCCAAGCATCTTGTTCCCTCCTCATTAAAGTGCTCACCAGCGCAGTTGCCTGCACCTGAGGCAGCTTACACGCCGGTTTCTTTTGCGTTGGTTCACGTTAAGCCTCTATATATCGGCATTTTACCCATGGTAAGAAAGAAAAAACAATTAAAACGACCTAGCCGCTTAGGGGTGGAAACCTCTTACGCAGCTAGGTCGCTATGAAGGTGACACATGGTGGAAATGAACGAACCGGCCATCAGTAGATTACCGATTTTCTCTTCGCGGTTGGGGATCAAAACCATGTAACTGGCCTTTAAATTCATCAGGATTTTGACTGACATAAGTACCGCGGGCCCAACTGGCAGCGACAGTTTCATCAACTGGTTCATCGTGTTCGCTGTAATCCAGCCCCATTTTTTCAGCAGCAGGGGAGACCCGAATGCTGACGAATTGTTTGAGAACTACAGTGATTAGACTGACCATAGCACCAACTAAGACGATCACGATGGCGGTGCCGACAAGCTGGATTAGGAGCAGCTGCCATCCACCGCCATAAGCCAAGCCAGCGTGCGCAATGTCGGGGGCGACCTGTTTGCTGGCGAACACACCAGTCAAAATACTGCCGACAATCCCAGCGACCCCATGGCAGCCAAAGGCGTCTAAAGTATCATCAATGCCTAGCCGTGGCTTGATTTTGCTGATAAACCAGTAGCTTGTCAACGTTGCCGCAACGCCAATGCATGCTGCCCCAAAACTCGTGACATAGCCAGTGGCCGGAGTGATTCCGACAAGCCCACACAAGGCACCGGTACAAGTTCCGATCAGCGTTGGATGGCCGGTTTGCCAGATGTCCAGACACATCCATGTGACCAATGCCGCGGCGGCGCCAACCGAAGTCGTTAATGCTGCCGTCATCGCCGCTTGATTAACACCGAGTGCAGAGCCAGCGTTGAATCCATACCAGCCGATCCATAAAATGGCCGTGCCTAGAAGCACCCAAGGCCGATTATAAGGTGTGATATGTTCATCCGTGCGGCGGCCTAGAAAGGCGGATAGCGTCAAAGCGGTAATGCCAGCATTGATATGGATCACCGTGCCGCCTGCAAAATCAAGCACACCCAGACCGGCCAATAAACCGTGCGGACTCCAGATCAAGTGGACAAGCGGGTAATAAACCAGCAATGACCACAAGACGATAAAACAAGTTAGAAACTTAAAATGCATCCGACCAACGACAGCGCCGACAAACAAGGCCGGCGTGATGATGGCAAACATCATTTGGAACAGCACATACACACCGGTTGGAATTTTCGCCGTGGTCACCGCGCCAAGCGAAAGATCACTCAAAAAGAAATGATGAACCTGACCGATGACACCGAAAAGATCGCCATTAAAACTGAGCTCATAGCCGACAGCGACCCAAAGTAGGATCGCAATCCCGGTGATGTAGAAAACCGACAGCATCGTATTAATCACGTTGCGTTTGGAAACCAGTCCACCATAGAAAAAAGCCAGTCCCGGCGTCATAAACCAGACTAATGTACTCGCAATAATTACAAACCCAGTATCAGCTAAATTCATCTCTGCCACCTCATTACCATTGATGGCGGTATTGTAGCATGGCATTTTCAATAGCATAGCGATTCGGTCGATCTATTGGCCTAGAGCAAATCTGGTGCTGAAAGGAGAAAGACTGCTATCAAAGGATTTTCGAAGCGGTAAAAAAACTGAAGCCGCGTTAGCTTATGTGACATGAAAACTTGACGATTTTATGGCAAACAGAAAAGTTGGCCATTGGTCTATGCGATAAAAATTGGTTTTTAAATGAATATAAGTGAAGGCAAGGTTTGAAAACTGGCGCAGTCGCCATACAAAAACACAGGGAAAAGCGGCTACTGATTGCGACCATGTCAAACCCAAGATGGTGGTGTTTGGTAGCCCTCAGTGTAACTGTTTTCCCTGTGTTCCTAAACAAACACGTTCATTAAAGTTCGCCGTCTGCGATTTGACCGAGCACAGATTTGGACGGAATGAAGAACAATTCGCCAGTTTCTGGCGTCGAAAAATCAAGCAACCGATCAGAATTGTCAAACATGCCTTGCAACATACGCTTGGTGACCGTCCAATGACGGGCATAGCCGATGAAGTAGGTTCCGTTTTCGTTTTTGGCCGGATTACTGAACGGGACATTCATGCGCACAATTTTATGTTCAACGCCGCCGTCATTATCCTGAGAAACCACATTGTGGGCATTTGGCAGCTTCTTTTCGTCAGCTAACTCAATATCGTTGAACTTCTTTCGACCGATGGCTTTTTCTTGGTCCTCCGTCGTCAAATCGTTCCATGCTTTCATATTGTGTTGGTATTTTTGCGCAAAAGCATAGGAGCCGTTTTCAAATGTGGGATCTTCATCGCCGATCACCGCATACTCTGGCGTGTCGAGTGCGCTTGGATTTTCCGTGCCGTCGACAAAGCCAATGATCGCTCGGCCTTCGAAATAGCGGAAGCCATGGGTTTCATCGAGTGTCACAGTCTGATCGTCAATGATGGTCATGATCTCTGACATGAGTTCGAACGGAACGGCTGAATTCTGCGAGCGAATGTGGAAGAACAGATCAGCTGGGGTTGCCACTGCGGTATATTTTGGACCGACAACTGGTTGGAATTCCTCCAACTCTTTAGGCACCGGTGCTGCTGGGAAAAGATAATCCCAAGCTTTTCGCGACAAGCCAAATGCAACCGCCAATTTTGCATCTGGGTAGCGAATGTTCATGCTATTGATGAATGCTGGTAAGTGCTCTGCTAAGTCGGCAATCATGGCTTTGTCGGCTGCGGCATCTTCGCGCTTAAGGTCAAGCGTAGCAAAAATAATGTCAGACCCGGCATCCTTATAGACATCCTGTACATCACGTAAATTTATGGTCATCGTTACGCCTCCAAATTAGAATCATTCTAACCTACTATAGTCTACCATAGCGGTGGCTGATTGCAACGATTTCGCGATGTTTTTAACCTAGGCATTCGGTGGTAAAGTAAGAACAAAGGTTGTGATTGTTTGATAATTTCAGTAGCAGATCAAGCCGAACTTGTCATTCGACTGGTGGTGGCTGCACTTTGCGGCTTTGCCATTGGTTATGAACGCAAGAATCGCTTCAAAAATGCCGGTATCCGCACACATATGATTGTGGCGTTGGGTGCGGCCTTGATTATGATTGTCTCAAAATACGGTTTTTTTGATATTTTAGATTTGAAAAATATGGCATTGGATCCTTCACGTGTCGCGGCTCAGATTGTTAGTGGCGTCAGCTTTTTAGGCGCTGGCGCCATTTTGGTTCGCCACAATAACGTGAATGGTTTAACGACAGCTGCCGGGGTTTGGACGACAGCGGCTGTGGGGATGGCAATTGGGGCGAAGCTGTACCTCATCGGCTTGGCCGCAACTGTCCTAGTGCTCTGCATTCAAGTCCTGCTCCATCATCACTATCGCTGGCTGCCCAGCGGTGATAACGGCATTTTGACAATTCGGGTCCGCAGCGAAGGCTTTGACATGGTACATTTACGCGAAACATTAGGCAAGTACCATATCAAGGTCCTGAATGTGTCCATTAAACATGAAGGCGACGAAGTTAAAATGACCCTGCATGTGGAGAGCAAAGCCAATGAAGACATGCGGCGCCTGCTGACGTTTTATGCCGACAATCCGAATATTATTTCGATTGAATTCTAGGCAATCGCTAATTAAGTTGGCTAGTACCGTCTGCATAGTTGAGGGTCACACCAGGCTGAATGTTGAAGATGTAGACATTAAAATGAATCGTGTTGTCGCCGATACTTTGCGCACGCATCGCCACACCGCGTGGTAACAGTTCATCACCGCGAAAGATCGGGGTGACTTCATAACGAATAAAATGTTGGCGTGACTGTTTCAAATAATGTGCCATATCATCTTCATGGGCCTGCATCAACGGCGAATTTAACTGCCGCGTTCCAGTCATCAAATTTTTCGGATTATTATTTTCACCGGAAAGCTGAAAACCAATTAAATGACTGCGGTTGTACAGCCATTCGCCATGCACTTTCTTGTTGTGCCACCCAGTTGGATTCCAAGTCAGCGGCTCGCGCTTGGCAGTTGGCATGATAGCTTGATTCAGTAAAGCATTGGCAGTACCAGCACGGTTGAGACTATCGAGATTGCTAAATGTTGTCCACGGGCCTTTATCAGTGGCAAGTTCTGCTTTCGTAAAACCAGGCTCGTTATTGTTGACGGTAATCTCGGCAGTGTTGTTGTAATTGAGCTGCGCCAGTTGCGTGACCGGCTGGCGCGAGGTGGCATCCGTTGCCGGCACACTGTTGCTAACTGAACTTGATTGCAGCGGTGTCCCCAGCAGTGAAGTGTGTTGCTGCGTGTAGGTGTAACCGCCGCTGGCTAAGCCAAACAACAGCAACGTCGCCGCCAATCGCCGATTCGCCCGCCGTTGCCGCTTTGTGCCTTTTCGCAGCAAAAGTAGCAGCATGCCAGCGAGAATGAGAATGAATGTGATCAGGTTATTCAAAGTGTCCTCCAAGTGACTGATGTATGTATTGGGCGAGAAAAAGTTTAGTCCACTGATGCTATGAAAAGTATAATGCTCAGTGCTAACGTAGTATTTTCAAAGGGTAGAGTCAGAGCGGCTAGAAACCGGTACATTTGGTGAGCAGGATTGGATGTATCAGGAAAAATTAATATGCTCTGAGATCTGATAAGGTGAACGTATTTTTCAACTAAATCATTCAGGTGACAGATACAGTCCTTGCGAGCCTTTAATAACAGAATACGCCAATGATAGAGAAATATTTTTTTGAACCGACTACTTTTAAGATAGCCACCGCTCCAGTGAATGATGTTTTGTCCTTTATCAATGAATACTAAACAAACGGGCAAAATATGAACTGTTTCAGAAACTATACATTAATTAGCTTTACGTATTTTTATAACTTGTATGAACGACGAGGATTGTTCTTTTACCGTGTCAATTCTAACGTCATCTCGTATGTAATGCATCCATTCAGTCAGGCTAATTACGGGGTCGTCGAGACATTTCTTCATTACAGTAAAAAGTAATTTCATACGCGGATGAGTTCGGGCATCATTAAAAAATAGGCCTACACTTTCTGTTGTTGAGGATTAATCAACACTGAAGGTATAGGCCTGTTTTTGATAGCATAGAAAGACACCTACTCAGTGTCCATGCTATGTTTGTTAACATTGAAACCAAGTAATTATATTAGCGTGACGTATTCTTTAACCAGCTCTAATCTCTCCGCATCTGTTCGGTAGAATTCTGTTTGTTGTGCCAATGCGATTGCTAAGAACTCATAGCCATTGTGCTTTAATTGCTCAATAGTGGTTTTAATTAGCTCATCAATGCTTTTCCCTGACGAAATCACCTTTATATTCGTCTTAGTCATGATTGTCCCCCCTCGGCGGTAGTGCCTGTTGTTTGAGAGCACTTATGGCTCAGTCTCATGAAAACCGGCCGATTCTGCTTTGCAAACATGGAAGGCAGCTGTACAAAGCCCAGACAGAAATATTAGAGAATTATTTTAACATATATGGCTTAATGCATGAATTCGGCGTACCGCCAGAACCGTAGCGACTGCATGTGTGCGGCGGGGTGGGATTACAGTCTCCATTATGACATCTATACCGCCACTCCATCAATTACCGCCGCAGGTCACTTTTTGAAGTTCAGATGCAGTTGGTTCTTTAAATTCATTTAAACTCCGTACCTGCATGTAAGTTGCGCTGGAGCTCTCAAGAAAGTGGAACAAAGTATTTTTATTTCCTGTAGATTTCAAACACTTCCTTAAGACTTATCAGATTAGTGCAAATAATCGTGCGCCAAATCAATCTAGGTTATTTTTTTAAGAACGCAAGTACGTTCTTCTTATCTGTTTTCATGCTTCCCGCCAAGAACGCAACTATGACTGCAATAACAGAAAGCACAAATTCCAATAATGACCACTTAAAAACTAATGTTAAAACTAACGGTACAAGGACTGCAACTAACAAAACTCCATCTCTGGGGCCTAAATTAAGATAAGGATACATCATCATGGGGTATCACTTCTTTCGTTACCTAGCTTAGGTAATGCTAATTTTATCATCAGTTTTAATCGCCATTGCGTCCACCTCCAATAATCTGGGTGAGCTCTTTGGTGAACCAATAATGTTTGCAAAAGTCTACGTATTGGCGAGATAGGCATCAATTGGAGGCGGAATTGTATCCGGATCAGAATTTAATCGCGGCTCGGAAACAGGGACAAAAGGAGAAGAGGCGCCTTCTGATATCGTCACTAAATCAGTGGGTGTTGATGATTGTCCATAGTTCAACAGCATCATGCTTATCTCCTCGTAGCTTTGCAAAAGGAATATGTTAAACAATGACTTTTACAGAAGAGAAAACACTGATATCACATATGGCAAGCGCTTACTAAGTTATCCAAATAAAGTACTACGCACTTGTCCTCTCTCTGTCAAGAAAAGACACTTTGAACGTCAGGGTGGACACTGATACTACTGATTAAGCAAGCAATGGTTGGCTGCTCTTTAAGATTGCTGTAGTTACGATTTATTTAACAGTTGATTTTTCAGGAAGTTCCAGTAAGTCTTCTTGCCAGTGATAATGGAGACTTCCCCAGCTAAGCCATAACGTAAGGTGCGGGCTTGTTTTGACGTGATGTTGACTTGTGCCGGACGATTTTAAAGACATTCGTGTCTTTCGTCACAGCCGGGCCGCTATCAATTTGGGTGATCTTGCCATTGAAAACGAGAGGAACTGGAGCGTGACGGGCAATCTTTAATCGAACGTTCTGCCCCTTTTTAAAAACTGGAAATGTCATTAGTTAACATCAAGAGGGTCAACGCTACCTTCTTTTGAGGATGGGCAAATCGTTGAGGTTGACCCTGAGATCGCTGGCTTTGGCGTAATAAGGCAATTGCTTCAAGTTGTTGCTCGGTCGGTGGAAGGCAAGATTGATCGTTTCTTCATGACTAAATTGGAACTCGCGTAGCTTCGCTTTGACGGCCAATGATTTGGTGTAAGCACTCACGGACATGCCCAAGGGCGCAACCGATTTTCGAAGCTTCTCGTATTGGTCAGGGGTAAGCCGAAAATTAATTTGAGGACGCTGGGGATCATGAAAACCAGCTCACCTCTCTGTGAGGACGCATTCCTCCATATGCGGCCGACTTCCAGCCGGAAAAGTGTAGAATTGAAGGTTCGATTTGCTGCCACCAGTCTAAGACTCTCATTTTGGGTGGTATTGGTTCATTTGCTAGACAAATCGGGTATCGCTGCGCTCCCCAATTGTCAGTAAATGGCTTGTAAGAAGGGAGCTGCGCTCCCCTCTTAACTCCCCACAAAAATAGCCGATTACCTATTCGGTAACGGCTATGAAAACCGGTCAATTCTGTTTTGCAAAACGACCATAAGAGATGTTCCTTATCGTAGCAAAGAAATTAAAAGCCAAATCTGTATTTAACAAAGCAGACATGGAGTGGGTTTAACTGTCTTTTGCCGGAACATCAATTGGATATGGTAAAAGGTGGAAAAAGGAACTGGGTTCACCTTCCTCAGCCGGAACGAAAGAAGTACCTCAGATAATATTTGCAAGCTCAGCAGATGCTAGTGGTAAAAATTGACTTAGGAACATGGTATTACATCCCTTGAATATTCGAACATGACAGGTTAATTGAAGAATGAACTGACAAATTATAAGACGAGAAGAAAATGGATGTGCTGTACGCGGTCTAAGAAACCGCTCTCTTATCTGTTGAACAAAGTTTACTCACATAAGTCTTCCTGTCAAGAAACGACCACTTTACTTAAGTGGATTAACATCATGAGTTTTTAAACCAAGCTTTTTATGCTGTCTATAAAGAAATATAAATGCTAGTATGCCACCAACTAATCCCCCAAAAAAATGAACATAGGCCGTTATTGTGAACCATTGGCCCCAAATGAAATTTAAGATTAAAGATAGAATTCCGATAAAGGATACAAATATGAGAGCGCTTAGTCTAAATTTTTTCTGAGGTAGGTTTTTGGAAGCTTTGAATACGAAAATAATGAGAGCGAAGATGTACAAACCCGTTATGGATGTTGAAAGCCCAACAATTCCATGAGAGTATCCAAATGTAGTTAAAAAGGACCAATAGTTGCCGTCAGAGTTTACTAAAGAAACAATCAAAACGTCTGCTAACAGATTTCCTAATACGCCCGATAAAAGTAGGAGTGATAAATATAAGGCCTTGCTAATTATAGGAGAAACAACCCAAGTCAATATAATCAACAAAAACATATTAGAAACTAAGTGAGTGATTCCTGTGTGAAGAAATAAAGATGTTAGCAGTCTATAATATTGACCAGACAGTGATAGTGAAGGAAAGTTTGTGGCAAAGTCACTTATTAAAAAATAATTGGATAAGTCGCTATTTTCTAGAAAAAAGATGCTGGAACAAATAGTAATAATCCAGAACAATGGGCTTAGAGCTATGCGTTTCATTAACCTTATTACTTGATTCATTCTAGCTCTCCTCCAACAAGTCTCTGAAATGCTGTTGTAAATGAAAAGCAGAATTATCGTATTCTGCTCACATAGATGATAATTTTGCTTTAGTTTATTTCACAATCTATGGAATAAGCGGGTAGCGTAAGCTTCCTCCGACAAATGGCAGGTGATGAAGGATGTTATCGAGCCAACCACCACGTCCCGTCCCAAAATTGTGCGGGTTGAATATCATCGGAAATACGTTGAGCATCGGAAGTATTCAGATTAGAAAATTCATTAATACTCTTCATATTTTTTATCAAAGCTTAATTATTTGCCAGATGGTTGTTACTTAATTTAAAACGACTTATCCGTCATGTCAAATGTTTTCTTTTGCTATTTGAAATTTTTTTAATTTCAAATTTTAATCAAAATGCAATTTTAAAAAAGGAAATTTATTACTAATAAATCAGTTAAATTCCACGAAGCGGAGCTTTTGAAAAGGTTTAAAAGATCTTACATAGAAGAAAACGAAAAGCGCCAAATACTTTAACGTGGCAATTATTCTCTGATGAGCGACTCATTTCTTTGATGACGTCTGTATAAAAAGATCAAAGCTAATAGAATGCCAATTAGGCCGCCACCGATATGAGAGTACGATGGTATGGATAACCATGGATTTGTCGAAAGGTTTTGGTATGTGTATAAAATCTGCGAGCATACGGCAAACACAAGCAGGCCTGATTTGAACTTAACTTTCGTGAAGCGCCTAGCGTTAGCGAACAAGAAGACGATTATTGTAAAGGAAAATAAGCCCATTATAGCCGTAGAAAAACCAATAGCCCCATATGTGTATCCAATTGTTGTCAAAAATGACCAAACGTGGCCATCTAGTTTGTACAGATAAGTAATGAAAGTATCAGCCAATAAGTTTCCAAAAACGCCAGAAAACAGAAGTACCATTAAATATTGAAATCTAGTAATGTTGGCGGATATGATCCAAGTTAGAAGTGCTAGGAAAAGCATGTTGCCACTAAGATGGAAAATATCTAGGTGTAGAAAAAGCGCGGTAAATAAGCGGTAGTACTGGCCTGAAAAAACTTCAACAGGAGAGTTCCAACAATATCGAGTTAGGAAAAATGATATTGAAGATGTGAAAAATTCTAAATATGTAATCCCGAAACAGACGATGACGATCCAAAATAAAGGACTCGTGAATGTAAGCTTCACTTTACTTGATAACTTTCTCATGGTTTGTCCTCCCCCACATTTCACCACCAGATATTGTGAATACGAATAAAAGTAGTCGGTTATCTCATCGGTATAGATAACTACCTTATACTTATGGGAATGGATCTACGCGATTATTACCGCCCTCCATGAGTGCCGCCTTCAAAGAGTTCCCTCAGCCACTCACTGAAGGGGCAGTTGCTAGAGCCGGCGTCGCCATCACCATAATTATCATCGAGGTGAGCAAGTTGAATACCACCGGAGATATATTAAGCATCGGACGTGCTCAGCTCGGAAAATTCATTAATGTATTTCATAATGTTTTCCACTAAGCTTAACAACTTGCATACGATTAGTTGTTAACTTAAAATGGTCTTTTTACGATGTCAAGCGTTTTCTTAGTAATATTGCTTGCTTTTTTCAAACGTTTCTAATCGGATTGCAATTTGTAGAAAGTGACCTTTTTACTAATAAATTGTTATATTACAAAATTCAGAAAATACGTAGAGGCTCTTATATTTGTGAAAGCATTCATATCTGAAAATTTTATTTACAAAATTCGAAAATAATCATGGCATATTCAGCAACTGATTTTTTAGAAAATTCAATAAAGCTTTTTCCCTGTGATGAGCGAGGTTTTCCAAGCTAAGCCACACTGTAGACTGCGGTCTCGGTATGGCGTGATTATGATCTGATCAGTGTTGTTGTCTTTGATAACGGGTGCCTGCTATCAATCTGAGCGATGTGGCCATTGAGAACAAGAGCTACTGGGACACGACGGTCAATTTTTAGCCGAACGTATCCTCTTATGAGAAGCCGTCCTAGTTAGTTGTCAGATCTTTTTTTATTGATTAAGGACGGTCAGCTGATCCTGATATTGCTGAGCTGCGGCTGATAGATTTTAGCCTCTTCTGGGTTAGCAGCAGCATGATAGGTCTGACTGACGTATTTGTGAAACCCCCAAATATCTGCTAATATATGTAGAAATCTTTTAAGCGAGGTATAAAATTGCTCACAGTAAACAATGTATCAATGACGTTCTCCGACCGTAAGCTATACGAAGACGTTAATTTGAAATTCACGCCCGGTAATTGCTATGGCATTATTGGCGCAAACGGCGCGGGAAAATCGACTTTTCTTAAAATCATCCAAGGTGAACTGACCCCAACGACCGGGACGGTTAGTTTGTCGCCGAATGAGCGGATGAGTAGTCTGCGTCAGGATCACTTTGCGTTCGACAATCAAACGGTGATGAACACTGTTTTGCAAGGTTGGGAACGACTTTATCAGGTGATGACGGAAAAAGATGCTTTGTATGCTAAGCCAGACTTCTCTGAAGCTGACGGGAATAAGGCAGCCGAGCTGGAAGGTGAGTTTGCCGAAATGGACGGCTGGAACGCTGAAAGCGACGCGTCTCAGCTGTTGCAGTCATTGGGCATTGCGGAAAGTGAGCACCAGAAACTCATGGCTGATCTGCCTGAAGGGGAGAAGGTCAAGGTGTTGCTCGCTCAAGCGTTGTTTGGCAAACCCGACGTTCTGCTGCTCGACGAACCAACCAACGGGCTTGATCCGCAAGCGATTAACTGGCTTGAGAACTTTTTAGCTGACTATGAACACACCGTTTTGGTTGTCTCTCATGACCGGCATTTCCTGAATGCGGTCTGCACCATGATGTGTGATGTTGACTTTGGTAAGATCGAACTTTATGTCGGCAACTACGATTTCTGGAAGCAGAGTTCTGAACTGGCCTTGCAACTGCAAAGCCAAGCGAATGCTAAAAAAGAAGAACAGATCAAGCAATTACAGGAATTCGTGGCGCGTTTCTCCGCCAACGCTTCAAAGTCCAAGCAAGCCACTTCACGTAAAAAGCAGCTTGAAAAAATTACGTTAGATGATATTCGGCCTAGCACACGGAAATATCCGTACATCAAGTTCGAACCAGAACGCGAAATCGGTAACGATTTGTTACGGGTCGAGAATGTTTCCAAGACAATTGATGGTCATGAAGTACTGAAAAATGTCAGCTTCATTTTGCGGCCAGGTGACAAAACAGGGATCATCAGCCGCAATGACGTGACTGCCACTGTGCTGATGCAGGTGCTGGCAGGTGAGCTTAAACCTGACACCGGCACCATCACATGGGGTGTCACCACCAGCCGTGCCGCTATGCCAAAAGACTTGAATCCTGAATTTGATCATGATGATCTGAACATTCTCGATTGGTTGCGGCAGTTTGCACCACAAGACGAACAAGATAACACGTTCTTGCGTGGCTTCCTCGGTCGGATGCTCTTTTCTGGGGATGAAGTGCTCAAGCAACTGAACGTCTTGTCTGGTGGCGAAAAGGTCCGTTCATACTTGGCCAAAATGATGCTGAGCAAGGCAAACGTCCTCATCATGGACGATCCAACCAACCATCTTGATCTGGAAAGCATCACCAGTTTGAACGATGCCTTGATCGACTTCAAAGGCTCATTAATCTTCACCAGTCATGACCATCAGTTCATTCAAACCATTGCTGATCATATTATCGAGGTTGGGCCACTCGGTGTTGTTGACCGTGCGGACACAAGCTATGATGAATTCACGCAACACGAAACCGCTCAGGCCCAGGTCGCCGATATTTATCCGGCTGATAAAAAGAAGTCGAAGGCTTGATTGCTGATATCGTGCTGAAAGGTACAGGTTGTGGCATCCTATACAGTCACTATACAGGCGAACAATTTTCCGTAGTTAGGTAAATTGTTCGCCTGTTTGTTTGCTCATGGATAACTTATTGGAATTTATAAAGATCCCAGTGCCAAGGCGGAGCAATCGTAGGCCAGATGGGGTCAAAGCGCCGTCTCCGCTCTAGCTGCGCGTCGCCAGCCCAGCTGGCCGGAGATCGCTAAGTTTGGCACGGTAGGGATTGTTGCATAGATCCTTTCTGAATTGTTTGAATTTTAGAATTCTTGCTCATCTCTACTTCAATTTTGTTTTTCAAAACCATCTGATAGATAATATCAGCATAAGTAACCGACAAGATAAGTGTGTGTGACCCGCGCAAGTTGTTATTGAAAGTCTCACCAATCTGGTCACATCAGCTAAGAAAGCAGTGATCAATATGTCACAACCCATTACGATTCTTCTCAGCGTCACCGGCTTTATTGTTGCGATGATTGTCCTCAATGGTTTGTTAACCTGGCAGCGACAGCAAAAGCTCAAGCGCCAATTGCTAGCTGACTGGGGCACTTTTCCTGAAAAACGGCCAAAAGGTGAGCGCTATTTAAAAGCCGCCTATCTTGATCATGAAGCCCAAGTTAATCACGATTGCCAAGTTGACGACCTGACTTGGCAGGATCTTGATATGTTAGACGTGTTCGAACAGCTGAACGTCACCCAAAGTAGTGTTGGCGCTGAACGGGTCTATGCACAATTGCGGGCTTATGATTTAGGCAAACCAGCTGTTGACGAGGCGTTGATTGCCTTTTTTCAAGATCATCCTGACAGCCGATTGAAAGTGCAAATGGCGTTTGCCGGACTTGGCATCGAGCCGGCGAACAATAGCCAACTTTATCTACGGACAACCACCAAAAAAGCCTTGCCGAATGCATGGCGATTCAAAGTAATGGGCGGTTTTCCATTTATAGGTGTCTTGTTGACGCTATTGTGGCCGGCAATTGGGGTGACCGTGATGGTGGTCAGTTTGCTGGTCAACGTGTTCTACTACATTTTGAAACGTGAAGGCCTTGATGCCGAAATTACGTCTATGGGTTACCTTGTCCGGACGATTATTACGGCAGAACGTCTCGCCAAAATTAGCCAACCGACTCAAGCAGCATTGCGACAAGCAGTTAAACCAATGCGCGGCATCACGCGATTTGCGTTTGTCTTCCGGACCAAGACCGGCAGCATGGGCGACATTTTAACTGAGTATCTTAGCATCATGTTCATGCTGAGCTTTATTGCCTACAACACAGTGCTCGATCGCTTAAGCAGCCACCATGCTGAGGCACTAGCCCTGTGGCAACGGCTGGGCGATGTAGAGTTGGCCATTGCCATTGCTAATTTTCGCGCGGCGGAAGCGACTACAACGCAGCCAGTCTTTGCCAAAGGCGGCATGACCGCCACTGACTTAGCCCATCCTTTGTTGAAACATCCCGTTGCCAACCCAGTTGACTGGCAGAAAAATGCGTTGATCACCGGCGCCAATGCTTCCGGTAAGTCGACCTACGTCAAAAGTATTGCGATCAATGCCATTTTGGCACAAACGATCAATACCGTGACAGCGACAAGTTTCACGATGGAGCCAGGAGAAGTCATCACGGCTATGGCGGTGCGTGATGATCTGAGTGAAGGCGATAGCTATTTTGTTGCGGAAATTAAAGCCATTCGGCGGCTGCTCAATGCTGTTGCCAAAAAGAAACGCGTCTATGGTTTTATCGACGAAATTCTAAAAGGGACGAATACCGTCGAACGAATTGCCGCTTCGGCGAGTGTCATTAATTGGCTAAAGCAATATCCGAGTTTGGTTGTGGTCGCGACACATGATAATGAATTGACGGACATTATGGGCGATCAATGCGTCAACTGGCATTTTCAAGAGAAAGTGACGAAGGAGGATGGCGTTGTCTTTGACTATTTGCTCTATCAAGGTCCGGCCACTTCGCATAATGCCATAGCACTGTTGGCAACCATGGACTATCCAACGTCCTTAATTCACGATGCGCGGCAGTTGGCTGCGGATTTTGAACGTAGCAAAGCATGGCCTAAGTTTGTTAAAGGAGGGATTCAAGCGTGACAGATGCAGATAAAATATTTGAGGCTATTCGTCAGGATCCCGATAACGCTGACTTTACCGCCCAAGGATGGGATCCGCTATATCATATTGAACCTGAAGCAACGATCCTCATCGCCAGTCAGGCACCAGGACGAAAAGCACAAACGACAAAAACATACTGGAATGATCCAAGTGGTGACCGCTTGCGAACTTGGATGGGCGTCACCAAGGATCAGTTTTATCACAGCGGTAAAATTGCAGTTTTGCCGTTAGATTTTTATTATCCCGGCAAAGGTAAGTCAGGTGACTTGCCACCGCGTAAAGATTTCGCGGCCAAGTGGCATCC
>OBZW01000409.1_pt1 | contig 28284 bp, 25 predicted proteins | sample 1477021 | NCBI WGS metagenome assembly OBZW01 (sample SAMEA2580262, study PRJEB22360) | human gut metagenome | biome: human gut; feature: human-associated habitat; material: faeces | place: Denmark | collected 2008/2010
ACATATGCCATATCTATCCACCTCTTTCAATTGATTCTTTTATTAAATAATAAGCTCCAAAAAGTACCACTGTGTCACACATCTGTGAGTATACGACCTGACTATCCTTAACAGCAATTATTGTATATTGCTTCAATGCCTTTCTTACCGCTTGTTCAAAGAACTGATGGCTTTTCGACACTCCGCCGCCAATCACAACGACCTCCGGATCAAATAAATTGAATAAGTATGATAATCCATATCCCAAAGTCCACCCAATTTTTTCAAATAATTTTACTGCATAAGTGTCATTCTGCGCTGCGAACCTGGCCAGAAGCTTTGCATCAAGCTGTTTTCCTTCTTCTCTGGCCGCCTGAAAGACCGGACTTTTTATACCTTTTTTTTCATCCTGCCTTAAGGTATTTTTAATCGCCGTTCCTGAACAGTAAAGCTCAAGACATCCTTTGCTTCCACATGGGCACTCTCTCCCATTTTGATCAATTGATAAATGGCCAAATTCACCTGCCCCATCAGATTTCCCGTGATAAATCTCTCCATCAATTATGATTCCTGCGCCCACACCTGTACTGACCGTCACATAGATAACCTGCTTCAGCCCTTTTGCAATCCCACATCTCTGTTCGGCCAGAGCGCCCAGATTTCCATCATTATCAATCATAACCGGAACGTGGAAGTCCTCTGTAAGTTTCTTCTTAAGCGGAAAGTTATTCCACCCCATGAGCGGTGCGTTAATAATGATTCCGCTTTCTACATCCAACGGCCCTGGACATCCTACACCAATCCCTATCAAATCATTAAATGTCAGTTTGTATTTATCGAGAATAAAATTTACCGCTCCTTTTGTATTGTCATAAACCGCACTTTCTCCTTTAAATGTCCTGGATGCAACGACATGCACAAAATCATCTGCCATCATCCCATTTTGATGAAATAATGCAACGGATGTCTTGGTTCCTCCTAAATCTAAACATAAATAATATTTCATTTACTCTCTCCACTAAATGATCCCAGGCAAGCTTATGCACAAAAATAAAAGATGCCTTCACCACATGAGAACTCTACCGATTAAATTTAATCGGTTAATCATCCAACTTAAAGCTTGATGCTTTAAAAGCATGATAATGAACTCCCAATGCGGTTCAGGCACCTGTTTTTATACAGTATGATCATATATGAAATTAAAAGGCAAGAGGTTTATATTATTTCATTGTCGATATTTGATATGGCATGCATCGCTGACATATTCAATGCCCCATAAAGTCCGGCCTTATTCCCTGAAAATTTGGATATATTGATTTCCGGCAGAAAAGGGACATGCGCTTCTACGTTTTTTCTAATACGCTCCATGTAGTTTATCCCGATATGCATTCCATTCGTTCCCGATAATATTACAATCTCTGGATTGATCACTACGATCGAGTTGATCAACATCGCCGTGAAACTGTCAATTACCTTATCCAATACTTCCATTGCTTTTTGATTGCCCTCTTTACTTAATGCAATCAAAACTCCGATATCGAATATTTCTTCACCCGGACAGTCGGTATCCTGCATTGCCTTTTTAAGAACAATTCCCGAAATCAATTCTTCAAGAGCCCCTTCGTTGGAAAACGAACGTGCCATCTGGCTCGGCTCTAAAACCATATAACCAATTTCTCCAGCCAGGTGACGTGCTCCTTGATATAGCTCTCCGTTAATGACTAGGCCTGCTGACATTCCCACATCATATTCTACATACATGATATTTCCATAATTCTGAGCGTTACCCATCCAGCGTTCCCCAATTACCCCGAAGTTTACCACATTATCTATGATCACATTGTCAATAAAGTCTTTCTTCAGCCTGTCTTCGATCTGAATATCTTCCCATGAAGCCAAGTAAGGAACAAATCTGTTTTTTCTGCTATTTTCGTCAAATATTCCCGGAATTCCAATACTGATACACTCTAATTGTTCCAGGGGGATATGGCTTTTTATAAGAACCTCCTTAACAGAGTCGCGGATGAGAGCATATGCATGTTCTCCATCTTTTGTTAAATCCATTCTTTTTTCTACTATTTCAATTGGATTCCCAAGCAAATCTGCACTCGCAGCAATGATAGTACTTATATTAAAACACACACCCACTACATATCCACGCTTTTCATTGAAGCCAAGTAAAACGGAACGACGACCCAGGCCATTTTTTCCCGCAGATTCCCCAATCTCGATGATATATTCTTCCTCTAACAATTGCTTCACATTAGAGGATACGGAAGGGAAACTCATATTTAACATTCTTGTTAAGTCTGCACGTGAAAGGTTTCCCTGCTGTTTTAATAGTTTTACAATTGCCGCTCTATTTATCTGCGATAGAACCTCTGGTTTACCTGTCTCCATAAACTTCCTGCTCTCTTTTCTTATATATATTTAATCATAAATTGTACTGTAATATTGCCTGAAATTCATTATCACTTATAAAACATAATCTTCACTGTTTTGTATAATGTTCTATTGCCTTCTCTCTTTGATCTGCCCGCTGCATAGCTTCATATGTAAAGACTAATGCCCGCAGAACATGGAACGCACACTTCCATTTTGAACCCTTTTCTGGTGATTTTACGGATCCGTCCCGGTTCAGAAAACTATACCATTCGCCATACTCCGGATCATAAAAATGATCCCGGCAGAAACGGTGCTGCTTTTCAAACATTTCGCCAAATCTTTCTTCTCCTGTATCTGCATAAGCCATCGCAAATGCACATAATGCTTCTGAATTTGGCCACCAAACCTTATCATTCCAGGCACAATTACATTCTTCATACCAATCAAGAGGCTGTAATGGTTTTCCACCCTCTACATCTACAAATGCGTAAATTCCATTATATTCCATATCATACCCAATTTCATATGCCCAGTCAATTACATTTATAATTTTCTTTTGATATTCAGAATTTTTCAATCTACGGTTTGTGTCGAGGCAAAACCACATGCTTTCTACCATATGTCCTGGATTTACAAATCTTCCCTGCGGATCCGATAAATCAGGGGTATTGTCTCTCTGGACTGCTTCAAGAACCACTTGATACTCATCTCTTGTAAACCAATATAAAATCTTTTCAAGGCTCTCATCAATCAATCTCTTAGTCCGATTCTCCCCCAATATAGGTGTACAAACTTCCGCAACACTTAAAGCTGTCAGATACATATCATGCCAGATAAATTTTTCACTCCATGTGTTTTCAAAAATTTCTTTAAAAAATGGGTCAAACATGTTTTTCTCAAGAACATCATAGCTGTCTCTAAGTATCTGCATTCCTTCTTCTAAAACCCCTTGGGTAGCTGTCATAAATTCTGCTATTCCCTGGATACAATGTAAATCCGCATATATTGCTATTGTTCCTACCAGCACGTTTCCTGCCCGGTCCAGTCTGAGATTCCATCTTCCATTCCCAGCATAGCAATGCTCTACTAAAAATTGATATCCATGATATGCTTTATCCAGCCACTCTTGTCTTTTTTCTATACGATTATATAATAAAGAGTATGTGTATACTTGGCGGCCCTGAAACCAAACATATTTATTACTATCCGTCAGATTCCCTTCTCTGTCATAACAGGTAAAATATCCGCCGCACTCTTGATCTATACATCTGTCCCAGAATGGTAAGCATTCATTGATAAGATGATTTTTATAATATTCTGCATATTCTTCTGCTTTTGCCTTCATTTATAACCTCCTGAGCCTGCATATGGTGACAGCTCTCTGGCTGATCACCACATGCTACTTTTTATCTTAAATGAGTATCTTCCGGATTCCCGTAATATCGCAAAAAGCTGCTATTTGATCGTAAAGTTCATCGCCGCCATAACCCAGGCACGCATATTCATTGTTCCAGTTTTCAATAAATACATCAAGATCGCCATGAATACGGCAAAATGCATGCGGCCACATCGGAGAACCACATTCCAGCTTTTTGCTCTGCAGTTCTTCCGGTTTTGGTTCATATACTGTACAACGTGCAATAGTCATTGCGTATTCGCCGTCCATACGTGCCAATCTTGCAACAACACCTTCCCCCGGCTTGCAGGTAAGCTGAACGGATAATCCGTCCATTTTCCCTTCATACGAAACTCCATGATGTGCATATGCTGCAGGATCTAAATCACCTGCCAGTGAAGGTGGGCACGCACCGTCACCGATGATCCTTATCTCATTCTCCTCGCGGACAAGAACCTGTAAATCTCCATAATAAACTGGTTGTCCGCTTAATTCTGTCAATGCGATTGTCGTCAGCAACGTATTGAAATCTCCCAATGTTGAAGTTCCTATTCCATCATCAAGAACTAAACTTTGTGCAAAGCACGTAGCTGTATAATCATCTCCGATTCCCGGGAAGGATTGGATCGTATAATAATCAAAATCCCATTCTGCCATCTTTTTCTTGAGCGCCAGGTAAATACGCAGGGATCGGTCTGTTACTGCATCTTCTTTTGGTAAACTACCAAATAACTTTTCCAATCTTGGATATAATGCTTTTACTTCCTCATCTGAGAATGCTTTCGCACACTCAATAAGCTGTGTTGTATCCCGGGAATCAATATCAATCCCAAACATCTTCATAACCTGTGACGGATCTGCCACTCCAACTGTTTGGCCCATGCCTCTTCCACCAAAGGATCCGACTGTGCTCATATTAAGTTTATTTTTTAAGGCTGCCGCACGACAGTAGCTAACAATTTTCTTGATTTCTGTTTCATCATCATAATTTCCATATACGCATTTGTGTGCAATGCCAATTTCATTCATTGCCCCATGCATGACCAGGCCGCCGACTGTACGCCACCCAGTTGCTCCTGGAATGGTCCACAGAACAATTCCTTTTTCTGTTTTCGCGTATTCTCTCACCGCTGCTATCAGATTTGCAGACCACACCCAGGTACCTGAAAAAAGAATAATACCATCAATTTCGTCGTCGATCCGGAATTTTCTTAATGCCTCCTTTGCCTCCGCTTTATCCCGAACCACCACATCTTCACAGATCAGTTCGATATCATGTCTTCTTAAAGCATCCTTACATTTGTCATATAATTGGAAATCCATATGCGGAGTTCCCATGTGGTCATGCGTCCCGTCTTTGTGCTGTCCGAAAATAATGAATCCAATCTTAGGTTTAATCATTTTAAGTTCCCTCCTGTTTTTGTTTTTTATCTCTTATCCAGATATTTTCTGGAAAAGGTTTTAATGTCATATTTATTTTTCATATTGTTCGCATTGAGACTGAATGCTTTTTACACACTCTTCTGGTGATATATCTCCCAAAAGCATACTTTGCAGTTCCGATTGGAATACATTAGAGTATTCGTCATACCAAAGAATGTCATCTAATCCTCTTGCAAATTTGACCTGCTCTCCCAATTCAGCAAACTGAGGATATGTAGATAATACCTCTTCATCTTCAAATACGGATTCATAAATAGGCAGCATTCCGATCTTCATAACTTTTTCTTTATCAAATTCAACAGAAGACATATATTTGATAAATTCCCATGCAGCTTCTTTATGTTCGCTATTCTTAGGTATAGCATATGCCTCGGGGACTGTAAGAACTACATTTGTATCTTTACTGTCCGTAATGGTATACGGCGCTACTTTAATCTGTCCCGCTACCTGAGACTGTTCCGGATCATTTGCCGTCGTATACAGCCCTGGCATAGCCTGCAGGAAAAAGGCACTGTCTCCATTTAAAAAAACATTCGCTGCCGTCTCGTAATCATAGGATAAAGAGGCCGGATCAATCGTTCCATCAGACATCATGCTATTAACCACCTCAAATGCTTTTAATGCTCCCTTATTTTCACCGATGATGATCTCCTGCCCATCAAACGCATTTCCGCCAAATGAATAAATCACATTCGTCATTTCATTCACAGCGCCATTTCCGTTAAAACACATTGGCATTCCATATTGGCATAATCCCTTTTCAATCAGCGTCTGGCTCTGATCAATCAACTCATCCCATGTTTTAGGCGGTTCTGATATGCCGGCTTTTTCCAACATAACTTCATTATATAAGAATACATGTGTATCATTGTTCCACGTCACACCATACAGCGTGTCGTCTACAGAAAATTTTTCAACCAGGCCGGCAAACATTTCTTTCTTGATTTCTTCTACACCATCGTAATCGTTTAACGGCTCTAGCCAATCATTCTCTGTATACATAGCAACTAATGAGTTATCAAAATCAACAACATCATATGAAGAACCACCAACCGATAATTCTGTACGTATTTTGTCTGTGCAGACATCCCATGCTGAATTAATCAGATCAACTTTAATGCCTGTTTCCTCTTCAAATTGCCTGACTTTTTTTTCTACAACTCCATCTGTATCTAGCTCCTGCCTTGGGCATATCACAGAAATTGATTCTGTTTCCCCATCTTGAACTTTGCCCGAATCCCCTGCATTGTTTCCACATCCGGCTAATAAGGCAAAGCTCATACTTATGACCAGAATCGACTTTCCTACCCGTTTTACTTTTTCTTTTTTCATTACTTTTCCTCCTTCACTTTTTAACTTTTTCCGCACCTGTTGTCGTTCCTGGTGTAGTAAAATCATATCTCACGATATGAAATCCTCTCCAGAACCGTAAGTGCGGCTTTCTCGCATACGGCTCCTCATAATAACATTTACAGTTACCAGCTACTCATAGAGATTAAAATACCTCTTGGGATATGCTAACGGATAAGAATCCAACATCTTCTGGGCGCACTTAACCTTTTACTGCACCTGCGGTTAGGCCTGAAATTATAAACTTTTGAAAGACCAGGGACAGCAATAATGGCGGAAGGCTTGCAATGACTCCGGCCGTGGAAGCCATAACAAAATCATAGCCTGCCTTGCTGGAAAATTCAGTGATCATAACAGGTACTGTTTTTGCTGCTATGGATGATGTCAGATTCACCGCGTAGAAAAATTCATTCCACGAAATAATAAAAATAAAAATTGCTGTTGAGGCCAATCCAGGCGCCGATAACGGAAGTATAATGCGCAAAAATGCCTGCATCTGGGAACATCCGTCTACTCTCGCCGCATCTTCTAAATCCATTGGCAAATTTGTCAAATATCCCTTCATAATCCATATAACAAAAGGTAAAGCCAGTGATAAATGAATTAGGATCAAACCGGCTTTTGAATCAACAAATCCTAATTTTAGATAAATCACATACATAGGTATTAACAGTGCTACCGGGGGAATCATCTGCGTAATTATCACAGAATAAAAAAGAGACTTTTTCATCCTAAATCGAAATCTTGCAAATGCATAAGCTGCCAAAACACCAGCTGCAAGAGCAATCATTGTAACGATTACGGAAACAATAAGACTGTTTCGTAAAGCGTATTTAAATTGATTTACTACTGCAGTTGTGCCTCCTGAAGTACCAAACATAATATCTAAATAGCTCTGTAAGCTTGGATGGGAAGGCCACCAATTCAAAGGTTTTTTCAGAAGATCCGCTTTGGTTGAAATACTCGAAATGATCAGCCAGGCATATGGGGCCAAAACATAAATGCATAGCAGTAAAGCCAACATATAAATTATGATTTTCCCACAAATTTTTTTCACTTTTCTTTTTTGCAACATTTTTTCCCTCCTATCAAATAACTTCCCCATCCTTTGACATTGTCTTTATGTACAGTATCGACAAAATAAATGTTATCAGCATGATGACATATGACATTGCCGCACCGGTTCCAAAATCAAAGAATTTGAATGTCATTTTTTGTACATAGTAAGAGATAAGCTGCGTAGCATTTGCAGGTCCACCCCACGTCATAATCGCTACAAGGTCATAGGTCTGAATAGACCAAATTGTTTTTGTAATGATCAAAATAAGTAGAATATGTTTGATCATCGGTATAGTGATTTTAAAAAATGCTTTTACACCGCTGCAGCCATCTACTCTTGCGGATTCATACATATCTGCCGGAATACTCTGCAAACCAGCAAGAACCAGTAACACTACATACGGTGTTTCCTTCCAGATATTAGCAAAAAGCATACAGTACAATGCACTGTGCGGATCGGCAAGCCATGCTTTATAGGAGTCTATAATTCCGATCTGTGTAAGTAAAGCATTTAATACTCCGTAATTTGCATTAAATATCCATTTCCACATCAAAGCATTAACAACTGTTGGAAGCGCCCACGGTAAAATCATGATCCCTCTGACAAATCCTCTGCCACTAAATGATTTGTTTAAAAAGACGGCCATTAAAGTTCCCATAACCATTTCAAAGAAAACAGTAAATAAAGTAAATTTCCCTGTGATCACTACGGATTTCAGAAAATATGAGTCTTTTAAAAGATTAGCAAAGTTCTGTAATCCAACGAAGGTCCACTCCTGGTTTGATATATCCACTTGATTGAAACTCATTGCTAATGAATATAAAACTGGGAAAAGAAAAACTACTAAAATAATTAACACGCAAGGGAATAGTAATTTCCACGGTAACAGTTTTTTTGATCTAAAATATAGAATTTTTCTTTTTTGATTTATCATTTTGACTCTCACCTCCTTCTTTATGTTTTTAAATGGACCTTCTTATTTTAATAATTACTTACATATAAACATTACTTAGTAATGTTTATTAATTAATTGTATGATATCACGCAGTATTAACATTGTCAATATATTTTCTGATAAAACAAAGTTTGTAAATATAAAATTCGATAATTATTCTTTTTATCTATTAATAAGTTTGCTTTTTTTCTTATTTAATTTTACTTTTATGATTTGGCGATTTTATAAAGAGTATTTATAAGAATCCAAGACTTGGATATTTTATAAAAACGCTGGGATGTGATTGAACATTGACAAGAGTGAATTTGAAGTTAATACCAACTACTCTTTTTAACGAAACATAATTTTTTTACAAAAAATAGCATCCATGTAACAGAGTTAATAAAAACTCTGTTACATGGATGCTATAAAAGGCAGACTCCTTTTATTGGATATAATACTGTTTTAAAAATTTTATAATTACCTTCCGTTTATACCGGTGCGAAATTCCTCGCTTCCCCTTCCCCATAGTCTCCAAATCCTAACGGGCCTTAAATTCCTCCACAATATGTATCATTTCCTCTGATGGATTGGATATTACTGCTGAGTTAAGTATCTTACACGGTGAATTTACAGCTGCGCTCTCTACTGCCGCAGTTACTGCAGAAACACTGCCACTAATAAATATGAGGGCATGTCCTCCGCATTTTGTGTCCTGTGTCTCATAGGTTACTTCTGCCGCTTTCAGCATCTGATCCGTGACCAGTACGGCGTTTGCTTCCCCAAGGACTTCTACAAGTCCGAATGCTCCATATGCCATAAAAATATACCTCTTCCCTACTTGTTGATTGTCATTGTAATTGCTGGTTCAGTCTCAGCTAACGGTGCTGCTATTATCGTATGGGATACAATCTTGGAGATTGGTTCCGCTGCTCTGAGCGCAACTTCCATGGCTGCATTGACGTTGGAGACATTGCCTCTCATCTTTACACATGCACCCGCTCCCAGACGATTTCTCTCTACTGCCTGGATCTTTACATCCGCAGCTTTTGCTGCCGCATCTAATGCTACAAAACATGCGCACTCACTGTCGAGCTCGAATACGCCTATTGCCATACCTTCATACTGTCCGGCCATAATTCCCTCCTGCCTGCAGAACTACTATTTTTTCTATTCTGTCAATATTTTTATTATATATAACCAAAGATAAAATTTCAACAAAAAAGTGGAGAATCTTTAGTTACTATGCGCGGCCTATGGTCGTGAATAATAACAATCTTTACCATTTCTCCACCTTATTTATTTTATAAAAATAATACGGAACCAAAGGGATTAGTGCCGCAAGCCAGGCCGCCGGGTCTGAAAGGCAGACCCCGAAGAAGCTCGTCTTTCCGGCAACCGCTGCTACAACCAGGGCGCGCGCAGCCAGTTCAAACACCCCGCCCAGCATAGGCACCAGGCCGTATCCCATTCCCTGCAGTGCATTGCGGTACAAAAAGATGCTTCCAAGGAACGGATAGCACCAGAATACCGCCAGGAAATAAACCACAGCAGCATCAATTACACCTTTCTCCGCAGGGGAAACAAACATAAGCACCATGTATTTTCCAAAGAAAAATATCAATACCATCAGTACCGCGCTGCAGATTAAGATCATCGCCTGTGTATACCAAACGCCCTTTTTCACCCTGTCTAACCTGCCTGCCCCCCAGTTCTGCCCTACATAGGTTGCAATGGTTGCGCCGAATGCTATAAAGACACATGCGATCAGGTTCTGGATCTTGGCTCCGGCGGAAAAGCCTGCAATATAGACTGCCCCGTAAATGTTAACCGCACCCTGTACAATGATCGTTCCAATCCCGGTGATGGAAAACTGCAGGCCCATCGGTGTTCCCAGCGCCAGAAGTTTTTTTATACTGTTCCAGGAAATATGGAAATCCTCTTTTTTCAGATGCAGAATCAAAAATTTCTTTTTGATATACAAAAAACACAGCAGCGCTGAGATTCCCTGCGCGATCACTGTTGCATAGCCGCACCCTGTTACACCCATGTGAAACCAGGTGATAAATACAATATCCAGAAAGATATTAATCACTGCGGAAATGATCAAAAAATACAGCGGTGATTTGGAATCCCCCAGTGCCCTGAGCACGGCAGCCAGAGAATTATAAGCGGCCGTCACGATCAGGCCTGCATAGATAACTGTCATATAGCCTTTCACATCCGGCATCAGTTCTTCCGGTGTATTCATGAGCCTGAGTATCGGCTCATTTGCTGCCAAAAGCCCCACTGTCATAACTACAATAATGACAAATGTCAGATAGACCGACATGGCTGTATAATGCCGCATCCGGTCGTATTTGCGGGCACCAAACCATTGTGCCACTAAAATAGAAAAACCACTGCTGATTCCGGTGATCCAGCCGGTCACCATAAACATGAGTGAACCTGTGCTCCCAATGGCGGCAAGGGCATTCACCCCTAGGAACTGCCCTGCTATAATCGAATCCGCAATATTATAAAACTGCTGAAATATATTTCCCAGGCACATCGGGATCATAAACCAGATTACCAGCATTACCGGGTTTCCTGTGGTCATATCGTTTGTCTTATTCTTTCCCATTTATCTCTTCTGCAGCATCGCTGCCTTCCTCTTTTTTTATACCGGTCTTTTATTTCCTATGGCCGGACTTTCCTGCTAAGATAAAATACGGCTGTACTCTCGTGCTGCCTTACTGCCAGGCACGTTTGTACAGCCAGATATTTTATAAATCTATGCTGATTTCCTGTTTTTCGATATTATGCTTCTTGGCATAGCCGGTCAGGATCATGGTCAGCGCACCGTCCCCGGTCACATTGCATGCGGTTCCAAAGCTGTCCTGCAGGGCAAATATCGTAAGCATCAGCGCGGTTCCGGTCTCATCAAATCCAAGCACCCCGGTAATCAGCCCCAGTGAAGCCATTACGGTGCCGCCCGGAACCCCGGGAGCCCCGATTGCAAAGATTCCCAGCAGCACACAGAACAGTATCATTGTTCCCGGTGAAGGAATGCTGCCGTAGAGGATTTTGGATACTGTCATGACAAAAAATACTTCCGTCAGTACAGAACCGCAGAGATGGATATTTGCAAACAGCGGGATCCCAAAATCAACCATATCCTCTCTGAGAGGCGGCTCTGATTTTTTCGCACACCGCAGGGCAACCGCCAGAGTCGCTGCAGAAGACATCGTTCCGACCGCGGTAATATATGCCGGGCCATAATTCTTGATGACATCCAGCGGGTTACTCTTCGAATAAGCACCGCCTGCTGCATAGAGCACAGCCAGCCAGATATAGTGTCCTGCCATAACGATCAGTACGACTTTAATAAATACCGGCAGCTGTTTTGTGATTGTACCTTCATAGGACAATGCACAGAATGTAAAGGCGATGAAGATTGGAAGTACCGGGATCACGACTTTGGTCACGATCTCCAGTACGATTTTCTGGAATTCATCCAGTACTTGTGTAATCACTTTTGCTTTTGTCCACGCAGCCGCAAGTCCGATCATAACGGAAAATACCAGTGCGCTCATGACCGGCATGATCTGCGGAATATCCAGCTGGAATACTACACCGGGAAGTTCTTTTAGCCCATCCACCTCGGATACGATGGAGAGGTGCGGGATCAGGCCGTAACCTGCCAGCATGGAAAGAAGCGCTGCCAGCACGGAGGACACATAGGCGATAACGATTGCCACACCCAGCATCCTGGAGGCATTGTTGCCCAGCTTCGTAATGGATGGGGCAATAAAGCCGATGATAATCAGCGGAACACAGAATGTGATCAACTGTCCGAGAATGTATTTTACAGTGACTACAATATTCATAAATCCCTCATTGGCAATCTGGCCAATCAGGATACCAGCCACCACTCCGAGCAGCAGCCGGAATGGCAGATTATTAAATAATTTCTTCATAGTTTCAATCCCTTTCCTATAGAATCGCTATATTATAACATCTCTCTCTTTCTCTCCGCAAACATCCGCCTGCGGTTCCTGTATTTACCAGCCGTCTGATGGCTATGGCTCAATATCTTCCGGCTCTATGCTGAATCAACTGAGCCGTGATGCTCACCGCAATCTCCGCAGGCGTTTCTGCTCCGATGGCAAGGCCGATCGGAGTCGTGATTCTGTCCAGATCTGCATCCGTAAACCCCTGTTCTTTTAATTTTGCAAACACACCGGCTTTTTTATGTCTGCTCCCGATCACTCCGATATAAGCTGCGGAAGTCTTTAAAACCTGTGCCTGAACCGCCAGATCGTCCTTATGCCCGCGGGTCATGATACACACATAATCCAGGGCATCGATTGTAACATAATCTGCAATATGGCTGTTCTCAATTAACAGGACCTCTTCTGCCCCGGGAAATAATTCAGCCCTGCTGAACTCCTCCCTGTCCTCCAGAACTACACACCTGAAATCAACTGCTGCTAGAGCCGGCACCAGCGCCTGTGAAACGTGTCCTCCCCCGAAAATATAGACACGCTCCTGCTGCTGCATATTCTCACAGTAAAACTTACGCCCCTGTGCTTCTATCTGCACGGGTTTCTTCTGCAGACCTTCAAGAACAGCCGCTGGAAGTGATATCCCTGCGATAGCTCCAGAACGGCGGCAGACCGCCATACCTCCCTCTCCGTCCTCAGAAATCTCGCTGACAAGCCAGAATTCTTCTTTTGTTTGATATAATGCCCCAATCTGCCTAAATAGAACCAGTTTCTGCTCATCACCTGCAGAAATGTATTGAAACTGCACATTCACATCCCCCCCGCAGATCATTCCCAGGTCCTGGATCTCATTTTCCCTGAGCCGGAAGTATTCCAAGCGCGGCTTCTTGCTGCGCAGTACCTCTGCCGCCACGTCTTCACTGCGGTGCTCGACCGCCCCGCCGCCTACCGTCCCCCAGATTCTGCCGGCGGAAGTAACCAGCATACGCGCCCCCGCCCCCCGCGGGGTGGAGCCGGAGCTTGCAACAACCGTGACCAGAACCGCATCCTGCCCCTTTAACATACACTCATACAGTAAGTGAAATAATTTCTCCATGCCATCATCCTTTCATAGGGGTCTGACCCCTTTGAACACCGAATTCCGAATTGTTTGAAACAATTCGGAAAATGGGACGCAAAGGGGTCAGACCCCTATAATAATTGCGCCCTCAGTTCTTCTGCTGTTTTCATGGAAAGCATGCCCGGTGCGATATCGAATACTGTCTTTGCACCGGAATCACCATTTTTAGAGAGACGGTATGCCGCACGCGCGTAGCATACCAGTACGCTGGATGTAAATTCCGGATTGGAATCCAGCTTCAGTGAGTATTCAATTACGTGCTTACTGCCTTCTCTTCCCGTCTCACCACTGCGGATGACAAATCCACCGTGCGGCATTTTGCTGTGTTCGGCTTTCAGTTGTTCTTCTGTGATAAAAGTTACGGTTGTGTTGTAATCCGAGAAGTAGTTCGGCATGTTTTTGATTGTTTCTTCGATCTCCTTCAGATCCGCGCCTTCCTCAGCCACTACATAACATTCTCTTAAGTGTTTGTCTCTTGTAGTGAGTTTGGGACCGCATCCGCTTCTTACCTGCTCTACAGCTTCTTCAACCGGCACGGTATACTGGATGGCGTTCTTCACACCCTTCACGCGGCGGATCGCGTCTGAATGTCCCTGGCTTACGCCTTTTCCCCAGAATGTATATGTATCTCCCTGTACAAGGATGGACTCCGCATAGATCCTGTTCAGTGAAAACATCCCCGGATCCCAGCCTACGGAAATGATTCCGATATGGCCGCCGGCTTTTGCGGATGCGTCTACATCTGCAAAATATTCCGGTATCTTGGCATGAGTGTCAAAACTGTCGATCGTGTTGAAGTTCTTTACAATCTCAGGTCCGATTACCGGCAGGTCCGTTGCTGAGCCGCCGCACAGGATCATAACATCAATCTCATCTTTCATGCTAAGTATATCATCCATATGAACGACCGGAACACCCTCTGTCATAATCTGAACGCTCTCGGGTTCACGCCGTGTAAAGATGGCTTTTAATTCCATATCCTCATTGCGCTCAACCGCAAGCTCTACTCCACGTCCGATGTTTCCATAACCAACAATTCCAATTTTGATTTTCTCCATCGTATATCCTTCCTCTCCAATATTTCTTTCTTAAATTTTTTGAATCGTTAATAAGTATAACATATGAATCCTGCGTGTACAATTTAAAATTAAAGCGCACCCAGGCATATTAACCGCGGATGCGCTCTGTGTTTTCCTCTTTAAACTTATTCGCTGCTTCTAAAACGGAATCTCCGGTACATCAAAAATCAAATATTCGGACTCATGCCCCACCATGTCACAGCTTCTCGATCCCTGTTGCAAAATATCCTGCCGATCGGACGGCTTCTTTCAGTTGACTGTCTTCGCACTCCTTCTTCATTCTGACCGTTACGCACCCCTCTGCAAAATCAGCCTTAGCTAATACGCCATCCATACTGTTAAAAACATTTTCCACTCTTTTAGCACAATTTGTGCAGGTCATTCCCTCGATCCGTATTTTTCTGATGTACGGATAGTGGGCAATATTTTTATCCGCAGGCCTCACGCGTTTCACCGGATCATGGCCGCTCCCGCAGCACCCGTGCGTCAAACGCTTTGTATAGCTTCTGATCCCCAACACACAAACGATAATAATCATGATACATATAATTCCAGTTGCCATAATTCTTTACTCCTGTCTGATCTTGTTTTAGTAATTCATCTCTCTTCCTATAGAGGCGGGAGAATTTCCACATCTTGTGAAACATTCAATAGGAGGAGACACACGCCATAAGTTCATTATGCTCTCTTCTTCTCAGTTAGTCCTCTCTAACTATATAATACAACATAATTGCAAAAAAGAAAACCCCTTTATATTTTTTCTGCTTTAGATCATAAATCAAAATGAATTCTATCTTAGGCAGTTACATCTGTGAATGCGCCGATTCATACCTTTGTCACTTTCCTGTCACTTTTCTTTCTTAATATGGTATCATCAAACTTGAAAGGGGTTATTAACTTATGGAAATTTTACGCTGCAGCCATCTTACAAAAACATATGGCAGTGGTTCCAATACGGTAACAGCATTGGACGATGTCTCGCTTTCGCTTGAACGGGGCAGCTTTACGGCTATTGTCGGTGCGTCCGGTTCCGGGAAGTCCACTCTGCTGCATATGCTGGGAGGCGTAGACCGCCCTACCAGTGGCAGCATTTTTATCGAAGACACAGACATTTCAACACTCAGCATGGAGGAGCTTGCGGTTTTCCGGCGCAGAAAGGTAGGGCTGGTCTATCAGTTTTATAATCTGATCCCAACACTGAACGTAAGGAAAAACATTCTCCTGCCTGTTCTTTTAGATAATCAGAAGCCGGATGAGGAGCGGTTTCGCCATCTGGTATCCACCCTGGGGCTTACAGACCGTCTCGCACACCTTCCCAGTGAATTATCAGGAGGCCAGCAGCAGCGCACCGCTATCGCAAGAAGCCTCATCTACCATCCGGCGATCCTTCTTGCCGATGAACCAACTGGCAATCTGGACCGTAAAAATTCAGAAGAAACCATCGAGCTTCTGAAGCTCTCTAACCGGCAGTACGGACAGTCTGTCCTCCTGATTACACACGATGAAAAGACCGCTCTAAAGGCAGACCGCGTAATTACTCTGGAGGATGGGAAAATTCTGCATGACGAGGTGGTGTCCTGATGAAAATTTTACGAGAATATGTTTGGGACACGATACGAAGAAATAAGAGAACCAGCATTGCCATCATGACCGCATTATTTCTTATGACCACGATGATGTCCTGTTTCTGCGGTTTTGTCTACACAATGTGGACAGATGCCATTGTCCTCACGAAACTCGAAGACGGGGACTGGCACGGAGAATTGTTCGATACAACGTACGGAAAGGATCTTGAACACATTGAGAACTACGCCTCTGTCTCTGCCGTTCTGGTCAAAGGCCCGTGGGAAGCCGCGAAGCTGGAAGAGGAGGGACGCAGGACATACCTCATTACCCGCGGCGCCAACCAGGAATACTGGGATTCTATGCCGGAAAAGGATACTCTGACCGAAGGCAGGCTCCCGCAAGCCGCCAATGAGCTTGTACTTTCAAAACAGTATTTTGATGACCACCCCGGCACAAAAGTGGGCGATACCCTCACGCTTCCGATCGGGCAGCGCATGTATCAAGGGAAGGTATGCATGGAAACAGACGGATATCACGAGGATGAGACCTTCCGTCAAACAGGTACAAAGACATACAAAATTGTAGGAATTCTTGATGTTACCACATCCTCCTCCGTACCAGCCTATACTGGAATGAGTTATCTGGATACAAAGACTGTGAACCCGGCCGATGAGCTAACGGTCTATCTTCGTTTTGACCCCATGAGGAGTACTTATAAAGAGCTCCCGGAACTGGCGCGCTCCTTAGGCTACCAGGCCGATGAATACGGAGACTATACGCTCAGATATAATGCAGGCCTGCTCTCAAAATACGGGATACTCTCGCCGGATCAAATCGGAAGCATCAACAGCCTCTCTGTTCTTGCCGTACCTGCCATGTTTCTGGTCATTGCGCTTCTGCTGATCGCCGTATTTGTACTGGTCATCCACAATGCTTTTGCCCTTTCTGCCAGCGAAAAACTGGTGCAGCTCGGAACCCTGGCCGGTATTGGCGCATCCCCCAAACAGATCAAGGCGGCGGTGACATCCGAGGCAATGATCCTGCTGATTGTGCCTCTCCCTGTCGGAATATTATGCGGCTGGCTGCTGGATACAGAGTTGTTCCGTCTGATTAATGCTGCAAATAATATCGGCAGAACCGCGCCGGATATTGTACTTACATTCGGGCTTCCCGCCATACTTCCTGCAATTCTCCTGTCCGCTGCCACAGCCTGGCTTTCGGCGAGAATACCGGCCCGCAGAGTTGCAAAACTGATGCCTGTAGAGGCCCTGAGGCAGGTGGAGGTGCTGAAAGGAAAAAAGATCCGGCAGGGACGCATATCCAGCCATTTTGGAATCAGCGGTGAACTGGCTTCCAACGCCCTCACTGCCCGTAAAAAATCGTACCGGGCCGCAACGATTTCCCTTTGTCTATCTTTCCTTCTGCTCACCGGATTTTTATATATTATTACTACCCAAAATGCATCGAAAGAGGTTTACAGGGCGCAGAATGAATCCCAGGGCCATGTCTTTTTCAGCATCAGCGATGGCCGGCAGCCCGAACAGAAGGCGTTAGATGAGGTTTTAAAAGTGCCCGGTGTCTCCAGGGGAATAATCATGAATAAAATGCCTTGTGCTACCTGGATTACAGAAGATCAGACTTCAGATGATATCGAGACATATCTGGGCGGATTTGATGAGATAATTTCTGAGAAAAAGTACTCTCCCATTGAAAGGGATGGAAAATACAGGATTTATTCTATACTTATTGGCCTGGAGGAGGACAGTTTCAGAGAATACTGCAAAGAAATGGGGACAGATCCTGATTCCTACTATAAAGATCCTGCAAAGGCGCTGATCTATAACCGTACCGAAGACCCTGAGGTAAGTACCCGTAAGCAGGGCGTCTACCGGGATATCCTGAAACTTCAGCCGGGACAGACCCTCACTTTTACAGAAAAGGCCTATGATGAGGACACCGGTAACTTTGAATTCCGTCTGACCGCAGGGGATCTGGTAACTGAACTCCCCGCCGAAGGCATCGGCCTGCCGCGTTTTTCCTTAGCCGCTGTTATGCCTATGGAACATGTACTGGATATCTCCGCGTCTTGCAGCGAAAAACGGCAGTATTCTGCTTCGGCCGTCAACGGAATCTTTCTGACAGACGATAAAGACGGCATCTCTTATCCGCTGATCCAAAATGTTTCCGGCCAGATCTCCCAGATCCTTGGTAAATACTACGGCAGCGGTGACTACATGGTATCTGACCTGGCAGAAAAAGAAGAGGTACAAAGGCAATCCACCAGCGTTATGAGTATTGTTGTCGCGTTCTTAGCCGGGCTGCTGGCACTGATCGGCATTTCCAATGTATGGGCAAGTATTTCAGGCAACCTGCGCCAGAGGAGCCGGGAATTCGCTATGCTCAAGTCGGTCGGCCTCTCACCCGCACAGCTCTGGCGCATGCTGTTCCTGGAGGGATTGGATCTGGGATTGAAGCCGCTGCTTTACAGCCTGCCATTCCAGGCCGCGGTACTTGCGTGCTTCCTTTACCTCAATGAGGTAACCTTGATCGAATATCTGCCTTTTGCGCCATATGCAGCTGTCCTTGGCTACACCATGCTTGTTCTCGCTTCCATTATCGGAGCTTACTATATGGGCGGACGCAGAATTGTACGCCAGAACATCATATCCGCAATTAAGGATGATACCATCTGATGCAGAAACGGGCATGTCCCTGCGCAGAATTCTCTGCCCGGACCTGTCCGTTCTGCTTTTCTATAATGCCTTTTGCAAGCGCCAGCCCGATTCCGGCGCTACCTTTTGCCGCATCCGCTCCTCTGTAAAATCGTTCGAACAGATGTGGAATATCCTTTTTAGAAAAGCCCCGTCCACCGTCCTCTATCACCATCTCCGTATAAAGAGGATTTTCTTCACAGATTACACGAATCTTACTGTTTTCAGGAGTATGCTCCAGACAGTTCTTCAAAATATTCAACAGAGCCTCCGCTGTCCACTGCATGTCTGCAGAAAGCCAGACTTCCTGTTCTCCCTGCCCTTTTGATAAAATTTCCAGATCAACCTGTTTCTGCTGCAGCATGGCTCTGAGCGGTTCTGCTGCAAGTTCCGTCAGTTCCTTTGCTTCTACATCCTCCCTATGAAATTCAAGCGTATGCGAATCCAGCTTTGCCAGGGTCAAAAGCCCATCCACCAGTCCCTTCAAACGCTCTACCTGGCCCTCCAGCCGGTTCAGATACTCCTGGTCTTCCGCCTCCAGGGCAGGACTTAAAAGCTCTGTCATCAGCGACATGGAGGTCAATGGCGTCTTGAGTTGATGCGCGATATCGGCAGTTCTCTCTGCCAGGATCTCGTGGTCCCTGACCGCCTCTTCCCTGGTACAGGCAAGCTTGGCAACGGTTTTGTAGATTTCATCCTCCAGATGGGAAAACATATCTTCCCGCCGGTTCAGTGCAGCTGCCTCGCCGCGCCCCGCCGCCTTCAGATACTCTGTAAGGTCTTCAATCCTGGTCCTGAAACGCATTTCCTTTCTCTCTCTAACCAAGAACACGATTCCACCGGCTATTTCAAACAGAACAATTCCTGCTGCCAGGGCATATGGCAAATGATCCGGGAAACGCGTCAGTCTCCTATGTCCATATTTACGCAGATAGGCATCCGCATCTGCTGCATCCTCATCCGTTTTAACCGCACCGCCGCCAGATTCCGGCATGACTTGCTTCCCCTGGCTGCTGCCCTGATCCGGACCGTCCTCTCTTCCTGCTGCATATTTCAGGCCCTCGGGAATTGATCTGCCTTCAAGCGCGGCTTCGGTCAGACGAACCGTGTAATCGTACTCGCGGAAGCTGAAACAGACAGCAGTCACTATGCCCGCCAGTATCCCGGGAATCAGCCAGAATACACAGGATAAAAGAAATGCCTGCACTCCGCGTCCTTTCATATCTTTTCCTCCATCCGATAGCCAATCCCACGGATCGTTACAATATACCCCGTATCCATCAGTTTTCTCCTCAGGCGTTTTACAGTCACTGTTAATGTATTATCATTGACAAAATTCCCCTCTGTATCCCAGAGCTTATCCAGGATCAGGTTCCGGGGCAAAGTCCGCCCTTTATTCTCCATAAGCACCTCAAGCAGGCGGTATTCCAGTGCCGTTGCATCTACGGACTGCCCATCCACCATCACCTGCATTTTCTCCCGGTCAAGCTGTATATTCCCACAGGAGAGCACATTCCCTCCATCGTCAGACGTACGGCGGAGCACCGCCGCAATTCTGGACTCCAGTACCGCTATATGAAATGGTTTGGTAACATAATCGTCGGCCCCCATATCCAGTCCCCTGGTAATATCCTTTACATCGTCACAAACCGTCAGGAAGATAACCGGGGTATCCTCCCGTTCCTTCACCCATTTACAGAAATCATAGCCACTGCCGTCAGGCAGATTCAAATCCAGGAGAATCAGCTGGAATCCTTCCGCAAACAGATCCTTCGCCTGCCCTGCAGAAGCACAGCTTGTACACATATACCCTTTTCTCTTTAATGCCGACTTAATTCCAAATGCAATTGTCTCGTCATCTTCCACCAGCAATATCTTTGTCATATGTCCTCCATCCAGTCAAATTGGTTATAATATCTGCGCGCCGCTTCAGGGCTCAGGGAAAAACGTCGGATCAATTTTTCTATCATTTGTTCCTCAGTCTTGTTCTCCTCCAGATTATCCAATATTATGGCCTTAATGCCCCGTTCTACATATCTCAGAAAATCAATGAGCGTCTGTTCCACCTCATCGTTATTTGCTCCTTTTGTATTAAGTATCACTTTTTTACAATCACCTCCCAAGGCGAGTCCCTTCACTTCACAGCACCGGTTTTCTAAGGTATATCTGTATCTGCTTATTCTGTTTTTTCTTCTCCTGCATGTATCTTATTTCTCCTTAATTATAGTATTTTCCAACTTTCTTTGCAATCATAAGCAAACTGATATTATACGCCCAATAGGCACCCTCCCCCTCTTCGTTCAGTTCTCTGACATTGTGCTGAATGTTCCGGCGGACCGCCGGCAGGGAAAGGCAGAGGCAACAGGAACCAGACACAACTGTGCCCGCTTTCTGCTGCCTCTGCCTTTCCTTGATTTCGTAGCGTCCCCACGAATTAATTCTCTAAAAGTTTCCTTGCCTTCCATTTCCCACTTCTAATCCGCAGGAATGAAAAGATCGATCCGATTCCCCATCCGATAGGAATTGACCACCAGATGGCACTTGACCCGATAAAATAAGCCAGCAGGTAAGCAATCACCACTCTTGTAACCAGATTTGATATGGAACTCAGCATAAATGCCCCCATATCCCCAGCCCCCCGGAGCAGACCATTTCCCACAAACATAAAGCCCATCAGCACATAAAATACAGAAACTGTCTTCATATATTTCAGCCCGTATCCCATAGCAGTACCTGCAGAGCCGGCATTCAAAAAAAGTCCCAGAAGATGCGGTCCAAACAAAAAGATAACGCTGGTGATTATGATTGAAAAAATCAGAACCATCAGCAGACACGCCTTATACCCCTGTGTCACCCGTTTTTCCTTGCCTGCTCCAATATTCTGCGCCGTATAGCTCGACATTGCATTGGAAAAGTTCATATTGGGCATCATGGCCAGAGTATCGATCTTAGTAGCCGCTGTATATCCTGCAACAAACACTTTTCCATAAGAGTTTACAAGACCCTGCATAAACATCATGCTGACAGATACAATGGACTGCTGAATCATAGAAGGCACCCCTACTTTTGCGATCCTTTTCACCGCAGACATCTCAAACAGCCCCGGCTTCTCTCCTATGAATTCTGGCTCATTTTCCATCTTCCTCATCCTGCGCATCAAAACGAAAAATGAAAACACTGCGCACATCCCCTGGGCAATCAGTGTGGCCCACGCCACTCCCGCCACGCCCATATGAAAACGGATAACAAAAAGCAGATCCAATACGATATTGGTCAGCGCCGAAACAATCAAAAACTTAAGAGGCGTCTGGCTGTCCCCCAGTGCGTTATAAATACCATTCAGAGAATTATACAAAAACAGGAAAATAGCGCCCCCAAAATAAATCCGCAGGTATGTAAGTGAATCCGCAAAAATATCCTTGTTCGTGCCCAAAAGCCCAAGCAGAGGAGAGGAAAAAATCTCTCCCAGCGCCATGATAAACAGCCCAACCACACCCAGCGTAATCAAAGCCGTATAGATCGTTGTCTTCATCTCTTTAATCTGCCCGGCTCCGAATAACTGTGAGATCACAACCGTGCACCCCATAGAAAGCCCTGCCGCAACTGCAATGGAAAGAAACACGACGGGAAAGGACGACCCAACCGCCGCCAGCGCATCCTCGCCGACGAACTTTCCCACCACCATAGAGTCCACCATATTATATAGCTGCTGGAACAGATTCCCCAGCACCATAGGCAGTGCAAAGAAAAACAGCAGCTTCAGCGGCTTGCCGTTTGTAAGATTCTTAACCATGATTCTTTCCCCCATTCTCCTTTTTGTATCCCACTACATTTTGGGAGATACGCTTAACAAATTCCTGATTTATCTTCCGTTCTTCCTCCGTGAAACCCCTGTAACAGATATCATCCCAGGCTTCATAAATATCACAGATAGCATCATAAACCTTCAGTCCATTTTCAGTCAGCGAAACGATCTTCTGACGTCTGTTCTTTTCATTGACCACCCGATGTACCAATCCTTTTTCTTCCAGAAGAAACATCGTGCGGGCAATCCTGCTTTTATCAATATCAAGATCCTCAGCCAATTGTTCCTGGCTGCAGAACTTATCCTTTAAAAGCCGAATCAGGCGCCCTTCCAGCGGGCTCAGTCCAAACTCTTCCAATTCACTTCGAATATATGCCAACTCACACCGTCTGATAATACTGACGTAATAATTCTTCATGCTTCCTCCCATAATTACCTTTGTTGCCCGTACAACTGTTGTCTTATACAACTGTTGTACAACACAACAATTATACTCTCACTTCCCCCAAAAGTCAAGGAGATTGTGAACTTGTGCGGAAGAGGGGGATGCGAAGGGGGCGCTAAGTGTGAGGGAAGGATGGAGACCGCAGGGGATGGGGAGGCGATTTCTGAATCCTGTCCGTTTGCGGAGAACCCGTAGGAGAAAAAACAGAAAATAGGGAGGGTACTTGCCGCAGTTGGCCCGAATGCCGATGCATTCGCGCCGCCGGCGGCAACAGAATTTGTTTTAGTAAAACAAATTCTGCCCTCCCTATTTTCTGTTTTTTCTCCAACGGGTTCTAACCGCGCTCTCTATGGACTCAGAAATCGCCTCCCCATCCCCTGCGGTCTCCATCCTTCCCTCACACTTAGCCAGGTGCATCCTATATGCACGTAAGTTCATTGCCCATAGGGCTGCTCCTAGCGGGAACAGCGGATGTATTACGACTGTGCATGAATGTTCAGTACTCTGTACGGTATCATTATTTTCTTCGTTCAAATACTTTTTAAAAATCTTCAGAAATGAACTATTTACTGCAATTGTGCGTCTCCTTCATCCAGCCCCATCCGCCGGCGCCTCCCCCTGTAAGCGTCAAGCACCGCCTTGATATGTCCAGCCTGGCTGGAATGGGGAGATGGCGGCCTGCTGGACAAATTGGGATGGTTTCCGGGCGTTAAGAGTGCACGGTTTAGAAGTACTAGTGCAAAATGAGCTGTCCATGAGGGATGAAAAGTAATTTTCCCAAATTACTTTTCAGGACTACCTAATGCGAGAAAGCATAAAGCTTTCTCGCTGCATGTAGTACGTGCCCTCATGGACAGCTCATTTTGTGCAGTACTTCTCCGTAAACGGGTACGCCCGGAAACCATCCCAATTTGTCCGGCGGGCCGCCATCTCCCCATTTCAGCCAGGCGTCCCCATACCATCCACCGCTTCCGCTTACAACAAAGCCTCCCCTATGGTACCTGAAGGCATTTGTATATTAAAGTTTTTTGTGATTGTCGCTCCTATTACCGCAAAGGTATCTGCCTCAGGCAGTTCTCCTCCGCGTTCCATGGATTTTGAATAGGCCAGGAACGGTACTTTTTCTCTTGTATGGTCTGTCCCTGTATAAGTAGGGTCATTCCCATGGTCGGCTGTTATGATCAAAAGATCATCTTCTCTCAGCCTATCCAGCAGGACTCCCAGTTTTTCATCGAACCGTTCCAGTTCCTGGGCATACCCCAGGGGATCCCTTCGGTGGCCCCATAAGGCGTCAAAGTCTACAAGGTTGACGAAACACAAACCCTTGAAGTCTTCGTGCTCCGCAACTTCGATAGTCTGCTCCATTCCGTGTACGGAGCTTTTGGATTTCAGTGCCTTTGTGATCCCCTGGCCTGCAAAAATGTCGTTGATTTTACCGATTGATATAACATCCAAGCCATTTTCTTTCAGCGCATCCAGCGCGGTCTTCCCGAATGGCTTTACTGCATAATCATGCCGGTTGCTTGTTCTTTTGAATTCTCCCTTCTTTTTCCCCACATAAGGTCTTGCTATCACGCGTCCGACCTTCCATTCATCCCTCATGGTCAGCTCCCTGGCTATCTCACAGCAGCGGTACAGCTCCTTTAGGTCAAAGGTTTCTTCATTGCCGCAGATCTGGAGCACAGAGTCTGCAGATGTATAGACGATCATATGGCCGGTCGCAATCTCTTCTTCTCCAAGTTCGTCCAAAATCACCGTACCGCTCTCACTTCGGTTTCCGATGACTTTGTGGCCGGTACGTTTTTCCAGTTCTTCGATCAGTTCTTTTGGAAACCCGGTTTCTGTAAACGTAATAAACGGCTTTTCTGTCCTGAGCCCCATAATTTCCCAGTGGCCGGTCATTGTGTCTTTTCCCCTGCTGCATTCATTCAGCTTTGTATAATATGCCAGCGGATGTTGTACAGGCGGAACCTGTGCAAGAGGATGCAGGTTTCCGATCCCCAGCTTCCCAAGATTCGGGATATGGAACTGTTCCACACTCCCGGATATATGTCCAAGCGTGTCGGCACCCGTATCCTGGTACTCTGCCGCATCATCGGCCGCGCCCACCCCCAATGAATCCACAACAATCACAAAAATTCTCTGATATTTGCTCATCGTATCCCTCTTTTCTGTATATAATGTCTTCTTTCCTATATTATGCTAGATTTGCCGGACCGAATCCCACAGGAAGCAATTCTTCCAGGGTATGGATTTCATAATGCTCCGTATCCAAAGCCAGGATAATCTGAAACTGGTCCGGGCGGCAGAATTCCATCATTACCTGTCTGCATACGCCGCAGGGAGCCGTCAGATCCGTTACGATTCCATCCATTCCTCCCACAATACAGATTGCCTCAAACTTTTTTTCTCCCTCGCTTACAGCCTTAAAAAATGCCGTCCTCTCCGCACAGCAGCTGGGGGAATATGCTGCATTTTCAATATTACAGCCCTGGTAGATACGTCCGTCTTCCGTCAGAAGGGCTGCCCCCACTTTAAATCCGGAATAGGGAGCATACGCGTTCCCCATTGCTTCTATCGCCTGCTCAATCAATTTTTCCACCGGCGCCATTCCCTATCACACTCCTTATGATCTAAACCGATTCGATATGTGAAAATTCTCATCTATCTCCTTAAAGCTTATAACAGTCCATTTAAACCTGATCTTCTTTTATCAATTCTCTCACAGCCTCTACCGCCACACGGATTGCCGCGTCTGTATCATGAACAACCGGATTCTCCAGTCCCTGTTTTGCCCTTTCCTGATTTGCCATCACGAGAAATACCGACCCCGCCCTCACTCTCAGATAGGAGGCTGCTATAAATATTGCCGCAGACTCCATCTCCGAAGCCTTGCAGCCCAGTTTCACCCACGCATCCCATTTTGCTGTAAGTTCATATCCCACAGGCTTTGTCTCCGGTGAATGCTGGCCGTAAAATGAATCTTTGCACTGCACCACGCCTACATGGTAAGTTTTTTCCAGTCTTTGTGCCGCTCTTACGAGTGCATTCGTTACCCCAAAGTCCGGCACTGCCGGAAATTCTATGGGTGCATATTCTTTACTTGTCCCTTCCATGCGGATTGCTCCGTTTGCAATGACAAGGTCTCCGCTTTTTACATCAATATCCATCCCCCCGCTGGTTCCGATCCTGATAAATGTATCTGCACCGGCCATCACCAGTTCTTCTACGGCAATCGCCGCAGACGGCCCTCCGATCCCGGTGGACGTCACACTGACCTTCACGCCGTCCAGCGTGCCTGTATAGGTAATGTATTCTCTATTGTCGGCAATCAATACCGGATCCTCCAGGTATCTTGCAATGAAGGCACAGCGTTTTGGGTCGCCTGGCATAATCACATACCTTCCCACATCTCCCTTGCCAACCTGAAGGTGATATAATTTCTCTTCATTTTCAGAATAATTGATCATAATCTCAGTCCTTTCCTATTCTTTCCGTTTGCAGCAGTTCCGTTTTACTATTTGTTATGAATTCACCTGCATACTGCTTCTACGATAATAACAGATACAGTCCCTTCCTGCATTTTTGGCATCATACAATGCCCGATCCGCATACTTCAGAGCCTCCTCGAAACTGTCCAGTTCCTGAAGACTGCCTTTCCATACACCAATGCTGACAGTCACCCTGCCGGTTTTGACATCCGCTCTTGGCAGGCTGGCTTTTGCTATCCGTTCCTGCAGTTCTCCTGCAAAATCTCTGTCCCCATGAACCTCAGAGAACTTAATGGCAAGAAATTCTTCCCCGCCATACCGAACCGCTATCATCCCGTTTTCCTGGGAATAGGCCTTAATTACAGCTGCCATCTGTTTCAGGCATTCGTCTCCATTTAGATGACCGTAAGTATCATTATACTGTTTAAAATAATCGATATCCAGCATCAAAATTACTGCATGCATCTGGCTCTTGTGATAGGCCTCAAAAAGTCCGCGCACATTTTCTATCAAATACCTGCGGTTATACAGCCCTGTCAGCTGATCCGTGCAGGCCATTTTGTTCAACATCACATTTGCTTTTTCTATTTCCCTATACTGCCGGGCAATTGTCTCCCTGTCACGGTATGCTACCGCCATGCTCTGGTAACTACGTATCGAGATAAACAATGCCAGGATCGTCGCAAACGAACTGTTAATCAGATCTGCCGTAAAGTTGGGTAATGCTGTAAATGCAAGCATTCCTGTCAGCACGCTCCAGGAAACCCCGAAGATCAGAATGCTTTCCAGCGGCGGCTGAAGCATCACTGCCGCCAAAGTCGGAACCAGATAGCAATAAATGACAATCCCCATTCCATTTCTCTTATCGAGAAGGGTTATCCCGATAACCCAGGCATATAAGATCACCACGTAGAGCCTTCTGATCCACAGATATTCCCGATATTTCTTTTTCTTCACTAACCAGGCATGAATAGGAAGAATACCTGCCGTTGAAAGAAAGAGCATCGCATACATTAAAAAATACCGGGCTGATTCTGAATCAGCAAAAGGCCCTCCTGCCTTGCATGCCGAAACCAACAGCATACAGAGCTGAGTGCCTGCTACGATCACGGCAATATTCCGTTCCGTTTTATACACCTTTTGGGGAAAATAATCACGGAAGCCCATTTTCTGATCCGGAGTCAGTATGGGATCCAGCTTCTTAAAAAATATGCCAGCCTTCATTCAGTATGCCTCCACATGCCATAATCCACTTACATACACAATGGCATTTCCCACGCTCGCTACTATAAAAGATATAATGATATTTTAACACGAGATGCATTTTTTCTCTACCATATTTACAGGATTTACATATACAGACAAAATTAACCTCACCCTTTTCATCCCCCAGTCAAGAAACCAAGTTGACAAGCTTTAGCCTTGTCAACAAATGGTTCTCCAACTAAAAGGATAGCCGCCAGCCTCCCAAGGGCGCACATGCAGTTCAAATCTACTAGAACAGGCCTTAGAATTTCTTAGGTCTGTGTCCGCA
>OBZW01000416.1_pt1 | contig 28076 bp, 26 predicted proteins | sample 1477021 | NCBI WGS metagenome assembly OBZW01 (sample SAMEA2580262, study PRJEB22360) | human gut metagenome | biome: human gut; feature: human-associated habitat; material: faeces | place: Denmark | collected 2008/2010
TTTGGATGAATTTCATTTTTATGACTATAATTGCACTTGCTTGTTGACTCTACCGGCTTGAAACTTTTTCCCTTTTCCCGCTGGTTTTTCATAATCTTTGTACCTTTGTTGAATAAAGAACAAAAGAAGATGGTTGTCGAAGAGAAATATATGGCCCGCTGCATCGAGCTTGCACGGGGAGGAGAAGGTAATACGGCTCCGAACCCGATGGTCGGTGCGGTGATAGTGCATAAAGGGAAGATTATAGGAGAAGGCTTTCATCGTAAATGCGGCGAAGCGCATGCCGAAGTGAATGCGGTGGCCTCTGTCCGGGATGAAGCGCTTTTGCGGGATTCCACTATCTATGTGAGCCTCGAGCCTTGTTCTCATTACGGAAAGACACCTCCCTGTGCGGAGTTGATTATAAAGAAAGGTATCCCGCGTGTCGTGGTCGGTACTTTGGATCCGTTTCCGGAAGTGTCGGGGCGGGGAGTACGTATGCTGCGCGAGGCAGGTGTCGAAGTCGTGACGGGAGTGTTGGAAGAAGAGGCTCGTACCCTGAATCCGGCTTTTATGACTTTTCAGATACGGAAACGTCCTTATGTTTATCTGAAATGGGCCCAGAGCGCAGATGGCTTTATGGATGTCCGGCGGGAGGATGCTACTGAATCCCCGGTGCTTTTGTCTTCTGCCGAGACGCTCCGAAGAGTTCACCGGCTTCGTTCTGAAGTGGCGGCCATTATGGTCGGGACGCGTACGGCGTTGTTGGACAATCCGTCGCTGACCGTGCGGCATTGGGCGGGTCAGTCTCCGGTCCGGGTGGTGCTCGACCGGACATTGAAGTTGCCAGCCGGTTCGCATCTGCTGGATGGCATGGTGCGTACGCTCGTATTTACAGCCGCTGAAGTCGAAAGCCGACCGAATGTCGAGTATGTGCGGATCGATTTCGAACAGGAGGTCTTGCCGCAAGTCTTACAATATTTATATGAGCAGAATTTGAATTCGTTGATGGTCGAAGGAGGCGCGGGACTGCTGGATAGTTTCCTTGATGCCGGCTTGTGGGACGAGGCTTGGGTCGAAACGGCTCCGGCTGTTCTGGGTGCGGGGGTGAAAGCACCTGCTGTTCCTGGCGTGTTGACCGGTACGGAACAGAGGCACGGACATCTTTTGGAAACCTGGAAACAAAAGGTTTAAAATGAACTTTATAATTCGTAACGACACTAAAATATTATAAATATTCCCCTATATGAGGTATAAAGCAAAAAATGTTTCTACTTTTGTGCCTTTATATGCAACAAACTTATTTTTTGATGAAAAATAGAATAGTACTGTTTATAGCCGGATGTTGTGCTCTGTTATTGTCGTCATGTCTGGGTTCGGATGATACGCAATATGAGCTGAGTAAAGATTGTCAGATTCTATCTTTTTCTTTGTCGAATGATTCTATCCCGGAACTGAAGAATGTCGTTTTTACGATTGATCAGGTAACCGGACATATCTTCAATATAGACTCCATGCCTTATGGGACGAAGCTGGATGAAAAAGTGATTTGTACGGTTAAGCTGGCTTCTACGGTATATACGTGCCAGGTCATGCAGGAGGCAATCAGCGATACGCTGAGCTATTGGAACCTGGAAGACTCGCTGGACTTCTCCAAACCGGTTAAGTTCGTGAATACGTTGTGGGATGGCCAAACCACAAAGACATACATCGCACAAGTCAATATCCATCAGGTTCTGCCTGATTCGATGGTTTGGGGTATTTATAAGGAAGGCATTGCGGACGGTGCTGTCAAGGAAGAAAAAGTCGTTGTTTTCGGTGAAGGAAATGACGAGTCTTATTACATGTACACGCAGCCTGTAAATGCAAGCGAAGGCTACCAGCTGTACCGTTCGGCTGTCGCTGACGGTAAGAACTGGACGAAATTGACTGTTTCGGGACTTCCTGTCGGAGAAATCCGTTTGTCACAGATGACCGCTTATGAAGATGCGTTTTATGTCGTTACGACGAAAGGTGTCCTTTATAGTTCAGCCGATGGCCAGACTTGGTCTCCTGTTGAAAATTCTCCGGTGATAAAAGCTCTTTTGGGTACTATCGATGTGGACGATGACTTTACGGCGGCCGGCAAGCAGCCGTCAGCCCTTAGCGCAGTTATCGACAAGGATGGCACGCTGGTTTACGGGTATATGAATGAAGCGAAGGTATGGAACGAAGGAACTCTTCTGAACGAAGGCTTCCCTTTGACCGGTTTCGGTAATCTTTCCTATAATTCGATGTTCCGTGCCCGCCTGTTAGTGGTTGCCGGAAGAGATAAGGACAATAAACTGACGAATACGGCTTGGGCGACGGATGATGGCAAAGTCTGGGCGAAGTTGACGGATGACGAAATGGCTCCTTTTGATAAACAGGAGGGTGTTGCAGTAGCGGAATATGACGATAAGATATTTATGTTGAGCGGTATCAATGAAGTGGGTAAGGCCTCTTCTGATATTTACCTGTCACGTGACGGAGGCGTCAACTGGAGCCTGTCGGATTCACTGGTCGTAATGCCGCAGGAATTCAAGGCAAGAGGGTTCTCTTCTATCTATGTGGATCAGGATAATTATATGTATCTTTTCGGCGGAAAAGAAACCAATAGTTCGAATGTATTGAACCAAATCTGGCGCGGCCGTATTAACCGCCTGGGTTTTTAAGCATAAAGAAAGTTCGTGGAGGACCATATAATTTTATGAGCGATTCGGCGTTAGAAAAGAAGGTATAGATTATAACAGAAAACGATTATGACTTCAACTTTCTTTCAGCGCATACTCATATTAGTCCTTTTGGCCGGTTGTATGACCGGTCTTCACGCACAAGAATATAAATACGAGATCGGAGGAATGGCAGGCGGAGCCTTTTATATGGGCGATGTCAACAAGAACGCTTTTTTCAAAGGGCTGAATCCCGCGTTCGGGGCCGTTTTTCGCTATAATCCTAATTTCAGGTGGGCGGTAAAGACCAATCTGATGTGGGGACAGGTCTCAGGCACGACGGAAGGGCAACAGAATGTTTTTCCGGATCATGCGCAAGGTTCTTTCAGCCGGAGCCTGATCGAACTGGGCGGACAGATGGAGTTTAACTTCTTTCCGTACAGTGATAAATTTGCGTATTCGAACGCAAGACGTTTCACTCCCTATATTTTTATGGGATTGGGTGTGACGGTTGCGCCGGGCAGCGGGAAGACTTTTGCCGGTCCGAACATTCCGCTCGGTGTGGGGTTGAAATATAAGGTGAAGAACAGGATTAACCTGGGATGCGAGTTTTCGTTCCGCAAACTGTTTGGCGACGGTCTGGACGTGACGGACGACAGCAATGCGTTTCTGGATGATCCCTACCATATGAAAGGTAGTTTTTTGAAGAATAAAGATTGGTATTCTTTTTTGTTGTTTACGGTTACCTGGGATTTCGGTCCGCGATGCAGGACCTGCAACAACGCGAAGAATATAGATAATATACAGTAGTTATAGATGAAAACACTATGTCGCTGATTGAACAAATAGATAAAAATCGATTGCCGCAGCATGTGGCGATTATTATGGACGGCAACGGACGCTGGGCCAAAGCGAAGGGGAAAGACCGGAGCTACGGACATCAGGAGGGCGTTGTATCTGTCCGTAAAGTCGTGGAAGCCGCTACAACCGTAGGTTTGAAATATCTGACGATGTACACGTTTTCGACGGAAAACTGGAATCGTCCGGAGGCGGAGGTACAGGCGTTGATGAGCTTGCTGGTTGCAGCCATTCATCGCGAGACTCCTGACCTGATGAAAAATAATGTCCGTCTGATGGCGATCGGCAATCTGGACCGTTTGCCGGCAGATGCACATGCCACTTTGCAGGATTGTATCGCACAGACTTCGGCCAATACGGGTGTTACGCTCATATTGGCTTTGAGTTATTCGGCCCGTTGGGAAATAACCGAAGCTGTGAAACGCCTGGCCGGAGAGGTGGCGGAGAAGAAAATAAACCCCGACGATATAACCGAGGCTGTCGTCTCGGATCACCTGACAACCAAAAGTATTCCCGATCCGGATTTATTGATCCGTACCGGAGGAGAACAACGCGTTAGCAACTTCCTGCTTTGGCAGTTGTCGTATGCCGAATTCTTCTTTACCGATGTGTATTGGCCAGATTTTAGAGAAGAAGAGTTGTATGGAGCTATATTGTATTACCAGCAGCGTGAACGGCGCTTCGGTAAGACAAGTGAGCAATTAATCTTATAAACAATAGCTGTTATATGTACAAAAGAATAGTGCTGTTTTTCATGTTTCTGGGATTGGCCTTCGGGGCTTTTGCTCAGGAAACTGACACTACCAAGGTTGAAGAGCCGGCAGAAGTGCCGGTCATTTCCTATTCGACACCTCCCAAAAAGTATAAAATTGCGGATATCAAGGTGACGGGGATTAAAAATTATGATGATTTCGTGTTAATAGGCTTTTCCGGCTTGTCGGTAGGGGATGAGATTACTATACCTGAGCCGGGCGGAGCGATTACAGATGCTGTAAAGCGTTTCTGGAAACATGGACTATTCTCGGATGTAAAGATTCTGGCAACTAAAATCGAGGGGGATCAGGTTTGGTTGGAAATCCAATTGAAACAGCGTCCGCGTATTTCGGAAGTCAACTATCATGGCATCAAGAAGGGAGAGCGTGAGGATCTGGAAGCCCGTCTGGGGTTGCGGAAAGGATACCAGGTGACTCCTAACCTGATCGACCGTGCGACTACGCTGATCAAGAAGTTCTTCGATGGCAAGGGCTTTAAGAATGTGGATGTTGAAATCCTCCAGAAGGACGATATCGCACACGAAGGCGAAGTGATCGTTGATATCAATATCAACAAGAACGAAAAGACCAAAATCCACAAGATCCATTTCGAGGGAAACAGTGCGTTGACGGATCGTGACTTGAAAAAGGCGATGAAGAAGACGAACGAAAAGTTCAGCCTGTTTAACGACTGGAAGAGCAGTATCTTGGAAGCGTTCAGCACGAAGAAATTTACGACGGAAGAATATGAAAACGATAAGAAAAACATTATCGAAAAATATAACGAAAAAGGGTATCGTGATGCTGTTCTTGTGGAAGACAGTGTTGTGAATTATAACGAAAAACGGGTGGATATCTTCTTGAAAGTGGAAGAAGGTGACAAATATTACCTGAAAGATATCAACTTTGTCGGTAATACGAAATATCCGACGGAACAGCTGTTGTATATTTTAGGAATGAAACCGGGTGACGTTTATAACCAGAAGAAACTGAATGAACGATTGACGACCGACGATGATGCCGTTTCCAACTTGTATTATAACAACGGTTATATCTTCTTTGGTGCCGATCCTGTTGAAGTGGACGTCGAAAACGACTCCATCTCTTTGGAAGTCCGTATCCAGGAAGGTCCTCAGGCAACTATCAACCGAGTGATCATTAACGGTAACGACCGTCTGTATGAAGATATTGTTCGTCGTGAACTCCGTACGAAGCCGGGTATGTTGTTCAGCCGTGACGACTTGATGCGTTCAACTCGTGAAATCGCGCAGATGGGGCATTTCGACCCGGAAAATTTGGTTCCGCAACCGATACCTGATCCTGATAACGGAACAGTGGATATCCAGTACAACCTCGTGTCCAAGGCAAACGACCAGATCGAGTTCTCTGCCGGTTGGGGACAGACAGGTGTGATCGGTAAGTTGAGTTTGAAGTTTACGAACTTCTCTATGAAGAACCTGCTGAATCCGAGCACCTATAAAGGTATTATTCCGCAGGGCGAGGGACAGACACTGACACTGAGCGGCCAGACAAACGGACGTTACTATCAGGCATACAGTATCTCGTTTATGGACCCGTGGTTTGGTGGCAAGCGTCCGAATACCTTGTCCGTGAGCGCTTACTTCTCCAAACAGACGGATATCAGTAGTAACTACTTGAGCAATAATAGCTATGGTTATAACCCGTATTACGGTTATGGCGGCTATCCTTATTATGGCGGTTACGGTGGCTATGGTTACGGTTATGGCTATGGTTACGGTTATGGAAATTACGGTAACTATGAATTGGCCTACGACCCGGATAAGTCGATCATGATGTTCGGACTTTCTGCCGGTTACGGTAAGCGTTTGAACTGGCCGGATGACTACTTCCAGTTTATGGCGACTCTGAACTACCAGTTGTATATGATGAAAGATTGGGATTACTTCCTGGTAAATAATGGTAACTGTCACAATATCAACTTGGAGTTGAACTTGCAGCGTAACTCTATTGACAACCCGCTGTACACACGTAAAGGTTCCCAGTTCATGTTCTCGGTTGCCGCAACTCCGCCCTGGTCATTGTGGGACGGTAAGGACTATAAGAATATGAGCGACCAGGATGAAGCGAAGTTCCGCATGATCGAGTATCATAAATGGAAATTCAAAGCGAAGATCTTCTCTCCGCTGGCTCCGTTGACTGTAAAACGTACGCCGGTGTTGATGACACGTGTCGAATACGGATTCCTGGGTTCTTACAACAAGTATAAGAAGTCGCCGTTCGAAACCTTCTATATGGGTGGTGACGGTATGAGTGGATACTCCAGTACCTATGCTACCGAAACGATCGGTTTGAGAGGTTACGAAAACGGTAGTATCGCCGGTAACGGAGGTTACAATTCGTATGGTTATGCTTACTCCCGCCTGTCGATGGAGTTGCGCTATCCGTTCTTGCTGGAGCCGTCTTCAACGATCTACGGTCTGGTATTCGTAGAAGCGGGTAATGCCTGGAGAGATTTGAAAGATTTCAATCCGTTCCAGTTGAAGCGTTCTGCCGGTGTCGGTGTCCGTATCTTCCTGCCGATGATTGGTATGATGGGTATCGACTGGGCTTACGGTTTCGATCGTCCTGATGGAAGTTCACAGAGAGGCGGTAGTAACTTCCACTTTATTATCGGACAGGAATTTTAGGAAATTGAGAATTGAAAGTTGAAAATTAGATAGAAGAGGCAATCGGATTCGTTTCCGGTTGCCTTTTTTGTTCAGGCTTCCCTTATGAAGTTTATCCAAGTCTGTTAAATTGTTAATTGTACCTTATTAATTTTCAATTTTCAACTCTCAATGTTCAATTCTTTTATCTTTGCAGTCAGAAGGTATAACTATAAATGACATGTGTATGAAAAAGATTATTGCCTTAAGCTGTCTGTTGTTCCTCTGCTCGTTTGCAGGGCACGCACAAAAGTTTGCATTAATAGATATGGAATATATATTGAAAAATATTCCGGCTTATGAAATGACGAATGAGCAGTTGAGCCAGGTCTCCAAAAAATGGCAGAACGAAGTGGATGCTATCCAGCAGGAAGCGCAGAACATGTACAAGACTTATCAGAGCGATCTTGTATTCCTATCTGCCGAGATGAAGTCGAAACGTGAAGAAGCGATCGTTCAGAAAGAACAGGAAGCACAGAATTTGAAACGTAAGTATTTCGGCCCCGAAGGCGAGCTGTTTAAGAAACGTGAAAGCTTGATGAAGCCGATACAGGATGAGATCTACAATGCCGTGAAGGAAATCTCCGAAGACAAAGGCTATCAGATGGTCATGGACCGGGCGTCGTCAATGAATATCATTTTTGCTTCTCCGAAGATCGATATAAGCAATGAAGTCCTGATAAAGTTAGGATATTCAAAATAAATGCTTACATTTGTGCGCTTTAATGAAGCAAGTTAAGAATATGATTAATAACAAGTAATATTTTATAGGAAAATGAAGAAACTGATTATTTTTTTGTTGATGATGCTCCCGTTGGGCGTTTTTGCTCAAGAATCTAAGATTGCGATTGTAAATACGCAGGAAGTGATCCAGGCTATGCCGGAATTTGCAACGATGCAGAAACAAATGGCTGATATGGAAGCCAAATATAAAAACGAAATGCAGGTGATGCAGGACGAATACAATAAGAAGTATTCTGATTTTGTTGCTCAGCAGGATTCATTGACGGAAAATATCAAAATGAGAAGAATGCAGGAATTGCAGGATATGGAACAGCGTACACAGAACTTCATCCAGATCTCCCAGCAGGATTTCCAGAAGAAGCAGGGTGAGTTGTTCACTCCGATCCAGGACAAACTGAAGAATGCCATCAAGGCAGTCGGTGACGAAAAAGGATATACTTATATTCTGGATCCGCAGATTGTTCTTTATCAAGGTAATACTGCAGTTGACGCAACTCAGTTCGTAAAAGCTAAGTTAGGTATTAACTAATATAATTAGCAGACATAAAATGAGGGTGTGTCAAAACTGTCCTGTTCCCGCGCTTGACGCGGGATCGCATTAAAACTGACCCTATATCTGATTGATAAGGTCTGTCCTTTTGCGGCCCCTCATCAAGTGCGGGGACAAGGAGATTTTGACACACCCTCATTATCTTTTAAGGCACGGATTTCACGTATTTACACGGATAAATTTATTTTCTTTCCGTGTTTTCCGTGAAATCCGTGCTTGAATTATAAATAAACAACTTCTCCCATGTTTTCATCAGCACCAGGTCCGATTGGTATCTTCGACTCCGGTTACGGAGGGCTTACCATTTTTGATAAGATCAGAGAAGCAATGCCGGGGTATGATTATATTTATTTGGGCGATAACGCTCGTTCTCCTTATGGTACGCGCTCGTTTGAGGTCGTGTATCGTTTTACAAGGCAGGCTGTGGAGACGCTTTTCAATGAGGGATGCCAGCTTGTAATCCTGGCTTGCAATACAGCATCGGCGAAGGCATTGCGTACGATTCAGCAGCGGGACTTGCCGCAGTGGGACCCGGCTCGTCGGGTGTTGGGCGTAATCCGTCCGACGGTGGAGTTGATGGATAAGATCAGCAAGAGCAAGCATGTCGGTATTTTAGGGACAACCGGCACCATCACCTCCGGTTCCTATTCATTGGAAATAAAAAAGATGTTTCCGCATATGACGGTGACGGGCGAAGCCTGCCCGATGTGGGTTCCGCTGGTCGAGAATAATGAGTTCGGTTCGCCGGGAGCGGATTATTTCGTGCGAAAGCATCTGGAACATATCTTGGCCACCGATCCAAAGATCGATACGCTTGTCTTGGGTTGCACGCATTACCCGTTGCTGATCGAAAAGATCAAAGCGTTCCTCCCTGCAGGGATTACTTTATTCTCGCAGGGAGAATATGTCGCTGCGAGCTTGACCGACTACCTGCACCGCCATCCCGAAATGGATATCCGCTTGACAAAGCAGGGGAACTGTCGTTTCCTGACCACCGAATCCGCCACCAAATTCTCCGATGCCGCCTCTGTTTTCCTGAAATATCCGGTAGAGGTGGAACAGATTAGATTGGTTGAATGATCTACCAATTGGATAATGTGCCAATCATCGTTTGTGCTTTTGTGGAAGCATGACAAGGCTATCCGGTGATAGAGTGATCCCTTTCTCTTAAACGATATTCTTTCCGAACGGCGAAAGAGCCAATGCAGCCATCTTGAAATGCTGTCTGCCGAAAGGAATACCAATAATCGTGATGCACAGCAGCAACCCGAAAAACAGGTGAGTCAGGCAGATCCAGAAGCCTCCGATGAAGATCCAGATCACGTTCATGACCAGGCACAGGCAACCGCCCGAATTGCCGTTGTCCGTCACTCGGCTGCCGAAAGGCCAAAGAGCCAGCATCCCCAACTTCAATGTCTGCAACCCGAAAGGGATACCGATTATCGTAACCATCAGCAGCAAGCTGGATATCAGATATTCCACCGCGGTAAGCAATCCGCCGCAGATAAGCCAGATGATATTTCCCAAAAACTTCATAGCGTCAATATTATAAGTTGTTTTTTATTCTCATGCTGTCCAATTCCGCCAATACCGTCTGTTTCACGATGGCAAAGCTGTCGCGCAGTTCCGGTTTGACCGGCAGCGAAGGCGGAGCTTCCATCTGTAGCGGATTGATCGGCTGTCCATTCTTGTATACCCGGAAATCGAGGTGAGGTCCTGTCGAAAGCCCTGTCGAGCCGACGTAGCCGATGACCTGTCCCTGTCCGACATGGCTGCCGACTTGTATGCCTTTGGCATATTTGCTCAGGTGCATGTAGGAAGTCGTATATACGGAGTTATGTTTCACTTTCAACGTATGGCCTCCTCCGCCCATATAGCCTTTGGCGATGACGGTCCCGGCTCCGATGCTCTTGACTTCCGTCCCGACGGGAGCCGCGTAGTCTACTCCATGATGTGCCCGATAGCGTTTCAGGATCGGATGGAAGCGGGCGTTCGTGAAACGCGAAGTAATGCGGAAGAAATCCAGCGGAGCCTTCAGAAAAGCCTTTCGGAGACTGTTTCCCTCGAGGTCGAAATATTCGAAAACGCTATCCTGGGTAAAAGGTATGGCTGTAAAATCTTTTCCCTGATGCGTGAAGACAGCTCCCTTGATGGAGGTGATATTCAGGGCTGTCGTGTCGTCTATATAGGCAACGTCATACAGCACCTGGAACGAGTCCCCTTCCTTCACGTCGAAAAAGTCGATCTGCCAGGCATATACATCCGAAATTTTGATAGCCAGCAATGGGTCCGCCCCGCTTGCCTTGATCACATTCCAAAGGGAAGAATTAATCGTCCCTTCTGTGTAATGGCGTTTGATGGTAATAGGCTTGTTGAATTCGTACGCCAGGATCGAATCACCTGTCAGGTCGATGACGGCATAATCGACAAGTGATTTGGCAAAAGCGATATAACGGATATCGGCTATGCTGTCTTGGGTTGTAAATGTATAATAGTTCATACCCGCTCGGAGTTTGGTCGGGTCCAGAACATGGATGGAGGCTTTCGTAATGCTGTCCGCTTTCAGGGCGGAGAAACCGAGGGCTGAAAAGATTGCGGCGGGATTATCGCCGTTTTTCATCTTATACTCCGTCACGTCCAACGAGTCGATGCAGACGCCATATTGATATACGTGTTGCAGGCTGTCCAACCATTCGCTGTCGACTCCTTCTTCTTCAGGTTGTTGTTTCGTATGTGTGCAGGAAAAGCCGGTAAGCAGTCCTGCGAGTAACAAATATAGGGCGATGCTCTTATTCATTCTCTGGCTTTTGATTTTACATTGCAACAAATATACGAAATTAATCCATAAGCATTCTTAATTTAGGGTAATCGCACTAAAATCATAAAGTGCCCATCTGCTTTTGCCACCGATATGGACGAACATATTTATTTTTGACGGATGGATTAAACCTGCTTTATTTATGAGTACTATGTGTTAAGCTATATTAAATAACAACTTCTTCGGGAACTTTTTGTCGTGATTCGGCGTCTTATCTTTACGAGTGATAATTATAAATGAAAAAGTAAAAGATGAAAAAAGCTATTTTGACACTTTTGATGATTCCTGCTTTTGTCGGGATGTTGTTTTCTTGCTCTGAAGTCAAAACAGATGCAAAGAAGTTGGAAGGTAAATGGAATATTGTGGAAGTAAAAGGAGAAAAAATACTGAAAGAAGGTTTACCCAATATGGAGTTTGATATGAAAGATAATAAAGTTCACGGTAATGCTGGATGTAATATCTTTAATTCGACTGTCGTATTGGACGACCAGGATATTTCTTCCATCACGATCAATCCCGCAGCTACTACGATGATGGCTTGTCCGGATATGGAGACCGAAGATGCGATCCTGAAAGCTATGGGAGACGTGAAAGGTGTGAAGGCAGGCCAGTCCGAAAATGAAATGCTGCTGGTCGATACCGACGGTAATGTATTGATGGTTTTGTCAAAAAACTAATTGGGCAGAAATGAAGAAGTATATATATCTTTGTCTTGCAGTGTTGAGCATCGGTATCTTTGCTTCCTGTAAAGTGAAAAAGGGTGTGGAGGCGACTTTCTCCGACTTGGATGGCAGTTGGAATATTGTTGAGTTGAACGGCAAGGCATTGAATCCTGCCGAAACGAATCAGGTCATCGAGTTTGACGTGGCTCGTCATTCCCTTTCCGGAAAAGCAGGGTGCAACCGGATGATGGGACAGGTTGAATACAGCGATGCTCACAAGAATATCATTAAATTCCCGCAGGTTGCGACAACGCGTATGGCTTGTCCGGATATGGGTGGTGAGCGTGAGTTGTTGCAGGCTTTGGACAAAGTCGTTCGCTTTGAAGCGGAAGGTGATGTGAAACCTGTTAATAAAATCGCTTTATATGGTACGGACAATACCAAATTGATGGTTATTGAAAAGAAGTGACTTTCATTGTGAAATGTTTGAAAGGCGGTTCCGGTTGACGGGCCGCCTTTTTTATTTCGGCCTGCAAGGGATGATTAGGGTGAAGCAGCTGCCTTTTCCTTCCTGGGAAGCAAGGGTGATCCGCCCGTCCAGGCGTTCGGCGATAGTTTGACAGATTGATAGGCCCAGTCCGGTACCCTGTGCAAATTCGTCCGCCTTGAAGAAACGTTCGAACACTTTTTTCTGCGCCTCTTCCGACATACCTTTTCCGGTATCTTCGACGAAGATATGAACTTCTTTCTCCTCCTTCTTATAGACATATCCTAACAGAATATGCCCTTTAGTGGTGAACTTGACGGCATTGTTGATGAAGTTCGTAATCACTTGTGTGAACCGAAAACGGTCTACGTGAATGATAAGTTCCGATTCCTGGAATTCTTTTAGGAAGCGGATATTCGAAGGCATGAGCAAGTGATGTGTCTGGTAGATCTCTTCCAATAGCTCGTTTAGGGCGCAATCGTCGAAAGTGAAGGACATCCGTCCCGACTCGATACGCGAGAGTTCCAGGATATCATTGATCAGTTTCAGCAGCAGGTTACTGTTTTTGTTAATCGTATTACGGAAAAGGTCTTTTTCTTCATCAGTCAGGTCTTTTTCGTCCTGCAACAAGTTGGTGAAACCGACTATCGCATTTAGCGGTGTGCGTATCTCATGACTCATGTTAGCGAGGAACGCCGATTTCATCTTATTGGCTTCTTCGGCTCGCTCTTTTTCTTCGATCAACCGGAACTGTACCTGCTTTTTCCGTTCGCTTTCGCGGCGGTACATGTAAATGAGGTGAAGGATGATATAGACGACTGCTATGACGAGTAGGATTCCGCCTGCAATAATATAGTTTAGGTAACGGACTTCCAGTGGCATGTTATAGATGACGCTTCCCTGTGGCAGATCGTTCAACCGTATGTTGAAACGTTGCATCTCTTTCCAGTCGAAAGCAAATGTTTTAGGGCTTTCTACGATAGGAATGTCACTTGGAGAAGTTCCTTTCAGGATGCGGGCAGCTGTTTTGGCAACACAATCCGCCTGGATTTGTAAGGTTGTGAAATAGCCTCCGGTGATCCCTCTGTTATCGTTGAACCCGTTGTTAATGACTGTGAAGTTAGGCACATTGGCCAGGCGTCCGACAGTCAGGACATTGAAATCGAGGATGATTTGCATGCAGGCGGTATAGGGTTTATCTTCAAATACCCAAAGGAGCTGGCGGGCGGTCAGATTGGCTGTCGAGGTTGTGTATAAGGCGGAAGAGCCTTCTTTGCCAGGCTGGATTTCCGTGGAAGTCGTTTGGGGCCTTGTTTGATACAACCCTTCATAAACAGCTATTCCATGTCCTTGGATATTGTCCATCAATGTTTCAAACGCTTTTCTGCCGATGAATTCTTTCGTTTTGAAAATCAGTATTTTCGATCTTCCGTATAATTTTTCGATCAGTTGTATGTTTTTCAAATATTCAGGCTTATCCCAGTAGCCTGTGAAATTAGGATGCTGTTCCAGTAGTTTCCAGTTGGGAAAGTTGACGCCCGAAAAGACAACAGGGATCGTTTTGCCGAGTGGATGGTTGCAGGCCATTAAGGTATAGGTGGCTTGGTCGTCATTGGAAATGATGATGTCCGGTTTGAAACTTAAAGTGTCGAGGAAAGAATACATCCGGGCTTCTTCGTCTGTGGCATTATATCGTTCGCAGTCCAGATAGAATGTGTGGATGGAAGAGAATATCTGTTCTTCCTCCAGTTCTCCGTGCAGTAACTCGTCGAATTTGGAGTAGGCACTCAGGCTTTGATTGTATGACTGTATGACAAGGACATTAAACAGTTCCTTCCCTTTTCTATTGGAGGAACCCTCTGCTTCACGCGGAAAACAAAGGGCCAATATCAGCATCGTTATGTATATATGTATTTTCAAGGAAGAAACACTTATCAATTGTACCCGTACTGTTTTAAAAACCGTTCAAAGTTAACGATAATCGGGATATAATAAGTATTTCTTTCTGATTTTCTTATATTCATTTAATGCCGGTTGCCAACTTGCGCGTATTTCGTCCTCCTTTAAGCCGCGGACAATCTGGAAGCGCAACTCTTTTGTCCCGGCAAGCAGGTCGAACCATTGCGGGCGAGTGAAGAAAAAAGCCTGGTCGTTGCCGGCTTTATTGTAGAAATCGAGGAGGAATTTCAGCGTCAATCCTCCGGTAAAGGGATATTCCCTCAAGTCTGTGCCGTAGCATTCCTTGTCTTTATGCAATGGTTTCGTATCGAAGCCGGGTAGCGAGGCTGGCGTAAAGGTGAAATCTCCGTATCTGGGATCGGGTGCTCCTAATATTTGGAACGGATAGTAGGTTCCGCGGCCGACACTGATATTGGTCCCTTCGAAGAAACAGAGCGAAGGATAAAGGCGGATCGACTGGTCGTTCGGCAGGTTGGGAGAGGGCTTTACCGGTAACCAGTACGGATCGCCGTGACGCCAGTTTTCCATCTTGACGATATGTAGTTTACAGGTGTCGGGCGTGCTTTTTAGCCAACCTTCCTTGTTGATCATCCAAGCCAGTTCGCCAACCGTCAGACCGTGCAGTATGGGCAACGGATCTACACCGACAAACGATTCGAATCCTTTCTGGCGGATGGGGCCGTCAATGAAGTCGTTCGGGTTGGGACGGTCCAGGACGATAAACTCGACACCGCTTCCGGCACAGGCTTCCATCACGTAGTGCATGGTGCTGATGTAGGTATAGAAACGGGCTCCGACATCCTGAATGTCGAATACGACCACGTCCAGACCAGCCAACTGCTCGGCTGTCGGCTTCTTGTTCTTTCCGTATAGGGATATGATGGGGACTCCTGTTTTTACGTCACGGCTGTCTTTGATCTCGGCACCAGCATCGGCCGTCCCTCGGAAACCGTGTTCAGGAGCGAACACTTTTTTTACGTCGACGCCCTCTTCCAGCAAGGCGTCCAGCAAATGCTTCTGCTGCTTTTCGAGGATGGAGGTTTGGTTCACAACTAATCCGACCCGTTTGTCTTTCAACAGACGGGTAACGACGTCCATACGTTCGGCCCCTAATTTTAGAGGTTCTTTCTGTGGAGTGACGGCCTGGATTTCGGACATCAAGAACAGGCTTAACAGCCAGAAGGCACACCTGATAACTGTTCTCATAGACTCATTCCTTACTATTTGTTTCTGCAAAAGTAACGATTCTTTTTGTTTATTGCGTATCTTTGCCTCTCAATAAAGCGATTGAATGTTATGAACCCTTTAGATATTATTGCCAAATATTACCCGGCAAGCTCGGATGTGTATCGGATTTTGGTTATGCATAGTAGAAGTGTGGCAGATAAAGCTTTGGCTATAGCCCGGATGCATCCGGAAATGAATCTTGACCTTACCTTTATAGAAGAAGCAGCCATGCTGCACGATATCGGTATTTTCCGTTGTAATGCTCCTGATATCGATTGTCATGGGGAGGCGGAATATATTTGCCACGGTTATCTGGGGGCCGAACTGATGCGGGCGGAAGGTTATCCGCGCCATGCCCGTGTGTGCGAACGGCATACCGGAACGGGTATCACGCTGGCAATGATCGAAGAACGTAATCTGCCTCTTCCACACCGGGACTTTATGCCGGAAACCTTGGAAGAACAACTGGTTTGTTTCGCCGATAAGTTCTACAGCAAAACGAAGCTGGACAAAGAAAAATCTGTCGAAAAGGTAAAACAAGGTCTCTCCAAGTATGGGAATGAAACTGTCGAACGGTTTGATAACTGGTGTAAACTCTTTTTAGGGGAATAAAAAGGGATTGGCTCGCTAAATTGTTATACATTTGCCCGCTGTAACACACTGCAAATAACGACGGAATGTTTTTGAAATACAAATGCCTGATTATTTTGTTGCTTTTCCTCACCGGAAACATGATGACTGAGGCGCAGGAACTTATTGCCCCGACCGATACCGTGACGGCCGTTGTGGGCGATACGGTCGTACCCGCCGGACAGGATAGTGTGCTTGCGTTGGACAGCGTACCGAAGAAGCAGACAGGGTTGGACGCTCCGGTTTCCTACCAGGCGAAAGACTCCATCATCATGACGGGGGCGAACTGGGCTTATTTGTTCGGGGAAAGCGATGTGAAATATCAACAGATCGAACTTCAGTCCGAGAAAATCGAGATGAATATGGACAGTAGCCTGGTGTATGCCACTTTCGGTCTCGACTCGATCGGGGAGGAATTCGGCTATCCTCTTTTCAAAGATGGTGACCAACAGTATGAATCCAAGACGATGCGCTATAATTTCGGTACGAAAAAAGGATACATTACGGATGTGATCACGCAACAAGGCGAAGGCTATGTGACAGCTGGGCGTACCAAAAAGATGGACAACGATGTCTTGAATATGGTGGGTGGACGGTATACGACTTGTGACGAGCACGATCACCCCCACTTCTATATCCAGATGACAAAGGCGAAAGTCCGTCCGAAAAAGAATATCGTGACGGGGCCCGTCTATATGGTGTTTGAGGATGTTCCGCTTTATCCGATCGGCCTGCCTTTCTGTTTCTTTCCGTTTTCGAGTTCTTACTCTTCGGGTATTATCATGCCTACTTTCGGAGATGAAAGTTCGCGTGGTTTCTATCTGCGTGACGGAGGGTATTATTTTGCGTTGAGCGATTATATGGACCTGGCTCTGACCGGTGAAATCTATACGAAAGGTTCCTGGGGACTGTCGGCTCGTTCTTCTTATCGGAAACGGTATAAGTTTTCGGGTAGTTTCAATGCCTCCTATCTGGTTACCCGTTTAGGGGACAAGGGGCTTCCCGATTATAGCTTGTCTAAGGACTTCAAGCTGAACTGGACGCATTCGCAGGATCCGAAAGCCAATCCATACCGGACTTTCTCGGCGAGTGTGAACTTTGCGACCAGTAGTTACGACCGTAACAACCTGAACAGTTTCTATCCGGGTTCGCAGGGATTTGCGGATGCGAACCAGAATACCAAAGGGTCCAGTATCAGTATAACGCAGCGTTTTCCGAATAATCCTTTCAGCCTTTCGGCTACCATGAATGTGAATCAGCGTTCGAAAGACTCGACGATCTCGTTGACGTTGCCTGATATTACGATTACGATGAGCCGTATCTTCCCGTTCAAGCGAAAAAATGCGGTCGGCAAAGAGCGCTGGTATGAGAAAATTTCCATGAGCTACAACGGCTACCTGCGTAATAGTATCGATACGAAAGAAGACAAATTGTTCAAGTCGAGCTTGGTGAAGGATTGGCGGAATGCCATGCAGCACCAGATTCCGGTGAGTGCGACTTTCTCTTTGTTCAAGTACCTGAATATCTCGCCATCGTTCAACTATACCGAACGTTGGTATACCAATAAGGTGGAAAAAGCATACGATATGCAGAAGAAGCAGGTGGTTGCACGTGATACGACGTATGGTTTTTACCGCGTATTCGATTACAGCACGTCTGTTTCGGCTTCCACTACGCTATATGGTTTTTATAAACCGTTGCCGTTTTTGGGTGACAAGATCAAGATGATCCGTCACCGTTTCGAACCTTCGGTGACCTTGAGCTATACGCCTGATTTCGGAGCTTCCAAATATGGTTTCTGGAAAGATCTTATGTATGAAGATCAATATGGACAGACGCAGTATACTTCTTACTCGCCGTTTGAAAACGGTATGTTCGGGACGGCCCCTAACGGGAAGTCGGGGAGCTTGAGCTTCCAGTTGGATAACAACCTTGAAATGAAGATCAAGTCGGATCGCGATTCGACGGGAGAACGCAAGATCAGCCTGATCGATAAGTTGTCATTAGGGATGAGCTATAATATGGCGGCCGATTCGTTCAAGTGGAGTGACTTGAGTGTCGGCTTGCGTCTCAAGTTTTCGAAGAGCTATACTTTGAACCTGAACGGTACGTTTGATACCTATACTTATGGCTATGATGAAGCGACGAAGACCGTTCGCCGTTTGGATATTCCTCGCTGGCAGGCAGGTAAAGGATTAGGACGTTTGCGCCAGACCGGTACGAGTTTCTCTTATACCTTTAATAATGATACGTTCGGCAAATTGTTCGGCAAGAAAGATAATAGCGACGATTCCAACAATCCTCCGACAGACCCCAATGCATCGAACGATCCGGAATTCGAACAAATCTCTTCGGGGGAAGAAGGGGACCAGCAGGGTAAAATGGAAGGCGGTCGCTTGCGTGGCGCCAAGAAAGATACGGGTGAGTTCGATTCGTATGGCTATATGGTCAATAAGGTGCCCTGGAGCCTTTCATTCAGCTATAGCATGCAATTGCGTTATGGAGACTTTGATCCGAGCAAGCTCGAATATAAGTATAAACTTACACATGCATTGAGCTTTAACGGTAATATCCAGCCGACGAAGAACTGGCGTTTTAATTTTAGTGCCACTTATGACTTCGATACGCATAAGATATCATATATGACTTGTAATATAACCCGCGACCTGCATTGTTGGCAAATGAGCGCCAGCTTTGTGCCGGTGGGGCCTTATAAGTCTTATACCTTCAATATCGCAGTAAGTTCGTCTTTGCTGAAAGACCTGAAATGGCGCCAGAGCAGCAACTATCGTGACGGACAGAAATGGGATTGATTCAATTGACAATTGATAATTGACAATTGGGGAAGCTACCATTCTATAGGAGTCTGTCCGGTCGCGATCAGATAATCGTTTGCTTTACTGAAATGCTTATTCCCAAAGAATCCGCGATAAGCGGAGAGGGGAGATGGGTGAGCCGATTTCAATATCAGGTTGCGGGAGGCATCTATGAAAGCTCCCTTCCGTTGTGCATACGAACCCCACAGGATGTAAACGATATGGCTTCGCTCTTCTGTCAGGCGGTGGATCACGGCATCCGTGAATTCTTCCCAACCTTTATTCTGGTGTGAGCCGGCTTGGTGTGCACGAACCGTCAGGGTTGCATTGAGAAGCAAGACGCCCTGGTCTGCCCAACGGAGCAGATTGCCGGTTTGCGGTACGGGTTTGCCTAAATCGCTTTCGATTTCTTTGAAGATGTTGACGAGTGACGGAGGAAAGGGTGTCCCGTCCTGGACGGAGAAACAAAGTCCGTGTGCCTGTCCGGGTTCGTGATAGGGATCTTGTCCGAGAATGACTACTTTGACCTTGTCGAACGGACAATGTTCGAACGCACTGAAGATATAGGGACCGGGGGGATAGATGGTTCTTTGGCGGTATTCTTCTTTAACAAATGTGATCAACTGGCTGAAATAATTCTTTTCAAACTCTGAACTTAATCGTTCTTTCCAGCTCTGTTCTATCTTGACGTCCATAATGGTAATTGAAAATTGAAAATTAGAAATTGAAAATTATCTTTGTCACGCGAATATCAGAAATAATTATCAATAATCCATCCTTAATTTTCAATTTTCAATTTTTAATTGTCGATTAGATCAAATACATGCCGGCAGCACGGGCTTCACGACGCATTTCTTCCGGCCATATGCTTGCCTGAATTTCACCGATATGGGCTTTGCGGAGGTAAAACATACACAAGCGGCTCTGTCCGATACCACCCCCGATACTTAGTGGCAGTTCGCCGTTCAGCAGACGTTTGTGGAAATATAGTTCTTTCTTTTCTTCCGCGTTGCAAATTTCCAGTTGGCGGAGCAAGGCTTCCTTATCCACGCGAATACCCATGGAGGATAGTTCGAGCGAACGGTTCAGCACTTCGTCCCAGACGAGTAGGTCGCCATTCAATCCGATTTGTCCGTTTTCCGCAACTGTCGACCAGTCGTCGTAGTCCGGAGCGCGTCCGTCGTGTTTCTCTCCGTTGCTTAACTTGCAGCCGATACCGATGATGAAAACGGCTCCATATTCTTTCGTAATCGCATCTTCCCGTTCTTTCGGTGTGAAGGTCGGGTATTTTTGCAGTAAATCTTCGGAGTGTATGAAATGGATTTGCTGGGGTAATGTCGGACGGATTTCAGGGAACATCTCATAGACCAGATATTCGGTACGCACCAAGGCTGCATAGATGCGGCGTACGATTTCTTTCAGAAAGTCCACATTCCGTTCTTCAGCTCCCATGACGCGTTCCCAGTCCCATTGGTCGACATATAAAGAATGGAGGTTTCCCAACTCTTCGTCAGAGCGGATAGCGTTCATGTCGGTATAGATACCGTAACCTTTTTCGATTTGATAGTCGGCGAGAGTAAGGCGTTTCCATTTGGCAAGCGAATGGACGATTTCTGCTTTGGCGTCGTCCAAATCCTTGATCGGAAACGTGACAGCGCGTTCCGTACCGTTCAGGTCATCATTGATACCCATCCCTTTTAAGACGAACAACGGAGCTGTGACACGCCGCAACCGTAATTCGGAAGACAGGTTTTGCTGGAAAAAGTCTTTGATCTTTTTGATACCCATCTCGGTCTGCGATAAGTTCAATAAAGCCTTATATCCTGCTGGTTTAATTAAGTAACTCATATACTTGTTGTGCTTTATGTTTGTGAATAATGTGTGGCAAAGATACTAATTAATGGCAAAATAGCAATTGTATGCCTTCTTTTATTTGCAAAATGGAAGTGATTGTCGTTAGGAGGCTTGCAAAATATCAAAAGTAATCTTTTTTTGCCCGTTCATTTGTTTTCCTGCAAGATTATATATACTTTTGTGCTGTCTTTGGCTGGGTAGCTTAGCTGAATAGAGCGTCAGATTCCGGTTCTGAAGGTCGTGGGTTTGAATCCCACCCTGGTCACATTTTAAAAGAATTTTAGAATTGTCCTGCTTTTCGGGCAAAAACGAAAGTTTTAGTTTAATAACTCGATACGTCGGAATACGTGACGGGGAAAAAACAGGGAAATTTCCATTCTAAGATTCTGAATATTAACCCGTGGAAAAATACCTCCCGGGTCACGATTTAAAATATTTTTGTAATTGGCGATGCCTCTTTTTAGAGGTGTCGCCTTTTGCGTTTTATATGTGTACCAACATATTACGCGCTTGTTTAAATAAGAGTTGTTTAACAAATCTTCACGGCGATTTTCGGGGAACGAATCGTTTTGGGGAATAAAATAAGTATAGAAAATGCCAGTTTTTAATGTTGTGCAGCGGAAAATAAATAAACGCGGGGAAGGACCTTTGTATGTCGCTTTCCGTGTTGATGGTAAAAAAGTAGAAATCCCGGTCAAATACAGTATTGCACCAAGTGATTTTGACAAGAAAAAGAAACGGGTGAAACAGTCGTGTCCTTTTCATCAGGATGTCAATTTGATAATAACGAATATAATAGCTCGGGCGAATGATATCTTTGTAAAGTATCGTTTGAAGAATTTGGATTTAACGGAAACAGCCTTTTGGTGTGAATATCGTAATCCATGCGATTACACGAGTTTTTTTGATTTTTGCGAACGTTCCCAGCAATTACGTTTCCAAGAACTTGCAGATGGGACACAACGCCATCATAGAAGTTGTTTGAAGATATTACGGTCATTCAAACAAACGATCAATTTTGACGAATTGACACCGGATTTTTTCAGGCGCTTCGTTTTATATCTCCGCAACAAACGTGACAATAAGGAGGTGACGGTGGCAAAGACTTTGAAGTCTATATCGATTTACGTTAATGAGGCCGTCCGGATGGGATATCTGAAAGAGAACCCGATCAAGAGGATACCTAGACGCGGCTACAATGAAACTACTGCACAATATTTGCTTGAATGGGAATTACAGGCTTTGGTCAATTTGTTTAATCAGCGCATTTTGTCGGAAACATATCAGAATGTATTAGAGTTCTTTTTATTCATGGCGTTTACATCTTTGCATATCGGTGATGCAAGAGATTTAAAGATAGACCAAATCCGGGAAAACGAAATTGTATATATGCGAAAGAAGCTAAAGAATGTACGGCCGAAGTTTATATCTGTGCCATTATCGGAACCGGCGAAAGCTATAATAAAAAGATGGATGGGGACAAGAAGCGAAGGACTGATTTTTAAAGGGCTTGTTTGTGACGCCCGAATTAATAAGTACTTGAAAGAGATTGGCCCTATGGCTGGAATAGATACGGTTTTGACGGCAAAGGTCGGTCGACATACTTTCGCTACTATCTTTTTGAGGGAAACGCGGGACTTGAATACGTTAAAATCCATCATGGGACATTCTAATATCAAACAAACATTGGTATATGCCCATGTCCTGGATGAAGATCGGCAGGAGGGGATAAAGACATTCAATCGTTTTTCTGTATGAGAAAGGGCAGCCGGTGAAAGCTGCCCTTTGTGCTCTATTTCTCGTAAACGACCCAATGAGGTTTCCCATCGATGAACTCTGTTTTAAACCCTGCCTTATCCATCAGTAGTGTTACTTCCTGAATGCTGATCGTAACCATTTCAGCTAATTCCCTGACTATATCCGCACTGGTAATATAGTCTTTCTTGTCACTATCTCCGATTGGTGTATAGTTTTCAGCGATGTATCGGACGGTAAGTTCAGTGGTAAGGTCTCTTTCTTCATTCATAGTTCCTCCTCCTTTCCTTCCAGAGAAGCAAAAATTTCTTTTATGTGACAAAGTTCCGTAATCAGTTGCAGAGCTTTTTCCATTCTTTCTTGTCCGGAACCTTCTGTTTCTGTCGCAATAAAAGCGATCGCCTTGTCGAAAACCCGTAGTAAACTTTCCATCGTCCCGTCTTCCTCTTGCAGGAACTCGATATTCTCGATCATTTCGTTTGTCAGTTCAATACCTTCTATTGTCATGGCATACCTCCTTTCTTATCCAAAAATGATGATTAGAACCGGGAATACGAAAAAGATGAGACCTCCCAAGATGAGACCACCCAGTAAAGCTTGTGTGATAAATTTAGCATCCTGCACTGTTGCACGATTAAACTCCAGGAAAGAGGGGAGGGCGCGGCGATAAAAGGCTGCGACATTATCCCATGTAAATGGGTTACGGATAGTGATTGTAGCAAGTTCCCGGCTTTGGGAAGTTGATACGGTTAATGAATTTGACTTCATACTTTGATGTTTGTTTCGCATTATAGGCAGAAAAAAGAACGGCTGCCATTTCCCGTGTCGCGAAACAAACATCAAAGTAACCTCCGAAGAGTCCTAAAAATGCTGGGAAAGGCAACCGCCTTATATCATATATTTACTCACGGCATAAATGCCGGTAGCAAAAGAAAGGGCATAAAAAAAGCCCGACGTATGTCTGAGCCTCTAACCGGGACTCTATCGGCAAGGTCTAACCCTGATGTTGTTTCGCACTGCAAATATGAGTATAATATTTGGATTGTGCAACAATGAAATGTTCTATTGGCGAACAAGGTGTAGTATTTCGTCTGAAAATTCGTGTCGTTTTGCTGTTTGTATATTGAAGCAATCGAATTTTATCCAACATTCTCCGAAAAAAATCTTCTGTTTTAATAATTCATTTTCTATCCAATCAAAGAACTTTCCCGTTTTGATACATTCCAGAAGCTTAGGATAATCGTCAAGTTCAATTATTATATCCTTGCAAGGAATAAGAGTTTTAGCTTCTTCATCTGAAAAAAGCATCATAAATAAATGTTCTACCATAATTCTTCTTTTTTTAGTGTGTACAAAAGTACAAATAAAAAAACGTCCTATTCTCACGAACGGGACGAATAAGAGTTAAGATGATGGGCTTAACAAAACTTGATTTTATGAATGATCTTAAATTGACTAAGCTTTTTCTATACCGAGCAGGTTAGATTTTTGAAAATGAATGTTAAATATAAACCTGTTTTAAGGTATCTGCTCGGTGTATTATACCGGGCAGGTAGCTTCTTTTTAATGATTTGTAACAAAAATCAGACCTGCTCGGTTGGATCGAATTCAAATGCCATTTGTGTATCATTCGCAGAAATAAAATCACGAAGTTCTTTTTGTTTTGAGTCTTTGATGGTGCATAAACGTTTTGTTTCTCTTTTATGGCTATCAATGGCAGCATCTAATTTGTCGATCTCTTTAGTGAGTTGTCTCATCGCAAGCTGTCTGTTTTTTTCTTGTTCTTGAGTATATCTACCAGATATTCGTATTGATGGTAGCACTTCAGACGTAACCCATTTTCGGAATTCTTTAGCTTTGGGTTTTCCGGAGGTGAAAACAAGAGCATATAAACCACTTTCACTAATCAGCCACATTTCACGCATTTGGCCATTATCAGGAACTTTCATTAGACGTTTTTCGTCATCATCTAAGCGTTCAACAGCTTGTCTGGTATCAACAATTTCTAAAGCTTTACAAACATCTGTTGCATAAAACCATGTAATTTCATTTTCCATAACAGGAATAATACGTACATTTGCTTCATCATTGAACTGAAAATTTTTTAGTTCCATTTGATTTCGAATTAAAAGATTAATACTAAGCGGAATATGTGCTATTCCGCTTTTATTTTTTTTGAAAGTAAGCTTGATAAGCCTGAAGTATTTGATTTGCTGTCGGTATCAAACTCTCCGGAATTCTCGCATCAGTTAATATTTCAGCAAGTTTTTCCATTGGAATAAATTCAACTCCATCTACAATCGTCTTGTTCTTCATCAGTTCATTGTAAATGTCTTGTTTTGTCCATTCTTTCATAATATAAAAAGAGGTATGGTTTCGGCGGATGCAACGCCTACTCCCAATACCTTTAAAATTTCTTTCTGATGCTGTCGTTTGCATCCCGATCAGCACGCTTTTCATTAACGTGCTGCAAAAATATAGTCAAAATTTTTGAAACCCTTTATCAAAAATGGAGATAATTTCGTGCAGGAGTGCTGTAACAAAGTTTAACGGATAACACAGTCTATGATAGCCATTTGCCCCCTTACCGGGAAAGGGTAAAAACTGTGTGTAATCATACTGGAGTACTGAAAAATAAAAGCCCCTGCATGGCTCGAATGCAGGGGCTTTAATGTCAGATAACAGTCAATCAACATTTGATGGACAGCGAACCAATTTTATTGCTGATATCGCGTAGGGCAAAATTCAGTGTGTCTATTTCTTCTGGACTGAGTTTGTAAACTTGTCCTCTAACAGCATTGCCGTTAATGCGCTGGTATAACCAGGCACGGCTTTTGCCGAAGTACTTTTTAGCAATATAGGAAAGAGAAACAACTTCCGAAATATCTTTCAGTTGCTCTTTTACAGTCAATTCCTTATTAATATCGGCCATTTCCGATTTAATGTCGGCAAGTTCCCCCAGGAGGTGTTTGCGGATCGCCTCTTTGTCTTCCGGTGACGTATAGCGGGCTTTTATGTCAACCAGAAACAAATCCAATTCCTCTCCGGAAAGGGAATCCATTTTTTTTAGATCATCATTTAATGTACTCATAATATCTGGGTTTTAGTCCCCTCCGAAGAGGGGACGTTTTTACTTTTTCTTTTTTAATTCCTCGATGCGCTGCTTTAGTTTTACGATCTCATCTAACATTTTGTCGGTTTCGACTTCATCCGTATGGGGATCGATTTCCAATACAGCGACTTTTCGTTTCCAGGAATAGATTCGGGCTTCAACCTGAACAATCTTAAATTCCAGTTTTTGAATGTCATCCATCATTTTCAACTTTTGAAATTAATATTCTTGTTATCTGACAATGCAAATATACATAATCTTTTGGTTATGCACAAGCGATAACGGTAAATTTATTTCACTTCATAGAATGTTCCGGTAACTTCCGGATGTATACCGTCATTGGTGATCCGATATTCCAGTTCTTTACAAATGAACAATTTGTTATTTAATAGGAACTGTGCTTGTATGTTTGGCATAGTGTTGATAATGAACTTTATTGTGTATTCTTTAGTCGTGTCAATGTTTTGATTAGGCCGAAAATACTGAATCATACTGTTGGACCCATCTAATCTGAAAGAGCCAATATCCTGTTTAGTACAATCATTTTTACGGAAAATATGAGCTGGTGTGTGATCCGTGAATGTAACGTATTTGTCATTATCATCTGGCTTTGGGAAACATGCGCAGATCGTAACTTGTTTTTTGTTTTTGTCAAAATCAATGACACCATTTTCTATCAGGGACTTTATTGTTTTTATTTCATTTTCTGTGTCAGATTGGTTATTCCCGGGTTGATAGGGAAGAGATGTAGGATATTTTATAACTAATCCTCCATACTGTACTTGGTAAGCCATTCTTGTAAAGGTACAGGGAAAGAAGCTGAGTTTCAAATAATCGTTATCAGGTTCAGATGTGTACTTTTTGAAAGTATTGATTTTAAATAGATATCCTTGGTCTAATTTATTCTGTGGCAAATTGTCTATGGGGTCTATTCTCTTTTCTGGTATATAAAAACAATCGGTTTCTTTTACGTGCCAAATATTTAACGTCTGTATTTGTTCCTCAAATAATTCATCAGGGAAAAAATATCCATCAGCATCCGTAAATTTTTCGATCAGCTCAGAGTAGTTTTCGACTTCAATAACGTTGGCAGTATCTATGATTTCATTAGCGATATCCAAGTATTTGTATTCGGTGGAACTGGGAAAATCGTAGCAAACGTTTTTGTAAGAGATTCTTTCTTCGGGATCAACGGCCGTTCTTTCAAAGGTATCTAAGACGTTGTTTATCGTATAGGTTCCCATGTCATTAGGGGAATAAGCACATAAAATGCGGGCACTTTTATTGATATCATTAATGACAAAGACGATATTCATTAATTTTTCGCATTCTTCTAAGAAATTCTTTACAGTCCATCCTGGTAATATTTTGTTATATTCTCCACTGGTATCATTGTTCAGAATGAAAATGTGGGATAGAAATTGATCATTTTGTGCTTCGTTTAGTTCAATGGTATATCCTAAGGCCTTTAGAATTTTTTCAATCATTCCCAATAAATATGGTTGGATGGCCCGGTTAGTGAAGTCATAAACTAAATTTTCCTTTCGCATCCTTTCCATTTCATAGTATTTGTTGTAAATGGTGTTTCCGATCTTTACCATGGGGCAAGTAAAATTGTAATCAGGAAAATGATTTCTAATAGCTTTGTTGAAATGTTCGTTACTCAAATCATCTTCCTTGCCTAAATCAAGCGATGAAATATAGGAGTCCGCCCCGATGAAATAATTCAGTTCTGAATTCCCGGAAAGTAATTGAATTTTTACTTCTTCGTTGGTATTGCTGATAAAGGCTTCCGTTCCGTTCAAAATAATATGACCGTTTGAAATGAGTATAGCGCTTCTGCCTTCGATAACGGCTGCCGATTGCAGCCGTTCGATATGTTTGTACAGGATAGAATTATTTCTTTCTCTTAAGGAAAGAGAAAGATCCAGAGTAAAGGTGCCATTTTTTGTAATGAGTGGGTTTTGCTGCTTGACCTTTAAGTCCATTCCTTTAGGCAATACAACTTGTTTTCCGTCAATCATTAATTCAGTCATCGTGTTGCATTTTTAATTAGTTTGTCATAATCAGTTAAGTTTTGCTTTACACCTCTTGGACCATCGATGTATACTTCTCCGACGAATGGTTCTTCCAATTTCTTCTTTAAAGCGGCCATTGTCCGGGTGTTGCTATCAAGTGCTCGGATGATATCCGGATTGGTAGACGCTGTTTGTCCGATTGAAACCGGCGTATTGTTCGGTGTCCCTATCGATGGAACGGAAGGACTGCCCAATGCACGTGCCATGTCCGGTCCTGTAAGGGCCGAAACATTCCCGGTTCGTTGTGCGTAATCCATGATATCGAATACTGGGCGTAAAATCTGTACGGTTTTCTTATTGGCAACAAATTCGCCTCCATGTGTTTGTATGAGTTTCTTTTTCTCGTATTTACCACCTTCACCGGTATAACCGCCGTCCCACATATTGGCTGCTTGTTCGCGTTGCTGGTTGGCTACTG
>OBZW01000421.1_pt1 | contig 27616 bp, 28 predicted proteins | sample 1477021 | NCBI WGS metagenome assembly OBZW01 (sample SAMEA2580262, study PRJEB22360) | human gut metagenome | biome: human gut; feature: human-associated habitat; material: faeces | place: Denmark | collected 2008/2010
CCCCCTGCCGTACCGGCTGGTCAAGCCGGCCACGGGAATGTTGCGAACTTGATGATGAGTATTCCTGGCGGGAAAAAGACGTTCAAGTTCCTGACCTGCTGGCCTCTCCTCCCATTGAAGCCGAGATTGTGAGCGTGGAATCGGAACAGGGGCTTGAATGCGGTCTCATTCCCGATCTGCTTCTCACTGTGAAAATCGGCGACAAGACCTTGAAGATTGCGTTCGAGGTCAGGTACACGCATCCGAAAAGCCTAGAGGACGTGCAGCGATATGCCATCTACGGGATGCCGGTCATCGAATGCCTGGTGCGGGATATAGACGTGCATGACGAGGAAGCGGAAACCAAGCTGAGGAACCGGCTGCTTGGACACGACGGCCGTATCGAATGGCTGTACCATCCGAGCGCGAAACAACTGACCGACAAACGGTACCGGCTCGTCTGGTCGTGCGGCTCGCATGCGGGAGTCCGCCGGAAGCTCGTCAAAGACGACAGGATGCGCGAATGGGTGAGGTGCGCTGAGGATGGCATCGTGCCGAATCTCGCGGCGTACTGGGATATGGACGGCTGGTATACGAGAATCTACGTCGGTGTCATAGGGGAATCCGCCCTGATTCACGGCGGTTCTCTCTATTCAATCAAAAAGTTCAAGAGCGTCATCGACCAGCTGACCAATGAGCACCGGCGGGAAGCGCAGACCCTGATGGAAACGACACCGCGCACATTCGACACGCTCCGCGTGATGCCCATCCACTGCTGGAAATGTCATACGCTTATCAAAGTCTGGTGGATGCAGGAATCACAAATAGTATGCAACACCAAAACCCGCGTCGAGGAACGAACCCCAGTGATCAACGCGGTGGACAAACAATATCCGCAAATCCGCAGATGCTTCTTCACCAACAAGGAAGTCAAAGCCCGAGGCTGGCTCAAATGCCGCATCTTCGCATGCCCATACTGCCAAGCCATTCAGGGAGACACCTACATTCGAAACGAGTATTGGCGGCAAAAGAGCACACAACAGGAGACGAACGTCGGATGAAACACGCAATAGAAATTCTCGACAAGATACAGAAACCATTACCAGCAGTAATAATTCTGCTGGGCGTGGTCGGATTCCTCATCGAACTCATGGCTCACCTGCTGACCGGTAGCACCATGACCATGGCTTGGGCTTTGCCCGGCATAACCGTCGCCATCGTCTGGGTGGGGCTTGTTGTCGCGGATGTGGCACTATCGATGGTCACGGACGGCTTGGACGGTGGCGACGATCAACTTCGCAAATAGTGGACGGAAAAATCAGTGTACGTTCAACGGCAGGAACATTTTTCCGGAGTGATCAATATGCCGGAAGCCATAATGCTCATAAAATCTTACCGCCGAATCCGAAGCGGGCTCGACAAGCAGCGCCTTGGCTCCCACTATTTCAGCCGCGCTAGAAGCTCGCAAGGTTGCATCCCTCAGTAGTTGAGAACCTACGTGCATGGTCCGGTAGCGTATATCGACTCCCAACATTCCCAAAAGTATCGCCGGAATCGGATCCGGACTGTTTCTTTTCAACCATCCGTTTGCCTCGGCGTGATTGATACCGTATGCGCTAAGCGTGTAGAAGCCTGTCAGGACTCCATTCGAGAATGTCGCATAGGCGACGGCTGTATGCTGTCTGCCGGCGTTCTTCAACTGGTTTCGCAGCCAGTTGTTGACGACCGGCAAGCCGCAGTCGAAGCCATCGATGTCGTCTTCCATGGTCAGTCGTCGTGGAAAAGTGAAATCGGTCATTTCCAGATAGGTTCGCTTTCAAGCAGCTCCACCATCTTCGCCGGCATGGGTTCATCCAAGGCTTTTATGAATGAGTTCCATTGCTCGTCGTCCAGATAGAGTACGTGCGATTCTTGGATGTCACGGTCGGCGGCGACGAGCAGGTTGGACAACGCCCATTGGGATGTGCTGAGACCTTTGATTTCGGCCGCTTGGTCGAGACGTTCCTTTTGTGACGGCGTGAGCCGCATCTCGAAACGGCTGGCTTTGTTCGTGGTTTCTGTCATATATCAATCGTACGGCATTTGTACGTAACAAGTCAAACTTGTATATGCTCAGTTTGATTTTTATCGACCAGCTTCTGTCCGGCCGATCGGCATTGATACCCGGCCGAACAGAAGATGGTCGACTTAACGTTGCAAGGATTCCTCTCGCCGGGAGCACGCCATGTCGCCGTTCACGTCGGCAAACAGTTTTTCGAGGTAGAACAGTCTGCGATAGGTTTTGCAGTATTCATCCAACCGGTCCTGCATCCAGAACCCAGCGACCCTATCATGCAACAGTCTTTGAATCTGAGCATCGGTAAGATTGTTGACTTTCCGGGCGACATACTCACGAACAGCCGGATCAGAATCCGCAATCAGTTGATCGATGGTTGTGGAATCCAGAGAGTCTGCAAATCGGTCGATTGTCGCGCAGCGGACATTCGTGCTGTAATCGTTGAGCAGGAGAGGGATATAATCTTCCCCTACCAGATCAACTGCGAAAAGACGCTGATAGATTTGAGGGCTATGGGCGATTTTATCGACGAAAGGTTTGGTATTCACGTTGTTTTCGGAGATGTATTTTCTGATTGCGTCGTGGACCTCATAGCTTTCATCTTTAATGAACTCCATGAGATCGGCTTTCCCTACCATGAGGGCGCGAATCTCGCTGGACTTGTCGTGGGCGAACTTGGTGGCTTGCTTCTGATCCAGTAGGCCACGTTTGATGAGAAGACGGACTCCGCGAAGACGAAGTTCAGCGTTGCGATCCTTGGAAAGCTGAATTACCGCCTCGTCTTTGAGATCCTGTTCGGCGATATTGGATAGGAAGAGCTGTCGTTCGTCGATGCTCATGTGCGCCAGGTCTTGTGTTTCGCGTCGTTTGTTGATTTCGTTGGCTAGCTGTTCTCCGGCCTTTGTGAGACGGACGCTGCGGTCCTTGTGTAGGGAGATGAGGCCTTTTCTTTCGATTCCTTGTTCTGTGGAGTCGCAGTAGAACGGTGCCCTGTAGTTGTCTTGGCTGATGATGTCGATGAATGTGGTGAACTGGATTTTGGTCAGTTTGTTCATGGTTTCCTCTTTCATTTTTATGTGGACATATTCAGTATAACATGCATGTAGCGACCACCAAAACTGTCAGAAGAATACAGAGCTGTTTTATCGAGGACCATTCACACCCGATTAGAGACCCCTGAGAGCTAAATCTCAGGGGCGACAGGTGTACCCCATTCTTAATTCCGGACTGGGAAAGTTCCCTCGAAATCCACCAAGATGCGTAGTGTCCTTTCGCTGATTTTCCCGATGCGGATGTGCAGGCCTCGTAGATCCTTTAGCATTGCGGCGGCCGTCGCCGTCGTCTCGCAGGTGATATCCACCGCCATGCCGTCGCTGGTGTCGATTCATCGGGTAGCGGCATTGGCGCTTTCATCGAGAAGATTCATCGGCCGGCCTTCTTCAGCGGCTTAATCGCGTGAACGGCTTCAACGAGCTTGTATCGGATCGTGCTGGTCGGCAGAGTGCATGCTCCAACCAGCTCCTCGGCATGCCCGTCGAACCCCTGCTTGAATTCCAACACCCCACGACCCTCGTCAGCCGGGTCGTTGAATACGCCGGTGATGCCGTACATGTTAAAGCGTGGTATCCGGCTACGGTTGACGCACAGGCGGAGCATTCCCTCATGGACCAACAAGGCGGGAGCCTGATACGAACGGTATTCGGGGAGCGCGCCGGCTGTCAGATACACGATTTCACGCCGGTGTTCCACGAACAGGGCGCATGCCGCAGGAATGACGCTGCCGCGGGAAGCCAGTGCGCGCGCCTCGTTGAGGCGGTGTTCCATGGCGGTCAGGTTGCGGGTGATGTCGTCCTCCTGTCGTTTGATTCGAGATGTGGGATGATTCTCGTATTGGGTTCGCAGCAGGTCCAGCCGTTCGGCGAGTTTGTCGTATTCGGCGGTCAGTCTGGTCAGAAGTTCCCCGGCGTGGATCTCAGCGAGCATGAAATGGGCTCGGCTTCCGAATGTTTCCTTGAACCGTCGGTAATAGTTTTCGTCGCGGGCCGTGAATCCGCGCCGTCGTGCGGTCTTCTGTTCGATACTCGCGAACATTCCTAGGTCGTCCGCGGTGAGCTCACGAATTTGCACGCCTGACGTTTTCGCCCTGTTCACACTCCACCGGGTGCGCGGCTTATAGGAGGCGAGCAGCGTCTTCTCATCCTTGATCCCGTCGAAGGTTCTGATCCAATTCCAACGGTTGACGACTTTCCCGTATCCGGTGTCGAATCCTTGATGCTTCCAGCCGCATGACCGGTAGGCGTCGAGGATCATCGTGTCGGGGGCCCCGATCGGGTTCCCATCCGCATCATGCCTTTGGTATTCGACATTCGGCCAGCATGTGACGGACACGGCATGACGGCGGCGTGCGGCGAGACGAATTCCACGGGTCATGTGTTCGAGGAGTTTAGGATCATCGAGCGCGCACAACGGTCCGAGCCAGATGCTGCCTTCCAGGCCAAGCCGGCCTCGTGTCCACGCAATCAGGCAGCCGGCCGATAGAACGCCGTTGCGGGTCACGCCGATCAGATCCGTGGCGTCCACGTCCGGTTCGGCAAGATGAGCCATGTGCCCGGTCTGCTGGAATCCGCCCTGTGGGTGTCCGGCTGACAGTAGATCCAGTTGGTTGAAGGTGATGGGTGTAATGTCGTAAATCAATTCAGTCCTTCCATTGCAGGTTCCGGCCCGGCCGGCCCCGTTTCGGGCAGGTAGCACCATGATTGGGGCGCGCGTTTCAGTCCGATGTCGGACAAAGTCTTCGGCTTCCCGTAGCGGATGGGGTTTTCCAGACGGTATGCGTACAGCCTGTCTGCGCCTTTCGCCTACTCGTCGAACAGGTTTTTCGGGATGCGGGATTCGGTGCCGTATCCCCTCCAGATGGTCTCCGGCGGAGCGGCGTGCATGCCTTTCACCCGTGCCTCGCCGACGATGAGTCCGGTGCCGGTCCGGTAGATGAGCATGCGGTCGATCATCCGTTTCATGCGGCCGCGGCGTATTTCGACCGTCTTCGTGCCGGAGAGTATGAGGTCCGCCCATTCGGGTTTCAGGGCGAATACCGCCGCCGGGACCCCGGTGTCGTCATTCATCGTCGTCCTCCTCCCATGCCATGCCGTATGCGGCCCTGACCGCGATGGTCGCGATGTCTTCCCGCTGACCCTTGGTCAGCCACGGGTATCGTTCCAACGCCCGTCGGACGCGTTTCAACGCGGCCTTGTCCGCGCATCGCATGGCCCCGTCCATCCAGCCCAGCTGGTAGGCGTTCACGAGTCCACAGGCCCGTAGCGTGGCATCCGGGGTGTTCTCGATCCACCGGGTCGCGGCCTCGGCGCTCACATCAAGAGGATTCGCCATCATCCCCTCCTTTCCCTCTCCGCGTTTGCGATCGATTGGAGGATGGCCGCCAGGTCGCCGAGCTCGTTCCAGCTCAACCGGATGCGGCGGATGCTGCCGCCGTCATGGGTGGCCAGCACCCATGAGCGGGTGCCGTTTCGGCCGTCTCCGGGAATCCAACTCAGGCTCACATGCCCGCAGGAGGCGCCGGTGATCAAGTCGCACCGTCGTTCGATCTCCACGTCCATCCCCTCCGTCGCCTTCAACGCACGCCTCCCAGAATCAGCGGCACCGCGGCCCACCGGTGGAACATTTGGCCCGGCGTGGCCGTGCAGTACGCATGATCGGGATGCAGTACGGTCACGCCCTTTGCGGCCATCGCCTCCAATGTGACGGGCCTGTCGTCGATGAGCACGTCCGGTGTGAGCAGCGTCTTGTCGCCGTTGTAGTAGCCGTCGAACTGGAAGCCGTTGCGGTGCAGCCAGCGTTGGCTTTCGCCGCGCCAGTCATCCGCGCGGCTGGTCGCCATGATGACGTTCCAGCCCGCATCGTGCAGCTGGTTCAAGGCTTCGGCGGCTCCTGTATACGGTTCTTCTCTGGAGTACAAGCCGTCGGCGACGGCGCGCGTATGCCACCACGTGAACGCTTTCGGATCCCCGCTGAACGGCCATCCGTCGGTCAGCGTGAAATCGTAGGCCGTCGGCTCCGGGCACGGGCATTCGTCCTCGCCATGTCCGCATTCGCGGATGTAGTCGCGCAGACCGTTCGTATAGTCGGCGATCGTGTTGTCGATGTCCACCATGATTGTCTTGGTCAAAACAGTTGCCTCTTTCCGAGTTGTTCCGCCAGTTCGTCGAGCCAGGCATCGACGGCTTCGCTCTCATACCCGTAGGAGCCGCAGGGCAGGTTCAGATGCCTGATCTCGTCGGCGGTAAGGCCTCCCGGCTCCCCGGGGTGGGCCAGGGTGAACGAGGCGAGGCGCTGTACCAGGTCGACGGGGACCGGCATGTAGGATGCGGGAGCCGATACGAGCGGGAACATCGGGTATGCCATGCCTATAGTCCGTTCTTCGTCAGGTATTTGTTGTTGATGATTTTGAAGCACCGATTGGATCCCAGTTCGTTCGCCAATCCTTCGGACAGTTGCTGGTCTTCGTGCAGATGCCAGACGATGCCCTCGTCCAGACGGTCTTTGGTGACGTTGCCACGCAACCCGTCTACTTTGGCGATCATGTCGTCCACGCTCCCCGTCAATGCCCACTCGTTTTCGTCGAGTTCGGGAACGGCAAGATTCGGCATTCCCGTCGGCCACTGGTTGCGGTCGATCTTGTGATGGTCTTTCCAGACGGCGAAGACGAACGGACGTTGGGCCGGCAGTTTCAAACGGTTTGATTGGATACCGGGGCCACATAGCTCGAACTGGACGGCCATGCCGGGCCATAGCATCTTGTCCAACTGGAATCTTTTGGCGAGCTGCATGTTCGAGGACATGGAGTCAAGCTCCCAGTTGCGTGAATACACGTGGACTTGTCCGCGTTCGTCCATGCTGAGCGTGGTGCTGGTGCCATCGACCTTCACGGTCGGCACGGCTTTCAACGTCTTGATTTCATCCCAGTGGTCGGTGAGCGTCTGCAAACGTGGCGCGTCCGACTTGGAGCAGGGCGCGTCGAACCGGCCAATCTGAGCACCGCCCATCGGCAGGGGCTCCTCGTATTTGAGTACATTCGCCTTATCGGTGATGTCCGTGCCGACTGCCGGCGTATACCGGAATCCGAGTTCATCCAAACGCATGATGAGGCCCTGCGAATACACTCCGCGCAGTTTCATGGTGCGCAGCACATGGCCGGTGATTTCCATGGAACCGACGATCATGGTCTTCTGACCGCGAGCCTGGAACGCCTTGTAACGCGGATCGTAGGCTGGCAGGAGACTGTCCGTCTCGAAATAGGCGACCCTGTCCCCCGGCTTCAGATGCATGTCCTTGCCGACGACCACACGCCACCCCAATATGCGGGCGACTTCGATGCGATCGGCCCCTTCGATGGGTTCGATGTTGGTGATTTCCTGTACGCTGACGAGTTTCCTGTTGCTCATGCTGCGACTCCCACGCTGTATCGTTCGGGTGCGATGGTGATGATCATCTCGTTTTCGTCGTCGTAGATGCTTGCCTCATATCCGTTCGCATTGGCGATGTCACGTGCCATGGCGAGCATCTGTTTGAAGCTGTAGTCTGCGGGTACTGGTGTCGAATACTCGTATGCGCCGTAGGTTCCATCTTTGATGCTTTTAATCTCGTACATTCTGTTCCCTGTCTTCTACTCATCGACTGCGTTGAGCTTCGTCCAGTCGCTCATGAAATCGGCTACGCTCCAGCCACGGACTAGCAGGATGACCTCATTCGGGAAGTCTTCGTCAACTGCGTATTCGCTGGGCTTGAACGTGGTGATGCCGTACAGGGAGCAGGCGTAACGATCCGAAATCATTTCGGTCGGGTCGGCCAGATCCTCACAGGAATGGATTTCCCCGCCATCGAGAATCCGATCTGCCGCTTCCTTCGGCAGCTCCTCGTATTCGCATCCGTCTGGGGTGTTACGGCGCATGGACACGTCGAGTTGTCCGTTGCGCCACTTGTCCCAGAGTTCGTGGCTCAGATGGGCGCGGAACATGATCCTGAAGTCTTCAACGTTCATCATGATTTCATGCCTCGATGCTTTCACGGTCGAAGCCAAGCGCTTGAATCGCGTTGTCAAGCGAGTCGGGGATGATGTCACAGATGTCGCTCCCGAGCATGTCGTGGGCTTCCTCGGCCCAACAGGTCATGAGCTGGTCGAACTGGATGGCGTCCAGCTCGTCGGGGTCGATGCCATAGTCTTCGAGGGTTTGCTTGTCGAAGTAGGTGACGCCGTATTGTCCGAACGCATCGCCATAACCGTAGAAGTCCGGTTCCCTGACGTTCAGCCCTGTGGGCTTGTAGGTTGACAGGAATTTCAGGAAGGCGTGTGCGCCTTGCTTCTCCTCATCGGTGAGGGTGCTATGTTCGAGCGCGTTTTGCAGATAACGGGAGTATGCGATGTTCATTGGTTTTCCTCTTTCATTTTTTTATGTGGACATATTCAGTATAACAAGTAAAAGAGAAAAGTCAAAAACACAATGAGAACACGCGAAAAAAACAAAGAAAGACACCAAAAAAGAAGTGGAGCTGGCGGGAGTCGAACCCGTGACCTTTTCGTTGCGAACGAAACGCTCTACCAACTGAACTACAACCCCGAAGAACGGTGCGAGACCGTTCCTGTTGAGTCAGATTTCCGGCGGGTAGACGATGATGTCGTAGTCCACGAACTCAATCGTCTCTTCCGGTAGCCGGTTGACCTCATATCTGTATACGGTGTTCAGACGCGGATTGAATATTCCGAGATACCGAACGTTCTTGTATTCAGGGTGGATGGAATGCAGCCCCATACGCCAATACATGATTAGCTGCAAAGTATGGTCTTTTGTCGGCTTCTTTTTGGAAACTTTGAAATCCCATAGTGTGTCTGCGGTCATGAAGTCGCCGTCTCCGGCGTTGACCGTATGCGTGTATCCGCCCTCGAACGTCATCGTGTCCTGTGTTTTAGGACCGTATAGGTCGAAGAAATGCAGGGCCCGGTTGACCATGATGCGAATATTGCTGCAGGTATCCGTATCAGGATTGACCGAATTGACGGCGTTGCTGTCAAAGTATCCGTTCCGGTAGCAGGCGTCATAGGTTACGAGTTTCGCTGCGGCGATGATGGAATCATCATCCAAGCCTTTTATCCGGGAGAGAAGCTGATGGGCGGTATCGGTTCGCTTGGCGAGCTTGGCGCCTTTGAAGGAAATCTCGAAAGCCTCATCGACCGGACTGCCGGTCATGAAACGGGTCAGATAGTCGACAGCCAGTCCGACCAGCGAAGCGTGAATGTTTTCAACAGGGGCGAGATCATCAGGACTATCCAATACGGTTTCTTCGAACAGGTTCGGATTAAGGAAACCACCGCGAGGCTGTTTGACTGTTTTGATTCTCTGGGTGACGGAACATCCGGTGATGGTTTGCAATATCGCAAGTTGGTCCCGCTCATCCAATTTCGGTATGGGCATTTCATCCTCCTTGATGTTTTTTTTCGAGCTGCCGGTCGGTTACGATCCGACGACCTGCCGCTTACAAGGCGGCTGCTCTACCAGCTGAGCTACGGCAGCATTACCGGAATCCTCCACGCCTGTCCGGTTGCAGGCTTCCCGAAAAAAAACCAGCCAGACAAAGGAGGAAAAAACAGGTCGGTTTTTGGTGGGAAAGAGCCATCGACCGGATTCGAACCGGTGACCTGCGCATTACGAGGGCGCTGCTCTGCCAGCTGAGCTACGACGGCGGGACCGTTCCGGCATGAGGAACGGTGGATGGGCCATGCGGGCAAAGGATTCTTGTCCTGCGACCGGTTCATGCCACCGATCGCAGACTATCTCCCGTTCGGGAACCCAGCGTTTCGCATGTGGCCACTGGGCCCATCGTGCTTCGACGGGATTCGAACCCGCATCACCCTAAAAGGGCATCCTATCGGTTGGAAGACGAAGCCATGTTGCGGATACGATGCTGGAGAGGCGGTTCTGTTCAGGCCACTGAGGTGCAGGCCTGCGCCTTGACCATCGTTCCACTTCGCCCCAATATGGCAGCGGGCGGGTGGCGGCGTTGACATCGTATTCGCAAGTTAGGTGCGGAAGCGGACGCTGCATTGGTCATCGACCCCGGTTGCGCGAAGGCCCGGCAACGCATCGTTCCCAAAACAGGCAAGCGTTCAAGACCCGTATGGGCGGCGTTGACGCCCGCGTTTCCGCCAGTGCTTTCGCCGGGATTCGAACCCGGACTGGATGCGTCCTTGGCGCATTGCCTCTACCGGTTGGGCTACGAAAGCATGCGCAGGCAATCCGCAGGGATATGCCCGCGCAGTCCACTGTGGATTCGACCACTCGTGCCGAATCCTGCACTCATGCTTGCGGTGGACGCGCATACTGCAACACGAGGCATGACAGGGATCACAGGGGCTGAACCCCCATGCTCCTCGAGACCGTTCCCACATCCTGTGGGTCGGCTGACAAGAAACGCAGTCGCCCGCGTTCCAGGAAACCTTTCCCGCACTGGGCGGATAGGCTTTATCGGATTCGCACCAACCCTTCCGACAGAGAGCTGTTCGCATCATCCACCCATAGGATGATGGGCGCTGACGATATTCACGTGTCCGTCGAACAAACGGAGGCGTGAACCATCGGACACGACCCGCATGGTCATGACTGCCCCGCCGGGAACTCCCAACGGGCATGGAATCGTATCGAGCGGTGTACGGGAATCGAACCCGCATCATCAGTTTGGAAGACTGAAGCACTGACCATTGTGCTAACACCGCAAACAGGAATCCGCACACCGTATCAGAAGCGGATTCCTTAGCGGACGCCACGGGATTCGAACCCGGATCTCCACCCACAGGGGGTGGCGTGCTGCCATTACACCAGCGCCCCGCACGGGTCATGAACTCCGTGCGTTCGCCTAGCCGTGATTCGTCAGGGTTGAGATCGGCTGGAACTCCGTTGCCCGTATCCGTGGAATGCTTTTTCATTCTGCAGATACCCCTTTCGTCGTGACGGTCAACTGAGACGACGCGCATCGAACGGCAGCACGGTACCGTGCCACCGTGGGTAGGAGCCATTCGCCGGGTCAGCGTCCGGCCCCCCTTAACCGTCCAATGGTTCTATTTTTTTAGGGTGCCGGAACCATCAAAGATATGGCACTCGTGCATTGCGCTGGAATCGAACCAACGACCTTCCCGTTATGAGCAGGGTGCTCTAACCGACTGAGCTAGCAATGCAAAGTGCCCAAGGCCGGAGTCGGACCGGCTGCGCCCGGTTTAGGAAACCGGCGCTCTATCCGTTGAGCTACAAGGGCGTTGCCTCGTGATGCACGAACCGTACGAGGCGCGACGGCGTGAGAGAGAAGAGAAGAGAGAATCCGCTCATTATGGTTGGCGGAGTTTTCGTGCGTGCCCTCAACGAGAATCGGACTCGTGGCCTTCCGCTCCGGAGGCGGACGCTCTATCCACTGAGCTACAAGGGCGTGGCGTCGTTTCGCGGCTTGGGTGACGCCTGACCCTGTATGTCCGGTACAACAAACATCGAATCGAGTGTAGAGGGAAAATCAATTCGACGTGCTGCCGCCAAGCTCCTCCTCCTGGATTCGAACCAGGACCAAAGGTTCCAAAGACCCGTGTGCTGCCGTTACACCAAGGAGGAATGCGCGCGAACGCATCGGACACGTATGCCCGACTGCGTTCCGCCATGCCGATCCAACCCGTTTTTTGCTGACTGGATTCCAGGCCCTATCCCGTGGCCTATCACTGCAGATCGGCTAGCGGATGGTGCGAGAGTCGAACTCGCCAGGGACTTCCGCCCCAACAGTCTTAGCAGGACTGCGCCTTTGCCGCACGGCCCACCATCCATGCCAGTGTTTGCGATTCAGGGGCACACCGGCTAAGCCTCGATAATCCCCCCTCATGGGAACGATTTTCATGCGGGGTTCGCGGAGTAGGGAGGATTCGAACCTCCGGGGGCTTGCACCCCTGCTGCTTTCGGGACAGTCGCATTCGACCGCTCTGCCACTACTCCACTGATCCACACGAAGGAACAAACTGGTTGACGTATTCGTATGGATCTCGTGCTCCCGGTGGGATTCGAACCCACGACCATAAGGTTAGAACTCTTCTGCTCTGATCCACTGAGCTACAGGAGCAAGGTGGATGCCTACTTCGGTTCAAGAAAAGCGACAACCCTTTTCCAAAGGAATAATTCGTTTTTTTGGAATATTGTTGTTACTTAGGCATCCAAGTTTTCCGCCTTCTTTTCGCGCGTGGTCTGCGGATACCACCATATTAGCGATGTTGCGCTTACACATGGCCTTGTGCCATGCATCGTGTTCCCGGCAGGCTTCGAACCTGCGCTGAACGCCGTTTAGGGGCGTGCCTCTGCCGGTTGGGCTACGGAAACTTGGCCGGCTTTCCCTCACCACGGTCGACCTTCGTGGCTGACATCAACCTGAGCATCCCGAAAGAGAGAGGGAAGAATGGAATGCCGGTCATGGGGGAAGAATGTGAGGGGATTGTTTTCTTCCGGCCGACAATCCCTAGAAACGGTGTCCCGCTACCGTGTCCGGCCAATGAATAGAAGAGGAAAAAGAAAACCGGATACGAGCTGGAAGCTGAAATGCCGTGAATATCATGCCCGGCTACTGAGAACATGTTATTCACGGCTTGTGCCCCATGAGGGAATCGAACCCTCACTCCGTAGGGAACTCGGGTTTGAGCCGAGCGCGTCTACCAGTTCCGCCAACGGGGCATTGATACTGGACGGCTCCGAAAGGAAATAAGGAAAATTTCGAAAAGCCGCCCAGAACCATTGGGACGGTATCGCTTGACTTGACTGAATCCGTGAGTGAGAAAGGAGCCAAGCAATACCGTCTTCGCGCGTCGGGCTGGTCTCGACCCAGCATCCCACGGTTTTGGAGACCGTGACTCTGCCGTTAAGCTACCGACGCATGAGGAGCAGGAAGCCGAAGATAAGTAGCGGAGTAGCTTCCTGTTCCGAGTGCCCTCGGCGGGGTTCGAACCCGCAACCTCTGGTTCCGTAGACCAACGCTCTGAATCCGATTGAGCTACAAGGGCGATGGCACATTTCGTTCCTTTAACGACGTACGCCTGTGCCGGGCCGTGTTCGGCATGGTCCTCATTGATGTCGCTCCGGAGACCATAGCTGCAAAAAAAGCGCCCTCCCCATCCGCCCTGAATGACAGATGGAGGGGAATCGGGAGACTGGATTGGGTTTTACCAGCAACGTCGAGGACAAACGAGATCATGTCAGATCCCCTCTGGACGTGCCGCCGGTTCGGTCGCAAACCACCCTGCCGGGCCCGGCTCATCTTATCGCCTCGTTTCCGATGCGATTGTTCGATCACTCCCTGAAAGCAGTCCATTGATCGGATGGATTGCTTCGTGCCTCCGTCTGGAATCGAACCAGCATCCACGGTGCTTCAGACCGTTGCTCTACCATTTAAGCTACAGAGGCGCTGTACGACGGACTGTTATGGGATCTGGGTTATAGGCCCTTCCCTGGTCCGTCGCACTGTGTGTTTTCCTTCCCTTGTTTCGCGCGCGGCCGGAAGAAGAATTTGCCGCAGCCTATCCGATAATAGATTGATGCGCTTATGCTCGGCGATTTACCAAGCATCGTGCCCCGACGGAATTACGATATCCGGACCCAGTGCTTAAAAGGCACCTGCTCTTCCTCTGAGCTACCGGGGCGATGGCATGTTCCCGTCCTTGACGATGCGTGCCCATGCCGGGGCTGTTCGTCCATGTTTTCTCCGGAAGCGTCCACATGGAAAGGACGGTTACGAGTCTCATTGTTGGATCAGATCCATTGTTTTGGTTTTCCGGATAGAGCGGATGACGGGGTTCGAACCCGCGGTTTCCTGCTTGGGAAGCAGGCGTGCTACCACTGCACCACATCCGCATGGCCGTGCTTTTTTCGGATACGTCGCACGGCGGTGACGTGTTGTCCGCCAGCCGAAAGAGGGATGGCTGGCTTCCGAGTGAACGTCCGGGGCTTGCACGCCGGATGGGGCTTGGATGCCTGCGTTCGCCAACGCTCTTCGACCCTTCTTGCCAGTGGTCACGGATGTGTTGATTCCGCCGGCCGGCGCTGCCGGTCGTACTGCCCGGGCATCCTCCCGCCCGGGTGAGATCCATGGGAAGCGATATTCCCATGCGAGTCGGATTGACAGGATTCGAACCTGCGACCCCATGCTCCCAAAGCACGTGCGCTACCAAACTGCGCCACAATCCGATATTTTTGACAGGACTCCGTGGCTTACCAGCTACGTACGTGCCCTATTAAACGCGATTTCCTCAGATTCTGGCACCGTCTTAAGCAGTACCACGATGCTTTCATCTTGATTCTTTCGCGTGTTTAGACTGTCTCCACCGGTTTTCCTAACCTCCTGCGAAACCTCCCCTTCCAAGCGTGCGACCTAGGATTTGCACGCTCTTCCAGTTTTTCTTCACAGTCCTCGACTCTCCGGTTGTAAGACCTGTCAAAAACGTGGCTCCGGGTGGATTCGAACCACCAACCATGCATGCTCCGCCGTTTGAGCTACGAAGCCGGCCGGAACGCGTCGTCTCATGACTGCGTATCATTCCGGCTTTTACCGTTCGCTGTCAGTCTAATGAGACTGGCCTGACAGCGGATAAAATCCGTTTGTTGTTTAGATACTGTGCGCAAACGAAAACCACAGCACGGCCTTGAAGGCGCCGCTACCTGTTAATCCGCCTGTTTGCAACCAGGCGGATAGTGGTGGCGGGAGGACTCGAACCTCCGGTGTTTCCTTGTCGCAGATTTACAGTCTGCTGCCGTCGCCGCTGGGCCACGCCACCGGTGCATCGCTTCTGTCGTCCGTCACGGTGCGATGCGTACCGTGCCCGATTCATCTGTCCCCGCAGACCGTGAGTCTGCACAAGCTCATGGGAGATGGATCAGGGTCGTGGAGCTGCCGAGAATCGAACTCGGGTCTGGCCTGCTGTCAGCCTTTGCTTGCTGTCACGTGCGTAGGGGTTTATCCCCACTTGCGTGGGGGAAGATCATCCGTGGACGGGTGCGTTCGGCGAACCCGCACGGCTTGTAGACGATGTTCATGTACTGGTCGGGCGAATCCATCGTCCGGCTGTCCGACCAGTCCGATTCAAAGTTTTCCGGCTTTGACCCGTTAATCGGCAATGGGATCAAAGTCGGGTTTCACGCTACGAGGGTGAAACGGGAAGAAGAAACGGTGTTGGCGTCTATTCTTGTGGCAAGGTTGATGACGGTTGTCCTTGCCGGCCTCCGGCACGTAGCAAATGGTTTCCGGCAGGCTATCGAAAGCCTGTCAGCCCCATTGACTTCCTCCCGGTGCTTTAGCACCGGGATTCCCAGCGCGGAACGCGCAAGCGTTCCGCCTGTAGGGTTCGCACTTCCCTGACGGCTGCTGCGCTTGGCCGAAGCCAAGCGCAGTCTTATACCGTCTCCATGCGCGTTTAACGACTCGGCAAGCCCTGCCGCGTCGAGAATGTTCAGGGCCGCATTGTAGTCGCGGTACATCCGAAACCAGAACCGGCCGAACTGAACAGGTGATATGGGTTGAACGGCGTGAACTTCAGCCGTTCAACCCATGTCTTTACTGCTGCCACCTTGCAAGGGTGGCGTATGGTCCAAGGTCTTGTCCTCACGCCCATGCGGGCTAGAGTTGCCTTGGACAAGAATGTTTTTTTGGTGTCTCTCTTCGGTTTTCAAGCGTCCGCATCACGTGCGTGGTGTAGTGGTTGGCTTCCTACGCAGGATGCTTCGCGACTGCCCCGGTCTTGCTCCGGGATGATCCGCTTTTGTCGGATTGCAGTCTTGAGAGAAGTTGAAGAAATGATCCGATTTGATGGATCCTTGAACCTCTTTCATTTCTATGTGGACACATTCAGTATAACAAGTATTTTGATGCTGTCAAAAAGAGAAACCCTATAAACAAGCCAAAATATTGAAATATCAACGGTTAATAACAAAAAAATATGTTTGATATACGGCGTGTCGCACCGGGAAAAACCCGGACAAGCACCACCAAACATCGTTTTTTCGTATTCCGCTGAATGCCGGTACCATAGAGAACCATGACCAAAAACAGTCCGGACAACACGAAACCAGCTACCCATTCAACCGACCTCGTGCTCGACCGGGTAGCCACGATCTCAGACATCGAAAACCGTTTGCCGGACAGTAAGGAAATCTGGTACGGGCACAGCATCCTCACCAGCACCCTTTTCCCCGCCACTCCCCCGGCGGAAGGCACCGACTTCGTCAGCAAAGACAACAGCACCGTCGAATACATCCTTGAAGCCGGTATCGATAGTCTCACCAGGTCAAGGGACTTCCCCTATGGGAAATACCCTCGACTGTTGATGGCGTGGATGGCAAAGCAGATTCGCTCTGCGGGAACGAGGAAAACCCCGACCGTTGACCCGTCGCAGCACACCATCACGATTCCCAGCATGTACCAGCTGTCCGAAGAGCTCGGCATACCCCGTGGAGGACAGTCATCGAAACGTTTGCAGGAACAGTTGCGCCGTCTCCTGTACTGTCATATCAGCATCAGGCAGAAAACCGGGTTTGCGGGCAACCGGGATCGGTTCGACTCCGTGAACATGCAGATGGTGAAGGCCGTCAGCTTCCTGAACGATAACAATAATCAGGATTTCAGCGGCGCCAAGTTCATCCTCACCGATGAAGTGTGGGACAGGCTCGCCCAGGAGTCGGCACCATTCGACACTCGTGCCACCAACTACCTGCTGTCCGGCAAATCAGTGCTCCCCTACGACGTGTACGTGTGGCTGACCGGAACATTCCGCAACCTGCATCACGACCTCACATTGGATTGGGATTGGCTGCACGGACGTTTCGGCGACAGCATCAAGGAACGCCGCGTGTTCAAAGCCAAGTTCCGTGAAGCATTGAAGAAGATTCACGACGTGTATCCCGCCGCGAACGTGGAAACCACCCGGGACGGCATCATCCTGCACCCGTCGCCAACGTCCGTCCCACCCAAGGCGGAACGGCGTGCTTTGGACGAGGGGCGGGGCGATTGGCAGCGATAGGCCACTAATTCGTCCCACCCTATTCACTGATGCAGATCAGTGCTTAATGCAGTCGGCTTTGATACTGATGGCATATCGGTGTATCGACACGTGGCCTATCGGTGCAGTTTCCCAATTTTTTTTGAAATTGATTCGTGGATTTCGTTCCACACGTAGTGGCCTATCGGTGCAGTTTGGTTGTATATGGGAGCTTTCCGGCTTCGAGAACGGGCTGACGCTCTATCTTTCTGAGGTAGTGGCATATCGGTGCAATCCCGCCGATCCGTTGATGGCCTATCGGTGCTGTTTTCTTGTCTCTGCTGATGGACTATCGGTGTAAAGCCTCCCGAGCGGAACCTCGAATGAGCGGGTTCTGCAGCTCCCGACCCCCCTATAAAAGGCTTCGTGTTCCATAGCTTCGAGGAAAATAGTGGCCTATCGGTGCAAAACACACTATCCACAGTCCCAACGCATTGTTCTCCACCAGTTTCGGCCTTGTATACTGGCCCTATTCGACACTGTTGTGGATAGTGGCCTATCGGTGTAGCCAGTAGTGGCTTATCGGTGTAATCAGCCTTGGCAACAACCTTACGGCGTGGAGTATCCCTGCAATGATAGTGGACTATCGCTGCTGTTTTAGTGGCCTATCGGCGTCGTTTCCGTGGAATATCGCTGCCGAACCCGTGGACTATCGGTGTAATGAATCTGCTCAAACCGCTTCTCCTATAAGGGCTGACGGGCAGTGCTTATAGTCATACTACATACGTGACATATCTTTTTATAGTGGGGAAGAAAAAACGGTGTCCTAACGAAACGTTTTCCCACCGTTAGGACACCGTCCGATGTCAAGCCAGCTTCCGATACGAGTCGAAGAGAACCTTCAATCTTGCATTGTCATCGTCTTTGAGCCATTTGTTCGCTCCGAATGCGACATCCACGATCTTGTCCAACTCCTCGTGAGCTTGTCTCAAATCCAATGGCATGTATTTCGGATCATACAGGGCCTTCAGACTGCTGGTCGGGTGAGCATCTCGAGCTTTCAACACAATTTGCCCGGCGTCGACCAGCTGTTGCTGGGTCTTGTCATCGAAGGCAGGAACAGGAAAATTGTTCCAAACGACCGTACTGGAAAACCGGCATCCCTCCAGTAACCTGCCTCCCACCGTTTCCTGCCAAACCGTGAACATGGAGGATTCTATGATGGCGAAGTTGAGACCATCTGGATCAGGCATGACAAAACAAGCATTAGTGGCTATAGCGTCTTGCATCCAGCCAGCAACCATATACTCTCGATCGAGAAAATGGCTGGGTATGACGAGTAGGTTCGAATCAGTCGGATACTCGGTCATCCGGAAGAGCCAAGGGGTATGCCGGAGCTTGTATGCGTCGCCTGATTTCTTTGACTGTTCTCTGAACAATCTCACTGAATTGACCCGTTCTCGCAGGAACTTGGATTTTTCGATTTCGTCCGGTTCCACGTCGACAAGCCATAGACACCACCTGTCCTTGCCTTTGATGAGTTCGTCGGCGCCGACGCATTTGCGTACGTATTTCGCGGCGATCGGGTCGTTCATGGCCTGCTCGTATTCGGCTTGGGTTTTCAACATCAGTCCTCCGCCGTCCGCGGGCTTCAACCCACTGACGGCGGAGGACTGTGAGCCCAGTGGTTTCATGCGTTTGCTGATGAAGATATCCGGGCCGGGAATCAGATACGGGTTGATATGAGGCACGGTTTCAACCTGATCCAGCTTATACAAGGTGGCGTTGCCGTGAGCCATGCGGGTGAACCCGGTGACGATCACGGAGACTCCGGCGACGATCCGGGATTGGGCGTCCCATTTGAAGCTGGTGCGGGCGAACTTGATATGCCATCCGTCATCGATCAACGGTTTGAACAATGCTGCGACCGGCTGGCCTTGGCAGATGCTGTTCGTGGATACGAACGCGAATTCGGCGCCTGGTTTCACGCAATATTGGGAGGCTTTGCGGAACCAGCCGGTCACATAGTCCAGGTATCCGTCGTATTGGTCGGCCCAGACGAGTCGCATGTCCTCGCGTTGTTCGTCGGTTTTCTGCGATTGTCCGATGAACGGCGGGTTGCCCATCACGTAATCGCATTCCATGCCGGGCAGGAGCGTGTTCCAGTCGAGTCTAAGCGCATTTGTTTCGAGAATGTGCGCGGTGTCCGTGAACGGGAGTCGCGGCACGCCGCTGATGATGCTACTGGTGTCGTCGAGCATCTGCTGTTCAGCGATCCACAATGCGGTTCGTGCCACGGCGCAGGCGAAACCGTTGATTTCGATTCCGTAGAAATGGTCGATGGACACTTGGATGTTGTTGACGGTGTCGCCCATGTCGAGTTGCAGCTGGCTGGCGGGCAGCGTGTTCCTCATATCGACGAGGTCTTTGATGATCCGGTTCTCCATGCGTCGTAGTTCGAGGAACGTTTCGGTCAGGAAGTTTCCGGAACCACAGGCGGGATCAAGGAATCTGAGACTGCCGATGTGCGTCTGCAATGCCGTCAATGCTTTGGTGCGTGCTCCGCCGGCGATGGGACTGTTCTCCGCATGTTCCAGTTCCGCTTTCAGATCGTTGAGGAACAACGGGTCGATGACACGGTGGATGTTACGGACGGAAGTGTAGTGCATGCCTCCCTTGCGGCGTTCGTCACGGCTCAGCGTCTCCTCCATCAAGGAACCGAAGATGACCGGGCTGATGTCACGCCAGTCGAACTTCTCACTGATCAGCAGTAGCGTGTCGCGTAGCTCTCCGGTCAACGGTGGCACGTCGATGAGCTCGTTGAACAGGCCGCCATCCACATATGGGAAGGATTTGAGCCGTGGATCGGGGTACTTCGGACGGTTTCCGGTTGAGGTGTCCAGGTAGACGAACAGGTCGTACAGGTCGGTGTGCAGCCTGTCCGGCGAACTGTGCTCCACATAATCATGGAAGGCGTTTGCCGTGAACAGGCCAGCATCCTCCGCATACAGGCAGAACACGATACGCACCGTGATCATCGCCAACGCCATGTGTTCGACCGGATCGTCAGGGTTCGGGAAGCATTTAGCCAACGCATCATGCAACTGGGCCACGTAGATGCCGGCTTTGACGCTCAGCTCTTCCTGTCGGACAACGCGAATGGTTTCCTGTGTGGATTCGCGTTGAAACAGGCGCGCCAGTTCGTTGATATGATTCGGCAGATCCGCGAGCATGAACTCGGATTGCGGTTTGCTGGCAATCCAATCCTGTTCGAGGTCGTAGATGCGGAACAGGCCGAAATTGCAGGTAATCAGTACGGTCGGCTTTTCCGATGGCGGAAGATTGTCCGCATACCGTTTCGCCTGTTGGATTGGCGTGAGCATCAGTCCTTGGCGTTTCTCCGGCTTGTCCAAGTCCACGCCCAATGATTTCTGTTCCACCAGCACACGGGCTTTGATCATGAGCACGTCGATGTACCCGTTCAATCCGGTTTTCCGTTCGAAACATACGGTTTTTGGATCATTTGTATCCGACAGTTGCAGCACGTCCTGCAACAGTTCCATCCAATAGCTTCGAGCTTCGCTTTTCTCGTTGCCACGGTTGTGCCAGTTCTGGGCGAAAAGGGTGGCACGATTCCTGAGTCCGGTGAGGGTGTTGTCCACTTGATTTTTCCTTGCGGAGTCAAGCGACGGCCATGATTCTTCTTGCTTTTGGTGATTTCGCCGGACAAAAGGAAATCCTTGAACAAGATCGTGGCCTATCGCTGTATTGTTTTTTTGAGGAACGTCGCCCCCTCTTCGGCGACGATCCACCTGTTTCTGTTGTCTACTCGGTTGTTTCGGCGGCTTCTTCGACCATCCGAATGCGTTCTCCGATCCATCGCATGACTGGTACGGCCATGCTGTTGCCCAACGCTTTGTAACGGGCTCCGTCCGGAGCGTGTTCCTTGTTCCGATATGGGATATCGGTGTAATCGTCGGGGAATCCTTGCAAGCGTTCGCATTCTCGTGGTGTCAGCCGACGGACGGTGAGACCTCTCTTCTCGTGGCCGCCTGTTATCGGCGTCTGGGTGTTATGAGTGGACAATGTGGCGCTCATATCCCGTTGGATTAAGGCACCTTTCCCGCCGCCGGGTTTCCCGCCGTGAATCTGCAAGGTGACAGGCTCATCTTCCCCGGTTGAATCTTCAGCAGGATAGATGAGCGGTGGATCCTTCTTCGCGTGAGAAGTCAAGGTGGGAGCCATATCCACGCTGGTCATAGCATTCGTCTGACCATCGGCCCGGCAGATGTACGTCTGCTGTTTGATGCCAGGCTGCGCGGCCAATGCGCCTGCGACTTCCAGTTCACGAACCTCGTCACGCTGATTTGAAGCGAATGCGACAGCCGGATTATGGTCGGGTTTTAACGTAGGGCTTATTTCACTTATCCCTAGACTCCGGGCCTTCGCACCTTGGCTATACAGGAACGCGACTGGCTTTACCTTGAAATCCAAGGCTGCTACCGCGGTGTTGTTGGTCGTATCCAGTGTGTTCATCACATCTGATTCACCGACACCCAGCTCAGTGCTCTGTGAGTGCGCCGTCTGACATAGAAAAACGCTTTCCTGACTTTGCCCTGACTTTTCTCTCGTGGACAACGTCGGATATACGCCGGAAGTCGGATAAACCCTCCGACTCTGGGTTTCGCCGGGATTCAGGCAGCCAGAATCATGATCTGCCGTTCCAACGCGTCTTGCAGCCTCTTCGGTAAGGGCTTTCCTCTTCTCTCGGCTCGACTGATGATCCCACGACAAGCTTTCGCGCTCAAAAAGTACTTCCGCGCAACGCATGGTTCCAAGACTTCCAACAAGGAACACACGCTCGCGTCTTTGGGCCACGCCGAAAAACTGCGCATCCAATACTCGCCATGCCAGACCATACCCGAGCGCATCCATTTCGGACAGGAGCTGGCGGTAAGCTCCCCCCCGCTCACTTGTGAACGCTCCTGGGACGTTCTCCCAGACAAACCAACGTGGACGGAGTGCGCGTACCGCTCGAATGTATTCGAACATGAGTCCGGAAGCTCCCGCGAGTCCTTCTCGCTTGCCTGCGACAGAGAAGGACTGACAAGGCGATCCTCCGACAACAATGTCTGCTGCTCCCACATACGGGCTCCAATCGATTTTCGTGATATCTCCAAGATTCGGGATATCCGGGTAATGGTGTTGCAGGACGGCTGATGGGAATGGGTCGATTTCGCTGAATGCCAGCGGCTCCCATCCCAGTGGATGCCATGCGACGGTGGCGGCTTCTATTCCGCTGAAGATGCTGACGTATTTCACTGGTGGAGGAGTTTTTCGAGTTGGATTTCAGCGATGGCGGCATTCATGTAGCCGCGCGTGTGGAAGTGTTTCGGGTTGAGGCAGCCGATTGTCCATGTGATACGTCCGGTGGAGTTGTCTACGTGGCGTTGTGCTTCCATCGGCTGCCCGCAGTTGGGGCAGAACCAGTTGTTTTTCATTGGTTGTTCCTTTTGTCAGAATCTGAGTGTGATGCTGCTTGGCATAGGGCTGCGGTGAAGAAGCCAAGGGTGAAGCCCGTAAAGAGGCAGATGATGGCAATTAGCATGAGGTCTCCTGTTTCGTCAGATGGTTTTTGCGATGAGGCTGATCGAGACGATCAGCAAAACCCATAGGATCGCGATGCCGACCGTCCAACGGTTGAGGTTCTTCTCCGCGACCCCGGATGTGCCCGCATTTGCGGTCAGTCCGCCGCCGAACATGTCGGACAATCCCCCGCCCTTGCCTTTGTGCAGAAGAATCAGCAGGGATAGCAGGACGCTCAGGACGGCGACGATGGTTTTCAAAACGATGATGAGAACGGCCATAGGGTTCCTTCGGAATAGAAGATGGCGATGAAGACGATCAGGGCTGTCAGGTATGCGACAGCCCAATGACGATAGGTGCTGCGATGCTGTGGATTATCCGTCCATACGCTCATGAGAAGAAACGTGAGCAGGGCGATACCCATCCATAGCAGCATGGCAAGGGTCACGGGATGTGTTACCGTCACCCGAACACCATGAGAGTGAGTTTGCCGAGCCCGAAATCCATGCCCGTGACCAATATCATGAGCAGGATGACGAACACGAATGCGGCAATACTCCAGGCCAACCATTCGCGGGCGGTTGGAGTCACCGTCTTACGGGTTTCATCGATTACCTGCCGAACATAGCGTCCGATGGTCAGGAAAGGATTACGGGACTGCTTGAGGGATGTTTTTTCAGTCAATGATCAGCTCCTTGAACAGGAGCATGAGACCCAATGATCCGGCAATGACGCACAGGAACGTCAGGATGACGCACAGATAATATGCGATGTTCCAACAGCGGGCTTCCTTGATTCGGTCCAGAGAAGCGGCGTTCTTCGCGCCTTGCCCGAACAGCATGCCGACATGGAGGATAAGCCATGAACTGGCATATCCTCCGGTCATAACCATTACGTATTGGAGGATCAAGATTCTCACGTTCCGGGAATGGTCTTATTGGACGTCAACAGGGGTCGCGGTTGCTGATGCGGTGTTCTTCGCACGGATTTGAGCGAAGGCGATGGTCCTATCGTCTTCGCTCAAATCCGCCTCGTTCGGATTAGTGGCCTGGCCGGTGATGACCGGTGTTGGCGCATCCTTCGGAGCTGACTGGACTGTAGTGGCGTTAGGCTTGCGTCCAGACTGGTAGGCGTTGTCAAGCACTTTGCTTGCTTCCTGGAGACGGCCGAGAATCGCACGAACCCTTGCATCGGCCTGCTCCGCGATGTTTTGCCGTCCAGTGGCATACGAGTCGGCTTCCTTACGCAACTGTGCGGCGGACTGCTGCGCGGATTCGATGATCTGCTTCGACTTCGCTTGGGATTCCTTCACGTTCTTTTCGGCGACCTGCCGCGCGTCCACTATCGCTTTCTCCGCGGCGGACTGGCTCTGCTTGCGAATGTTTTCAGCTTCCTGTAGCGCCTTGTTCTTGATGTCGGCTGCGTTTTTTTCTGCAGCATGATAAACGGTCTGGGTGTCTTCGAGGAGTTTCCTCACATCGTCGCCCACGCTCGTGTACTTGTTCTTGAGTTTTGCTTCCAGATTGTCGTTCTGCTTTTCGAGTTCTTCGATCCGTTCGGAGAGCTTCTTGTTTTCGGCTTGCAGCTGATCGATGTCTTGGTTTGCCTGGGTGAACTGGTTGTTGACCGTATCCAGGGTTCTCTTCAGATCAGTGTTTGCTTGCGCATACTTGTTGATGGTGTCCTGGAAATTGGTTACGGCGTCATTGACTTGTTGGGGATCGTAGCCTCGCATCTTCGTGTCGAATTCGATGATGGGCATGGTGGATTTGGGTCTCCTGACTTCACTTTTTTCTATGTGGACAGATTCAGTATAACAGGTAAAATGCCGGGGAGTAAAAAACCACCCGGCATTTTCCTAGAGTCAGCGATTCGGCAATTCCATGAAATCTCCGGCCTCGTTGTAGCCGTAAAGTTTTCCGTTGCGGCTACGAGTCCCGCGGGTAGTGGACAGGGATGGCGTGTAGAACGACTCACGGCCATTCTTCCGGACGCGGAAATTACCATCCGACAAGACCTTCACGTTGTCGGCGGTGATACGATTGGCCGGACTCTTGCCGTTATTGAACATGGATGCGAAGCCCTCCGCGTCGGCCGGCTCCTTGCCGATGCAGACACCGTTCCCGTTGGACAGCATGCGGGCGTGTCCGCCAGGAGTGTTGACGGCAAAGGCCACTCCCTCTTTGCCGTCGCGCATCTGGATGTCGCTGCTGTAGAACCGATTCGTCCCATACTTGGCCCGCAGCAGTTTCGCGGCCGCCTGTGGGGATTGCGGATCCACGTATGGTGCGGCCGCCCGTTCACGGACTGCTTGCACCTTGCGCGTATAGTCTTGGAATTCCTCGTTGGTGGTGAACTCCCTGCGTGCCTTGACCGGCTGCGTCCCGTACTGTTTCGCTTCGATGGAACCCCATACGGTGATGTCGTCTCCGCTGTGGGGGTTCATATAGTCGGTGCGGAAATGCAAGGCGTTCTGCAAAGGTCTGCCGCTTTTTGCCGAGACCTTGGTGCCACCGGAAACAGTGAAGTTGATGTCCTTGATGCCGTCTTTCTGCATGGCGCGGGTCATGCGTGTGAGGTCCCGGCCGCGAAGACGGACGCTGCCGCTGCCGCCGTGGGTGTTGGGGCTTCTCTGGGCGACCATGGCGACGAGATTATCTCCGTTCACGTGGAATCCTTCGGGAACGGGATCTCCTGGTTTCATGCCCAGTTCGCTCATGGGAACGGATTCGGCCTTATAGGCGGGTTTGACGGTGACGTTGCCGTTCTTGTCCGCATACACGTAGACCGGCATTTCCCGGGCTTGGGATTCGCTGAGCCCGAACTCCTTCTCGTAGTAATGCCGGGCTTGGACCGCAGCTTCGGCGAAGTCGCCGGGGTCAGCGGAATAGACGCGGTTGCTTGGGTCTGCGAACGCCGCGAGGTTGGCTTGTTCGGCTTTCTGGGCGTTCAACGTGTCATAGGTTTTCCCGTCCGGACGGCCGGTGATTTGAGCCGCTCTTCCCCCAAAGGATGTTTCCCCGTCCGGCAGGTTGGAGCCGACCGGTTGGAAATCATGTCCGCGGTTGAGGCTGAACACATCCGGTGGGGCGGCCTTGCTGTGGTTGATCACGCCGAATGTGGTTTCCCCGGACGCCGCGACGGCCATCTGTTCCATATCGCTGTTGCCGATGATGTGGATGCGTTCGATGGGGTTCTGGGTCTTGAAACTGCCGAACACCTTGCCTTGGGCGCTCATGTGCAGGATGGTGGACCCGTCTGCCAGCTGGTTCATATCGTTGACATAGTATTTCTTGACGATGCCGCTGCGCGTGGTGTACGTGTATTCGCCGGGGACGAGATTGGTTTTACGGAATCTGCCAAGGGGGTCACGCGGCTGTGTTGCTGGAGTCCATACCATTATCGGCTCTTTCTCTGAGATTGTCGGATGTGCTTCCTGTCCAATCGTATGGTTGCGGTCGGTTCATTTCGAAGAATTTTCGGTTTTTGCCAAAGACCTGTTTTCATCTCGGATTCGGCGTCGCGGATGATTCGTTGATCGATTCTCCGGCGTGTGAGATGGCGGATATAACGGGCCCAGACCGTGATGATGTATCCGGTCGCGCAGATTATGACCGATATGGTGACGACTGATTCCCTGGAGTCGATGAACCAGTCCTGCGGAACGATGAACATCGCATATAGGACGGCTATGAGGATAGCGATGAGTCCTATCACGGTCTGGACTAGCACTTGTCTCAGGTTCAACGCATCCTCCGATCATGTTCGCCCCAAGCGTCGATGGAGCTTTCGGCTATGCTCTGCGCCATCTGAAAATTCTCGGGCACCGGGAAAACAAAAAGTCTGACCATATGGTTTCCCGTCATGAGATTCGGCAGACGTACGAAAGCCACTCCCCTGCAATGCTGGCTGTTCACATCCGGCCAAGCTCCGATGCGGGTTCCCGAATGCAGTATGGTGTTCACCGTTTCCGCCGCATTGTCAGGGTCGGCGGTTTTCACCCCGTACGGGTATGCGATTCCGGCGATGATGGCGAATCTTTCATACGGACGGTAGGCTTGTCTTTTCCACTGTTGGAAGGCCAGTTCGATGAGTTGTGCGCGTACTCGTTCCCGAATGCCGAAGCTGCCTCCCCTCCCCCATGTGGCTGATTTCCGTTCGCCGTTCTGTCTGGCGATGAGGTCACTATCCGTATAGTTGCTGGTTATCCACTGTTTGTCGGGGATCGTGAATGACACCGAGTATCCGTCGTGCCATGCCGGCGGATTGGGATTATTTCGCCAATGCTGGTCGATGTTCGATGCGAGACGTGAGGTGATCTGGTATTTCGGCATTGATTCCGGCACCGGGATGATGAGCACGCTCAGCCTGTAATGGTTGACTGGCGCCGGTGTTGGCAGTTGGATGTATACGGTGCTGTGCCGGTGCTGGCTGTCATCGTCGTCCCAGAGCCGGGCATCACTGCCACCGTCGATGATGGGTTTGATGGTTTCGGCCGCTCTCGCCGGGAAAATGTTTTTCTGGCTTGGACAGCCTACGCCTATAAGGGCGATGAACCGTTCCACTTTCCAGGCTTTTCCTGTTTTCTTGAGGTTGCGCCATTCGTTTTTCGCGTAGTCCCTCACCCATGCCCTTCGTCTGGCTCGCATGCGTTCCGTCTGTATGGTGTCGGTCGTACTCCACCATTCGATTGGGATGGTGAACTCGTGGGGGCGTAGCCTCCGCGTTTGTAGTTGGCTGGTTTTCTTGGATTGCTGGATGTTGTCCGGCGTGTTCGAGGTGCTGATGGCATTGGCGTTGGTTCTGTCGTCTTTACTGTATGTGGACATATTCAGTATAACGAGCAAACGGTAAAAAAGAAGAGAGGATCATCGTGCTGGATGGTCCTCTCCTTTGACTTCCTCACGGGGTTGAAACCCCGTGATTCCTGTTGCCGGTCAGACATG
>OBZW01000425.1_pt1 | contig 27369 bp, 27 predicted proteins | sample 1477021 | NCBI WGS metagenome assembly OBZW01 (sample SAMEA2580262, study PRJEB22360) | human gut metagenome | biome: human gut; feature: human-associated habitat; material: faeces | place: Denmark | collected 2008/2010
AATTTCTTAGGTCCGCGGCCGCGTTTTTGAAAGGACATGGATGTTCTCCGGGAGGCTTTCGGCTATCCCTTTATGGAGCGTCCCCATCCGCGCCGAGACTAAAGCTCGCCACTAAATCCCGATTTACTGATAATTCCCGGGGTGTGAAATGTAACCCTAAGTCAATTCAAAAGCCCCGGTATACAACTGATAGTATTTACCATGCTTTTGTATGAGTTCCTGATGGCTTCCTCTTTCTATGATTTCTCCCAGTTCCAGTACCATGATTACGTCTGAGTTCTGCACGGTGGAAAGTCTGTGTGCGATGACGAATACGGTGCGTCCTTTCATGAGCGCATCCATGCCGCGCTGTACGATGGCTTCGGTTCTGGTGTCTATGGAGGAGGTGGCCTCATCCAGGATCATGACCGGCGGGTCTGCTACGGCCGCCCTTGCGATGGAGATCAGCTGGCGCTGGCCCTGTGACAGGCCGCTTCCATCCCCGGAAAGTACGGTGTCGTATCCTTCCGGCAGCATACGGATAAATCCATCCGCGTTGGCGCGTTTTGCAGCCGCGATGCACTCTTCATCCGTTGCATCTAATTTGCCGTACCTTAGGTTCTCCATGACGGTTCCGGTGAACAGGTTGACATCCTGGAGTACGATACCCAGGGAGCGTCGCAGATCGGACTTACGGATTTTGTTGATATTGATGCCGTCATAACGGATCTTACCGTCTGCAATATCATAAAACCGGTTGATCAAATTTGTGATTGTGGTCTTGCCTGCGCCGGTCGCGCCGACAAATGCGACTTTCTGGCCTGGTTCGGCATACAGGGTTATATTGTGGAGAACCATCTTATTCTCTTCGTAGCCAAAGTCCACGTCAAACATCCGCACCTCCCCTTTGAGTTCGGTATAAGTCAGCGTGCCGTCCTCGTGCGGGTGCTTCCATGCCCAGAGTCCGGTGCGCCCGGGCGTCTCTGTAAGAACGCCATTCTCGTATTTTGCATTTACCAGTGTTACGTACCCATTGTCTGTTTCACCCTCCTCATCAATCAGCTGGAAGATACGCCTTGCACCCGCCAGCGCCATGATAATCGCGCTCAGCTGCTGTGACACCTGCCCCAGCGGCTGTATAAAACTTCTGGAGAGCTGTAAAAAGGAGGCGATCATTCCCAGCGTAATGACGCCCACGCCGGCCAGGCTGATATTTGTCACTCCCCATATTCCCAGGGCGCCGCCGACAATCGCTATCAGAACATACAGAATATAACCCAGGTTGTTCATGATCGGCATAAGGATATTGGCATAGGTATTGGCCTGAGATGCCTCTCCAAAAAGTTTTTCGTTCTTTTCATCAAACATTTCCTTTGCCTTCTCTTCATGACAGAATACCTTTACAACCTTTTGCCCGTTAATCATTTCCTCGATATAACCATTGACATCTCCAATGGATTCCTGCTGTCTCACAAAATACTTACCGCTGTTTCCGGCCACCTTCTTAACCACCTGAAGAATAATCACCACAAATACCAGCACAAACAGTGTCATCCATATACTGATGGAAAGCATGGCAATAAATACGGCTGCGATGGTAATGACAGAGGAAAAAAGCTGCGGGACGCTCTGCGACATCATCTGGCGCAGTGTGTCTGTATCATTTGTATAATGGCTCATCACATCCCCATGGGAATGCGTGTCAAAATATTTGATCGGCAGGGTCTGCATATGGGAAAACATTTCATCCCGGATATCCTTTAATATGCTCTGAGATATCACTGCCATCAGCCGGTTATAAAACAGCGTGGCGAGCACACCGATCAGGTAGATGCCGCCCATCATAATCATCACCCTGAGCAGCCCGCTGAAATCCGGCACTGCCTGCACAAGCAGAGGGGTAATATAATCATCGATTAAGGTCTCTAAAAACAGGGCGGCCAGTACGCTTGCCCCGGCGCTCACCAATATACAGATCAGTACAAAGATAAACCTGGCCTTATATTGTTTCAGATAAGAGAGTAGACGTTTTAGCGTCTGCATATCCAGCTGTTGTTTTTTCTTGCTCTTATTCATCTTCACTACCTCCCTTCTGCTGAGATTCGAAGACTTCTTTATAGATTGCATTGCTTCGGAGCAGCTCCTCGTGGCTGCCGAATCCGTCGATTTTCCCGTCATCCAATACGATGATCTTATCCGCATCCTGGACAGAGGAAATTCTCTGCGCAATGATGACCTTTGTAGTGTCCGGTATCTCTTCCCTAAAGGCCTTCCGGATCAATGCGTCCGTCTTTGTATCCACTGCGCTGGTGGAATCATCCAGAATCAATATCTTGGGCTTTTTCAAAAGTGCCCTTGCAATACAAAGCCTCTGCTTCTGGCCGCCGGATACATTGGAGCCGCCCTGTTCAATATGCGTGTCATATCCATCCGGAAACCTCCGTACAAAATCATCGGCCTGAGCAAGCTGACAGGCATGGATCAGTTCCTCATCCGACGCATGTTCATTTCCCCAGCGCAGGTTTTCCTTAATCGTACCGGAAAACAATTCATTCTTCTGCAGCACCATAGCCACCTGATTCCGCAATACTTCAATGTCATAATCCCTGACATCAACGCCTCCGACTCTCAGCACGCCCTCTGTCACATCATATAGTCTCGGGATGAGCTGAACCAGCGTGGACTTGGATGCCCCGGTGCCGCCGATAATACCGATGGTCTCTCCCGAGGCTATCTTCAGGTTAATGTCACTCAGGCACAGCTTATTAGCCTTCCTGGAATAACTGAAGGAAACGTCTTCATATTCAATGGAACCGTCCGGCACTTCCATAACCGGATTTTCCCCATTGTGAAGGTCACTTGTTTCCGTCAGAATTTCTGCAATTCGTTCTGCCGATGCTTTAGACATCGTGATCATAACAAATACCATAGAAAGCATCATCAGGCTCATTAATACTTGTGTTGTATAAGTAAACAGACTCATCAGGCCGCCCGTACTCAGGCCTGCATCTGGATTGCCGCCGCTTGCTATGATCAGTCTGGCGCCAAACCAGGAAAAGACCAGCATACAGGCATACATGCAGAACTGCATCAGAGGCATATTAAAAGCAAGTGTTTTCTCAGCTTTTGAAAAATCCTTGTATATCTTCTCGGAAATATTACGGAATTTCCCATTTTCATAATCCTCTCGCACAAAGGATTTTACAACTCGGATCCCCCGCACGTTTTCCTGTACCACATTATTCAATTTGTCGTATGTCTTAAATACCCTTCTGAAAATGGGATGCACTCTCGTCATAATCAGATACAGCCCGATTCCCAATACCGGAACACAGATGAGAAATACGACAGACAGCTTTGCACTTACCCGGATTGCACAGAACAGGGAAAAAACCAGCATAACCGGCGCCCTCATGGCCATACGTATGGTCATCTGATAGGCGTTCTGCACGTTTGTGACATCCGTTGTCAATCTTGTTACAATACTAGATGTGGAAAATTTATCAATATTAGAAAACGAAAAATTTTGAACATTATAGTACATATCCTTCCGGAGGTTCTTTGCCAGCCCCGCAGAAGCATGTGCCGCCGTTTTTCCGGCCGCCGCCCCGAAAAACAAGGAAAGAAATGCTGCAATCAGAAGAAAAACCCCCGTTTTTCCAATGTAGCCCATGTCCCCTTTGTCAATCCCATAGTCAATCAGATTTGCCATCATCAGCGGAATAATAACTTCCAGTAAGACTTCCAGCGAAACCAAAATGGGTGTCAGAATGGAATCTCTTTTATACTCTCTGATACTTTTTGCCAATATTTTTACCATGTCTAAACCTCCTCGTCCCAATTTGTCAGACATCAAACAATTGGTGGTTAGAATAAGCCGGCACAGGCCGGCTTAGATATCAGTTACATTTTTTCTTATTCGTTCAATATAGGAGTAGAACTGCTGTAGTTCTTTTTCAGAAAAGCCTTTTGTAATCTGACGCTCTATGGCATCCCTGTCTGCTTCCATCCCTTTCGAGATTTCGATTGCTTCCGGCGTCAGAACCAACTTTTTCAGTCTGGCATCTTCGGGTACGCTCTCCCTGACAATGAACCCCTTTTCCTCCATGAGGTTCAATACCTTGGAGGCCGTGGATCGGGTGATATTGAACTCAGCCTCCAGATCTTTCTGGTAGACTGGCTTCGGAGACTTCTTCCGAATATAATCAATAATCCAGCCGTTCGAACCCGTAAGACGGCAAAAAGCCGACTTCTGTATCTTGCTGTCAATCAGTCTTTTGATCTGATTATCCAGTGCCCGTATCTCGATTCCGATATATCTTTTTGTTCTCATTATAACCCCTGCTCATACATTATTCTGCAGCTAAGCTGCAGACCCGCCCGAAGGGCATACATTACGGGATGCTCTTCGGGTATACTTTATTCCGCAGTTTACTGCGGATCCGCCCGCAGGGCATATGTTACGGGGTGCCCTTTAGGTATAGTTCTATCATCAACTGTCCTACCTGCAACTGTTTGACATAGAACATAATACTGCTTTGTAATTGAGATGTCAATAGTTGATCCAAAATTAACCAAAATTTCAAACGAAAGACATGGTTTATCCTGCGGAAAGAACTATGATACATCAGAGAGCCTGTGTTATAATGAAAGCTGTTATCTAATAAGTTTCAACATCAAAATACAGAGGAAAAAGTAGAATGATTCATAATAATAAGCAGTTTAATATGTTCCCCGCTCATGCGGTACTGAGAGAATACATACTGAATTACAACATTGTATTTCCGGAGAATGATACGTTCACAACACGGTATACGCTTATGCCCAACGCCTGCGGGACGTTGTCGCTTACTTTCGATGGAACCGATGTCATAGCCGAACTATGGGGAGCATCCGTGGCTCCTGTATCATTAGGGACGGAGCCAAATCGGTACCGTGTCATGCTGCTTGTTCAGCTGTCCCCCTGTGGTTTGTATCAGATCACCCGCCAAAGCCAGGCTGAGTTTGCCGGCAAACGGATGCCGCTTGCAGACATCGACTGTGAACTGTTCCATTCGCTGCATCAGGCGTTTGTCATGTCAAAGACTATCATAGATCTGGTAAATGCCTGTGATAATATTTTTTATAGGCGCATGGATAAGTGCGTTATATCTGATGCTTTGTTGTTAGCATCATCAGTAATTTCCGGCAGCCATGGACAAGTACAGGTGAATGAAACCGCCCGGCAGTCCGGCTATAGTGAACGTCAGCTGAACCGCTTATTTCTTGCACAAATCGGAATGAGTATCAAAAACTATGCGCGATTAACCCGTTTCAACTATGTGCTAAAGCACATACATAAATCTCACTGTATTCTGGCGGAATTATCACAGAAAGCAGGATATTTCGACCAGGCCCACTTTGATAAAGATTTCAAAGCGATCAGTGGACTTCCCCCGCAATCTTATATAAAAACTATGTCTGATTTTTACTATGACGGAATGGAGATGTATCATACAATGTCCTCAAAGGAGGAATAAATCATGAAATATCAAGGTTGTTTATTAGCAGTCAGGGACATTTCCGTCTCTAAAAACTTCTATGAAAAGGTACTTCATCAAAACGCCATAATGGATATTGGCGTACATGTAACCTATGAAGGTTTTTCGCTGCAGCAAGGGTATGCCGAACTCGTTGGTATCGATACCGAAAGCGTGAAAGAAAGATCTCACAACTTTCAAGTCTATTTTGAAGTGGAAGACTTAGACAAAGTGTACGCCGAGACGAGAGACATCCCCGGCCTGCAGTGGGTCCATGAGATTAAAGAATACCCGTGGGGACAGCGCAACATCCGGATCTATGATCCGGACCTGCACATCGTGGAGATTGCAGAGGACATGAATACAGTTTTCAAACGCTTTTTCAGCCAGGGAATGTCTGCAGAAGAAATTGCCGAGCGGACCATGTTCCCTCTTGAGGCCGTAAAACAGTATGCTCTTTGTGATGCGGTATAACGCAAGGGGCTAGGAAACCAGCCTGGCAAATATAAGCCGCAGGTCATCTCGCCGGTAAGATCGGATTTTAGCCGCCTTACCGCAGGATGCCTACGGCCTATTTTCTTAATAGACTCTCTATCAGCTATCAGACTGTAAACTTTTGTTAATTGCTCCCGATATCAGAGAATCAAGATTTATATCAATGCTTTCTATATGCCCCAATCCCCAGTGCTCCAGGACCGGTATGACACCCAATGCTGAGCATCAGCGGACTGTGAGTAATCTCCTCTCCCGGAAACTCCTCCTGCATCTGAGCGATCCAATGTTGCAGTACTTCCGGCTCCATAGCCGTATTAGCAATTCCAAACATTAGCTGATGGCTGTCGTGCAGTCCTTTCAACCTGGTAGATACATCGTTATGTAACGCCTTGCACATGGTGCGAAATGCCGTCTTCATGCCCCTTACCTTTGCATATGCATCCAATTTGTCCCCCTGGATAGTAAGCACCGGTTTGATATTGAGCACGCTTCCGATCGCTGCTCCCGCTGCCGTTACTCTTCCGCCCTTTTTCAGATATTCTAAGGTATCCACGGCAATATAAATCGTTGCATCCATGGCTTCGGCCTCTAAAATCTCTTTAATCTGTATCCCGCTCATCCCCTGCTCTGCCATACACATCGCATCTTTCACTGACTGAATCTGTGTAATAGAAATCCGGCGGTTATTCACAACATGTACCCGGCCTTCAAATTCCTGTGCGAATATACTTGCACTCTGGCAGGAATTACTAAGGCCGCTGGACATCGGAATATAGACAATCTCCTCATGTTCTTTCAGAAGCTGGTACCACATCTCCATCACTTCTCCGGGCGCGGGCTGGGAGGATGTCACAGACGCGCCCTTCGCCTGGAGATCGTAAAATGTGTCCGCTGTAATATCCACCCCCTCCAGATATGTCTTTCCGTCAATCTGGATGGGCATCGGAACAACCGTAATTCCCATCTCCCTACCCTCTTCTGGCAGAATTCCGCAATTGCTGTCTGTCATAATTGCAATATCCGGCATAATCTTCATCCTTTCAAATCTTTTCACAACTATAAGCCAGCCCATACACCAAATCAAGATATCTGTTGCATTACCTAAATTACTGTGCACACCCGCAGGGTGAACAGTAACAGCGAGTAACAGATACACTGATATACGGTAAGCTGACACGTTGACCATTATTTTAACACGTGTTAAAATTATAGCAAATGCGGAATTTGATAACAACTTACAGTATTTTATTTTTGTTAGTTATTTATACAGATCGGAGAAATTGTAAATTATTATGGAAGACAGACGAATCAGAAAAACCAAAAAGAATCTGAAAACCACCCTTATTTCCATGCTGTCAGACATGCCCTTTGAGCAGGTGTCCATCACAGAGCTGTGCAGCCGGGCGGACACAAGCCGGATCACCTTTTATACCCACTACAGCGATAAGTACGCCCTGGTTGACGATATTTTCCAGGATATGATCCGGGAGGGAACCGCTGTTTATGAAGAAATGCAGGCGGCCAACAACCCTTCAGCCAGTCCGGTCATCAGCTACTGCAATGTATTGGACAGCATTATGAAGCTATACTACAAGAACCATAACTTTTTCCGCCATACCATCCCGGATGAGAACCCCTATCTGGCATTTGCCTTTTACAACTATGTACTGGAAACCGTAGAAACGCACACAAATAAAGAAAGCCGGGTCCTCAGCCTCCGGTATTCCCCGAAGAAAATCGCAGGATTCTTATGCTATGGCATTGTAGGTTTTATTAACGAAGGGCATGCGGAAAATATCTCCAGGGAGAAAAATATTGAAGAAGCCCGGGAACTGCTTACCCGAATTCTGGAATCCGATATTTTGACCACCGATTCAATCTAAACCGGAAGCCCACTTTTATTTCACTTTAAACCGCTCAGGTCAGAACGGCCGTTTCCGGATTCCCGGTTAGATTTTACATCCTCTTCTCCGCCACCTTAAACAAAGCATTTATCCCCACAGCCAGCCCCGCGGAAAGAATACTGCCTATGACGATCTTATAGACATTCAACGTCCGCAGCCCGTCAAACAGTATGGTGCCAAGGCCGCCCGCATTGATCATTGCGGCAATCGTAGCAATACCAATCGTGGAAACCACTGCCAGCTGAATCCCGGTAAAAAGCGCCCTTTTTGCCAGCGGGATCCGGATCTGGCACAGCACCTGCATACGCCGCATTCCCAGACCCTCAGCGGCTTCAACCACAGCCGGTTCGACACCGTAAAGTCCGGAAATAAAGTTCCGCAGAAGCAGATATTGGTTATACACTACAAGAACGATCACTGCCGTTGTCTTTCCCAGTCCTGTAACCGGGATCAAAAATGCAAACATGGCGAGGCTCGGCACGGAATACAGTACGGAAAAGATGTGAACCAGAATCTCACCGGTTTTTTTTGAGTATATGGCAAGTATCGTCAGCGCAGAGGCAATAAGCAGGGAAAACAGCAGCGTGACCGCAGTAATCTGCAGGTGTTCCAGTAAAGCCTCCAAAAGATCATCATAATGTCTGGCCAGATACACCGTCAATTTGCTCATATGTATCCCTCCCACATTTTCTCCTGCTCCTTTGCGGATCGGATCAGTGCTGCAGTGAAATCGTCAGCAGGGTTCGCGATGATGTTTTGAGGCTGATCGAACTGGCTGATTTTACCTTCGTTCATAATCATGACTCTTGTTCCCAGTTTAAACGCTTCATGGATATCGTGGGTTACCAGCAGAAAGGTCTTGCCCAGTCCCCGGTGCAGGCCAAGCAGTTCTTCCTGCAGGCCGGTGCGCGTAATGGCATCAACGGCGCCGAAGGGCTCGTCCAGCAGCATGACCTCCGGCTCCACTGCCAGCGCCCTCGCCAGCCCGACCCTCTGCTGCTGCCCGCCGGACAGCTGGGAGGGGTAGCGTCCCTGGAACTCATCCGGGTCCAGCTTAACAAGCTCCAGAAGTTCCCTGACACGTTTTTGTATCCGCTCCTTATCCCACTTTAAAAGTTTCGGAACAGTCGCAACATTATCTGCTATTGTCATATGAGGAAACAGCCCCGTCTGCTGTATGACATACCCAATTCCACGCCTCAGCTGAACAACATCTATTTCTGCCGTATTTTCACCAAACAGATAGATGTTTCCTTCATCCGGCTCATACAGCCGGTTAATCATTTTCAGCAATGTTGTCTTACCGCACCCGGATGACCCCAGGATGGTCACAAATTCCCCTTCCACCACGGAAAAGGACAGTTGATCCACCGCATAATAACTGGTTCCTGGAAACTGTTTACTTACATTACTGAAGGTGATTGCTGCTGACATAACTGCTGCCCCTTTCTGGCTGACTTATTTAATAGATTCATAATACTCCAGTGCCACATCCTCGATCTCTTCTTTGTCCATATCTACCCTGGCATTCAATGCTGTCAGAGATTCTGTATCCATTGCCGCACTGATTTTGTTCAGGACATCCGCAATATCCGGATGTGCCTCCAGCACGGAATCATGGATTACCGGCCCCAGATTATAAGGAGGCCATACATTTTTATCATCCTCCAGAAGTGTAAACTTTTCCTTATCTGCCAGCTGTCCCTCTGTCGTATACACAGGTGTTACGTCTGCCTCATCATTTGACAGAACTTCATACTTGAGGCCATTGTCATATACTTTGGAAGATTTCCAGTCCATCTTTCCATAGGCTTTTTCCAGCGCCGGAATTCCGTCCTCGCGTTCGTCAAATTCTCCCTGTGACGCAAAACGCAGCTCACTGGCATGCTTCTGCAGATCGGATATTGTCTTAATCCCCAGTTTTTCTGCAACCGAAGTACGGATTGCCAGCCCCTGTCCGTCATTGGCCTGAGAGTAGTCAAGCCAGGTAAGCTGAAACTGCTTCTCATACTCCTCCTTTACAGTGTCATACACTTCCTGAGGATCTGTGATCACATCCATGCCAAGTATTGAGAGAAGCGCAGTTCCGGTATATTCCGGATACATATCAATCTCATCATTGATCAGAGATGTATGGATAATAGATCCCGCAATGTCAAATATACGCTCCACCTCATACCCCGCATCTTCCAGTGCCAGGGAATATACCTCTGATACAATCATGCCTTCGGTGAAATCTTTCGATCCTACCCGGATTACCGCATCTTCTTTCTTTCCTTCGCCTCCTGCGCCTTTGTTCTCTTTGCTGCCGCAGGCTGCCAGCGATGTCATCATCGCCAGGCACACTGCCGCGATTACTGCTTTTTTCACCTTCAATTTCATAATACTTTTCTCCCTTGTTTTTAAGATTTAAGTTTCTTTTGTCTGCCAGGCGACCGCCATGGTATAAATATTTTCTCCAGCCCGCTGAAAATCATTCCTGCCGTCAGTGAAAGAAGCGCCACCGAAACGCCGCCAATCAGCAGCAGGTCTGTCCTGTTCAGGCCCAATCCGGTAAAGATGATCCCGCCCAGCCCGCCGGCTCCGATTTTCGCTGCGATTGATGCACTGGCAACGATCTCAATGATTGCTGTCCTTGTGCCCGTCAGCATATAGGGTACGGCAAGCGGTACCTGCACCTTCCAGAATATCTGCCATTCCTTCATCCCCTGACCGGCTGCTGTCTCCAGCATAAATTCCGGCACCTCCTCAAAACCGTCCGCCGTATTCATGAGAATCGGGGGCACAGCCATCAGCACAAGCGCTGTCATCGCCGGTTTTATCCCTGTCCCCATGATTGGAATCAGAAGAATCAGTATAGCAAGGCTGGGGATAATACGCAGTATCTGAAATATCCCAACCAGCCACTTTTTACATTTTACATATCTGATACATAAATAACCGCATGGGATTCCTATGAGTGCGGCAGCCAGAAGCGCAAGGATGCTGATACTGATGTGCTGCCACAGACAGATCAGATATTCATCCAGACGGCTGGTAAAATATGCTTGTATGTTCATCCATAATTCGGACATCTTGTTGTTCTTCCTGCCTTTCTTTTCTTCCTGTATGTTGCCTGTACATCCTGCGCCCATGAAGTTCTACGCTATCCATGAATCCTTCCGCTATCTGTGAAGCTTCTTCACCGCATCCGCCGGGCACGTCTCCATGCACGCCCCGCAGTGCAGGCAGTGCACCGGATCGATCCGATACGGGCTTCCTTCTGTGATGCAGTTCTGGGGACAGACATATGTACATGCACCGCAGCCAATACACGTCTCCTCTATGAAAAATCCCGCTTTCTCCACTTCTCTCCCATAGGCAAAAGACTCTCTGCTGACCGGGTGGTGAAGAAGGTCAAACCATTCTCCGCATCCCTCATAGATCAGAAAAACATCCAATATATTTCTCGTATCCCCCGGATATACCTCGTTCATTCCCGGATTATCCTCAAACACCTTAGGGAGCCATGCCTTATCTGCCAGCTTCACTTTGCCCGTAAACTTCAGAGACTGGCAGTCCGGACACATCGCGCTCAGCGCAATCTCTCCGCTTTGGATCAGCTGTTCGTAAAAAGGTTTCCCTTTGGATGTTACAATATACATTCCCTCATCTGACGCTATCATAATATTGATAATCCGGCTGTGTGGATGTCGTTCTTTATCAACGGTTGCAGCTGACGCAACCTTTACTTCTCGGAACATATCGACGTACTTTCGCGCTTTTTCATTCATGCTTTTCCCATCCCTTTCCAAATATGACAACCCTCGTTTCTTTATACAGTCATAATAAGCGGTTGGAGTCACAATGTAAAGTACGCACCTCAAAGTTCTTTAGTATTAAAATGATACTAAGTTACATTTTTGTCAGTACTTGCTTTTCCTCATCTTAACAGTATATAATAAATACTAAGAAGGACGTATCTGTTCGTGATACCGAACAATATAGAGGATATTCAATACTGTACACCCATTCACAAACTGGGGAAAGTAAATTTTGCATATATTTTTTTATTCAAGTACGCCTTGACGTACATGAGGCGGACGCGCGTCATACTCTGCATCATGATTTTCTTTCGGGATAAAGCCATGTTGATATCACTACTATTTTAACCTATTTTATAATAGAAGGAAAACATATTTATTAAGTATTTTTTTAATAGGAGGTCCTGCTATGGATGCTGAAAAGAAACTTCCGGAATGCCCTGTGGAAATAACCCTGCAGCTGATCGGAGATAAATGGAAAGTGCTGATTATAAGAGATCTGCTGGAAGGAACCAAACGTTTTAATGAGCTGATGCGCTCCGTGGAAGGAATTACCCAGAAGGTACTCACAAGCCATCTCCGCGCCATGGAGGCCGCAGGCCTTGTGAACAGGAAGGTGTACCCCGAGGTGCCGCCCAAGGTGGAATATTCCCTTACCGAGACGGGTCTGAGTTTAAAGCCGGTTCTGGATGCTATGGTCGCATGGGGGACGGATTATAAAAAAACACTGTAAATCAAAACAGCTCAATTCATTAAGACAGCAGGCGGCTCCTGGTAAGAGCCGCCTGCTGTTTTTTTCCTTGTATCATGTTACGACCAACCTGAAATATAGCTGTTAGTCAATTGATATTTCAAAATCATACTTCGCGTCCGGATTGGTTACTTTGGATACACTCTTCCAGTCTACCGGAGCGTCACCAGACATGAATTTTTCTTCAAACTGTGCAATGTTTTCCTGTGAAACTGCCGGCAGTTCCAACTGAACTTTTTTCTCTCCGTCATATGTATTGCCGTTCACAACATCGAAAGCTACCACAGCACCGAATGCTGCCTGGAGATAATGGCCTCCCGTAGAGAACCACAGTTCCCCTGCCTGCATGGATTCGATTGCGGGATTTAAGAGGTCCATACCTCCTACTTTGACATCATCTATCTTGCCTTCTTCCTTGAGCACATTTACGGTAGCCAGAGCCAGGGAGTCGTTGTAGCACCATACACCGTCCACCTCCGGATGTGACTGGTAGAGATTGCGGAATGCCTTATCTCCGTCATCCCAGTTCTCACCTGCATATTCAAACTGAAGCAGTTCAACGTCAGGATTCTCTTCCAGTGCTTTATCCAGTCCTTCTTTTCTGCCCTCGGCAACAGAAGTTCCCTGGAATCCGCCGATTCCCAGAAGTTTCTTGCTGCCGCCATTAATCAGTGACATTGCAATCTGATATCCGGCCTCTTTATCATCCGGCCCGATAAAGCATACATAGTCTTCTCCTGCCTTCAGATCGTCTCCCGGCCAGCGGTCAATGATAACAAGCGGAATGCCTTTTTCTTTGCATGCTGCGGAGATCCCCGCGCATACGGAAGCATCCTGAGGCCCCAGAACCAAAGCGTCGATACCGCCTGAAATCATGCTGTCCACATCTTTGATCTGTTCTGACTGATCGTTGTTGCAGTCGTCTGCCGTGACATTAAAGCCGAGTTCGTCTGCCGCCTGTTTCACATAAGTTAATGCATTTCCCCAAAACTCATTGTTCGCCGTTGGATAAGAATAGCCGATTGTTATTTTTTCTTTACTTTCTGTCTTCTCTGCTGTATCCGTGGTTTCCTCCTTTTTCGTCTCCCCATCTGCCTTCTTATCCGTACCGCATGCTGCCAGCCCCAAAATCATACATCCTGTTAACAGTATTGCCATTACCTTTTTCATATTTTTCATATTTTTTCCTCCCGATTCTCGGTTTACATTACACAAATGTCTTCCGGCTACTTAATGACCGGTGCATCATAGTGAGGCACAATATATTCCTCCGTAAGCGGCAGATCCACCCATGCATTCGTCTCCATGGACTTATAAGCCCCGACAAGTACATCCGTGACAATTGCGCTATCCTCCGGTGTCAATGACGGCGGCACATCCTTTTCTATGCAGTCAAGGAAGTGCTCAAGCATGGACTTGTAAGCCCACCCCCGCTTCGGATAAATCGGCACCCAGCGCTTTGGAACGTTTCCGTCAGGCTGCATAATATCTTCTGACCAGAATAACTGCGGATAGCGGTACTCTTTCACGATCTCCGGAAGCTCACTCTGCTTAAAGTCTTTGCTAGTATAGACTGCAAGGGGAGCCGTCTGATATGGATTGGTTGCCTCAGACCCCGTAAAAATGGTTCCCTCGGTTCCATATACTTCAGAAATATTGGATACACAGGGTGAATACCTGTCGCCGCTGATTACGCCGGTTGCTCCGTTTTCAAATTCGATGGTAATCCAGAAGGAGTCATCCAGCTGTGTGTACTCTTCCGGGGTTCCCAGTCTTTTTATAATACCCATTACGCGTTTCGGCCTGCTTCCCATCAGGAACATCAGAAGGTCGGCTCTGTGTGCTCCCAGATCGAATAAAGCTCCGGCTCCTGCCAGCTTCGGGTCGGAACGGAAGGGAGTGTAAGACAGCTGTTCGTGATAAAGGTTCCAGCCCTCATGCAGTGAAGAACGGCCCATCATCGGTTTTCCGATAAAGCCCTCGTCCATCAGCTGTCTGGCAATCCTGTTCTGCTCCCAGAAGCGCTGATTCGTACCCGCCATAAGGAAGACGCCTTCTTTTTTGGATACTTCCACCATCTTCCACGCCTCATTGTGTGTGCAGGCAAACGGCTTCTCAACAATGACATGTTTCTTCGCTCTCATGGCGTCAATCGCCTGCTGTGCATGGAAGCGGTTCGGCGTACCTACGATTACAACTTCTACATTCTTGTCTTCAAGCATCTGGCCATAATCAGTATAAGTTTTTTCAGGTTCCCACTTCTTTGCCATTGATTCCAGTATCCTGGTATTCGTGTCGCACAGTGCCGCCAGCTTTGCATTTGGAAGTGCCGCAATTGACGGGCAGTGTCCAATCTCAGCGATGGAACCGGCTCCTACAATACCAACTCCAATTTGTCTCATAATTGTTACCTCCTTATTTGTAATATGGCAGTTAAGGTTCAAGTTAACGTTATCTATTATGTCTAAAAAAAAGAGTGATCCCTCCGGATGCTTGTCAACTTTTCCCTTAACCTTAAGCTTAGCTCCATTATACTGTTATTTTTGTCCAAATTCCCATAAAATCGATCCACATATTAGCACAATATGCCCAATTTCGTTCAGTATCCGCTGCTGTCTGCGTCCTCCTTTTTTTTCCGAAGCTCCCTGGGCGTAATCCCATAAGTCTTTTTAAAAATTCTGGTGAAATAACTGCTGTTATCAAAGCCTGCGGCAACTGCTATATGTAGAATGGAATCCTCCGTTGTCTCCAGTTCAAACCTTGCCTGACAGAGGCGGTACTGGTTAAGATATTCTACCGGCGATATCTGCATCCCCATTTGAAAACAGCGTATCGCCTCGCTTTTACTGATATTTGCAGCCTGGGCAATGTCTTCAAGATATAGCTTTTGTGAATAATTTGCTTCTATGTATCTCATCATTTTACGCAGGCGGGACTGGGATCTCAGTGAAATTCCCAGCTTCTCCATTTTTACCAGTTCCTCCCGGTGTCCGCAGAACAGCAGCCATAGGTTACAGACTCTGATGTGCATATCCAGCTCGCAAAACGATGCATGGCTGCATATTTCAAAGATTTCCTCCAGCTTCTTAAGTATTTTCTCCTGCCAGGCCGAAGCATCCCGAAGAACAATATGGGAACATTCGGATTCGATAAAATCCCTGATGCAGTTTTCATATATGACCGAGGTTTCCGCCGCAATCAGATCCGAGGAAAATAAAATATTGGCGATGGCCCCGTCCTTACAGTTTTCTATGCTGTGAACTACCCTTGCATTGATAAATAACCCTTCCCCCGCTTCCAGCTGGATCTGCTGATTTCCGATCAGGCAGAAGACCGAACCATACATGACTTTTACAAATTCAAATTCCCGGTGCCAGTGCCATTCTATCTTTTCTTCATCAAACTGCTGCATTTCTTCCCGATTGTACTGGAAAGGAAATTTTTCCGTCCCGTGTGCTCTCAGCTCCTTCAAAGTCTCGTCGGTTACTATTTTTGTAATCTGCACAAATCTCAGCCCCTTAATTCGGTATACCTCTCCAGGAAAGGCCTGAGCCTTTCTGCCATCACATCTACGCCTCCCTCTCTATCGGCCTCAAAATTCAGCGGGAGGATCGGGTCATGAAGCGACATCCTGATCAGCATCCATCCCTTCACTTCATCATCCTGGAAATTGATACGTATGCCCTCGTAGTTCGGTTCTGCAATGTGGAATTTCTCTTCCTGCTCCGCAAAAATACGGAAGTCCTCGAGAATCTTTCTTCCATATTCTTTATAATCCGGAGCCAGTATCCGCAGACGCACTTCCCTGCTCTCCACCGGTTTTTTAAGCTCCGCCGTCAGATCCTCCAGTCTCCGTCCCTCCCGCAGGCTGACGGCCAGACGGCTGATGATAACCACGCTCATATAAGCCCCGTCATCCAGAAAGTAATTTTCCTTAACCGCACCGTGCCCGGAAGTCTCGATTGCAAGATGGGTTTCTATCCCCTCCTGGTTTAAACGTATGGCTTCATTGATTACGTTCTTATATCCCCGCTTGAATCTGTGATGTTTCATTTTCAGCCGGTTCTCCAGGAATTCCGTCAGACAGTCTGAGGTTACGGAATCCGTCACCACCGTTGTATGGGGGTATTTCTCAGACAGTGCTGCGGCCATAAGAGCAATGACCCCGTCTTTATTTACTTCTTCTCCATCCGCAAATACGAAGGCTGCCCGATCTCCGTCTGTGTCAAATATAACGCCAAGGTCCGCTTTTGCAGCCAGCACCGCTCTCTTTAACGCTTCCATGGCCTTTTCATTTTCCGGATTGGGCACATGTACCGGAAAAGTCCCGTCAGGATTCATGCAGATGCTGCCCCTTGTCGAGGCTCCCAGCGGTTCCAGTACGTTTTTAAAATAACCACTCACCCCGTTGGATGCGTCGATCACAATATGCAGGCCTTCCAGCGGGTGATCATAATCGCCGGCATTTACTTCCTTACAAATAAGATTTCTCAGATATTCCGTATATGCGCCTGTCAGATCCGCGTCCTCTGCTCTGTGATATTCCGTCTCATAATTCATTCTGGATATGAGTGCCGCACGCTCCAGCACAGCCTTGATATCACGGCTTTCCAGCCCGCCGTCTCTGGTAAAGAATTTAAGGCCGTTCCGGTTGGGCGGCAGATGGCTCGCCGTGATCATAACGGCCCCGTCATACTCAAACCCTTCCAATACCGTAGACATAAACATGGAGGGGGTAGAGGTCAGCCCGCAGTCATATACACGGCATCCTCTTCGTCCCAGCCCGTTGATGACCCCTCTTTTTAATTCCTGCGCAGACAGCCTGGAATCATGCCCCACACCAACTCTCAGGACTCCGTCCTCTTTCTTATCCATCAGATATTCGGCAAATGCCATGGCAATATCGCGCACGATATTCTCGGTCAGGTTCACCTCCTCTCCCACAGCGCTTTCCAACGCAACTCCACGTACATCGCTTCCATTCTGCAGCTTTAAATAAGCCTCTTTCCATGTCTCCATTTTTTCGAACCCTACCTTTCATAAAATTCTATTTTTATCCCCATGGGATCCCAGCAAAAGCCGTACTTCTTACCGGTTAACCGATCTATTTTTACTTCCGTTACCGGCACTCCCTTTTCCGACATCTTCTCCAGCATCAACTCCACATCTTCCGTCAGAAAAGAAAGATGATTGAATCCCGGTACAGGTAAATCTGCATCTGCCTGCCCGTCTGTGTCTGCAGATCCTTCTTTAATAAACAGTTCGGCAATATACCTTCCACCGCTGTACAGTTCCAGCTTCCTTGCATTTTTAGTGCTGGAAAATGATTCTCTGTACAGGTCAAATCCCATATAATCCACGTAAAACCGTACCGCTTCCTCATAGTTCGGCGCAAGCAGGCATATATGATGAAACTCCAGTGCAGACTTTCTATTCTTCTCAGAGCTTCCACGCTCTGGTGGGCAGTCTTTCCCACGCGTCATTTTTTCTTCCATGCGATCCTCCTGTAAAATAGAGTGGACAAGCCCACTTCAACGTTCCCCCTCACACATGAGGGGCCTGCACACTTTGGCGCCGCCGCGATGCCGCCTTGCGGCTATATCCCCCATTACAGGGTGTGCATCCCCCGGAGGGTTTTATATAATAGGAAAGTGCCAGGCACTTTCCTATTATATAAAACAACTCTCCGGCCCTTACAAAGCCGGAGAGTTGTTATCCCGGATACCGCGTATCCGAATCAGGCTTTTCCTGATGAGCCTAACACACACTGTATTTTATGTTTTACAAGTTCCTTTACGTTGTCCCTGCCCGGACGCAGATACTGCCTGGGGTCAAAATGGGACGGGTTCTCCATGATGTCTTTCCTTACTGCCGCTGTCATAGCCAGGCGTACATCGGAATCTATGTTGATTTTACATACCGCCGATTTCGCTGCCTGCCTGAGCATCTCCTCGGGTATTCCGATGGCGTCATCCAATACTCCATGGTATCTGCGTATCATATCTACATATTCCTGGTTTACGGATGAAGAGCCATGCAGCACGATGGGGTAATCCGGAAGCCGTTTTTCAATCTCTGCCAGGATATCAAACCGAAGCTGTGGTTTTTGTCCCGGCTTAAACTTAAAAGCCCCGTGGCTTGTTCCGATTGCAATCGCCAGAGAATCGACACCGGTCCTGGACACAAATTCTTCTACTTCATCGGGATTTGTGTAAGATGCGTCTTCTGCCTTTACATTCACATCGTCCTCTATCCCTGCCAGCTTTCCCAGCTCGCCCTCTACAACAACGCCCTTACTGTGTGCATATTCCACGACCTTTTTAGTCAGCGCTATATTATCCTCGAAACTGTGTTTTGATCCGTCAATCATAACGGAGGTAAATCCCCCGTCAATACAGGATTTACATATCTCAAAATCCTCCCCGTGATCCAGATGAAGCGCAATCGGGATGTCCACATCCAGTACCGCGGCTTCCACCAGCTTCATAAGGTAAATATGCTTTGCATATTTCCTTGCCCCAGCCGATACCTGCAGAATAACCGGTGACTGTTCCTCCTGGGCTGCCTCTGTAATGCCCTGTATAATCTCCATGTTATTCACATTAAATGCCCCGACTGCATAGCCGCCGGCATATGCCTTTTTGAACATTTCCGCTGTTGTTACCAATGCCATGATGCTTCCTCCTTCTACTGTTTCCTTTCAATCTCCGCTATTTTATCAATCCGCGTTTGATGCCTTCCGCCTTCAAATTCCGTGTTCAGAAACAGGTCGGTCATCATGAGCGCAAGTCCCGCGCCCACAACACGGCCCCCCATACAGAGGATGTTGGCGTCATTGTGCTGTCTTGTCAGCTTTGCACTGAAGCAGTCAGAGCAGCAGGCTGCGCGGATTCCCTTTACCTTGTTGGCTGCTATGGAGATTCCGATCCCTGTACCGCAGCACAGAATTCCCTTCCCGCATTCTCCTGCCGCTACCGCTTTTGCCAGCGGATACGCAATATCCGCGTAATCCACGGCCTGGGGGCTGAAGCTTCCAAAATCCCGGACCTCGATGCCCTGCTCCGCCAGATATGCTTTGATTTCTTCTTTTAGTGCAAAACCGCCATGGTCACTGCCTAAAGCTATCATTTTTTCTTCCTCCAGTCTCTCACTATCTGACGATCATATTCGGTTTTCTCTCGGTCGATACCGCAACAGCAAAGATTACAACCAGACCCTTGATCAGCAGCTGTACTTCTGACGGCATTCCCCAGAGTACCAGGCCATTGGCGAGTATCCCGATCGTCAATACACCGATCAGTGTGCCTCTTACCCCGCCGACACCTCCGGTCTGTGATGTGCCGCCGAGTACGACTGCCGTGATGACATCCAGCTCATAACCAACTCCAACAGAGGGAGAGCCGGAACCAATACGTGCCGCCATTACAATACCACCGAGCGCTGTCAGAACTCCTGCAAATAAAAATACCAGTACCTTCTGTTTCTTTACATTAATTCCACTTAATCTGGCTACATTTTCTTCCCCGCCTACCAGTCTGGTGTAGCGCCCGAAAAGCGTGAAACGTTCGATCAGAAATACAACTGCAAACGCTGCAATTGCAATAATCAGTATCCAGGGCCTCAGGCCAAATACCTGCTTGATGGCCCCATTGTAATCCACCATTGTGATGGAACCGCCGCTGATCATCGTAACAAGCGCCCTGGCAATGGAGAGCATCCCCAGAGTTACAATGAATGTGGGGACCTTCAGCTGCACGTGTATCACACCCATGAAGAGATAGCACACAAGTGACACTGCTATCGTAGCAAGAAGTGCCGCAATCAGGCTGTTTGTCGACAGGTAGATCTTCGCCACAATAACACCGCAGAGACTGATCATGGAACCTACGGAAAGGTCGATGCTTCCCATCAGGATAATAAATGTTCCGCCCAGCGCACAGATCAACAGGTCTGTGGAGGAGGTCAATACGCTCAAAAGATTGTTGATTTTCAAAAACTTGCCGGCTGTCGTAAATGAAAAGAGAATAAATAAAATCACAAACGCTGCCAAGGAAATATTCTTTTTAATAAAGCTAACTACTACATTTTTATTTTCCATTTTTCAATATTCCTTTCTTTATAGGATCAGACCATCTGTACTGCCAGCCGTTCTTCTGTAAAAGTATCTCTCGAGAATTCTCCGGACACTTTCCCCCGCCTGAAACAGTACACCCGGTCACTCATTCCGATCAGCTCCGGAAGCTCATCCGATATCAGCAGGATTCCCTTGCCCTGATTCTTCAGATCCTCCAGGATTTTATATATCTCATACTTAGCGCCCACATCAACACCTCTTGTCGGCGAGTTCACGATCAGAAACTCCGATTCATTTACAACCCACTTGGAAATAGCTACCTTCTGCCTGTTGCCTCCGCTCAGGTCAGATACGGGTGTCGCCTCCGACGGCGTCTTGATCAGGAATCTCTTTATAGAGTCTACCGCAATCTTTTTTTCTTTTTTATGGTTGATAATCGCGCGCCTGCTGACATTTTTCATGTTGCCAGAAGAAATATTCATAGTAGAATCGTATATCAGAAACAGGCCTTCTTTATCCCGGTCCTTTGGTATATAGCCAATGCCATTTCTCATCGCTTCCAGAGGAGAATTGATTTTCACCGGCTGGCCCTTAAAAAGAATCACGCCCCTGTCCACCTGGTCGTATCCAAACAGTGCCTTGCCAAAGCTTTCCGAACCGCATCCGCCGATGCCCGCGATCCCTACGATCTCTCCGGCATGGATCTGTATACTGATATCTTCAAATTCACCCGTTCTCGTCAATTCCTTAGTCTCCAGCATGACGTCCCCTATAGAACTGCTGTCATCGCTTCTGTAAACCGCATCCGAGACGTCACGGCCAACCATATTCTGTATAATCATGTCCGGAGAGACCGTTTCGTTGACCTCCATCTTTGTGATCAGTTTCCCGTCCCTCAGAATGCTGACCCTGTCGCAGAGGTCATACACTTCTTCTATAAAATGGGATATGTATATAATCGCGCATCCTTTGTCCCGCTGCTCCCGAAGCAGCTGATACAGATTTTCTACGGAACTTTTGGAAATGGCTGCCGAAGTCTCATCCACAAGCAGTACCTTTGGATTCGTTGACAGTGCACGGGCGATCTCAACTTGTTTTGTCTCCTCAAATCCCAGATCCGATAATAAATCCGTAGGCTTAATGTGGTCATATTTAAATCTGTGCAGGATCTCTCCTGCGGCTGCAAACTGTTTTTTCCAGTCGATCAGGCCGGCTTTATTTGTAAACCTTTTATCCTGTCCCAAAAATATATTTTCGGCAACCGTCAGGTTATTGGCAAAATTGGGCTGCTGCATTATGATTGCTACGCCTGCCTCTTCCGCATCATGTACGTTTCTTGGCTTGTATGGTTTTCCAAAAAGCTCCATCTCACCGTCCGTCTTATCATATATCCCCATCAGGATCTGAAAGGTCGTTGATTTGCCTGCGCCATTCTCACCTACCAGACCGTGAATCTCGCCCTCTTTGATCTCAATCGCATCATCAGCGCCCCAATCCAGTGCCTTTGTCCCAGGGAAATACTTCTTGAGCCCGCGCAGAACAACCGCATTTCTTTTTTCAGCCAATGTTTTTCCTCCTTCCATTTTAGAAATATCGTCCTCCGGCCCAATACCGGAGGAGAAATGATCCGCTGTTACTCGAGTATCAGATTGAAGTTATATTCTGCATCTGGGTTATCTGCCCTGCTGGCTCCTGCCCAGTCATAGGACTGTTCTTTATCAAGAAATTGTTCTTTAAAGTCTCCCACATTGTTCTGATCCACACACAGCAGGCTCATCTGAACCTTGGCCGGGCCGTTATACTCCACGCCCTTCGCAACATCGTAGGCTACAACTGCACCAAATCCAGCTTCCATATAATGTCCGCCTGTTGAGAACCAAAGCTCTTTGGCTTCCATGGACTCGACGGAATTGCTGAGCAGATCCATGCCGCCGACTTTGACCGTATCCAGCTTTCCTTCTTCTTTCAGTATGTTTACGGATGCGAGAGCCATGGAATCGTTAAAGCACCATACTCCGTCCACTTCCGGGTGTGCCTGATACAGGTTCCGGAACGCTTTATCTCCGTCATCCCATGTGTCACCTGCATATTCATACTGTAAAAGTTTCACGTCCGGATTCTCTTTCAGCGCCTTGTCAAGCCCGGCTTTCCTGCCTTCACCAACAGATGTTCCCTGGACACCGCCAACGCCGAGAAGGTTTTTGCACCCGGAATCGATTAGTGACATTGCGATGTCATATCCGGCCTGTTCGTCATCCGGCCCGATAAAGCATACATAATCTTCGCCGGCCTTCAGGTCGTCTCCCGGCCATCTGTCTATGATGACTACCGGAATATCCGCCGCTTTGCATGCAGCTGTAATCCCCGCACATACAGAGGCGTCCTGGGGCGCCAAAACAAGAGCATCGATACCGGAAGATATCATACTGTCGACATCCGATACCTGTTCCGCCTGATCATAATTACAATCATCTGCAATCAGCTTGAATCCCAGTGCTTCTGCAGCCTGCTTCGCAGAGTTTAAAGCATTGGTACCCCAGAATTCATTATTGGAACCAGGGAAAGAATATCCTATTGTGATCTCTGCATCTGATTTTCCACTTCCGTTATCTGCACTGTCTGCAACAGATGAAGCTTTTTCTTTCTCACATCCCGCTAATCCGAACACCATGCAGCCTGCCAATACTAATGTTAAAACCTTTTTCATATTCTTCATCTTATTTCCTCCTTCATGTCTGTTTCGTAACGATAAAGTTAACGTTAAAGTTTTTCTTTAAAAAAATATAACGTTTACTTTAACGTTAACTTCTTATCTAATCTAAATTTTACGCGCAAAGTCGAAAAAAGTCAATTGTCATATTTCCACAAATAGCTGATTATAAATTTATCTATTTTTTCCAATTAGAAAGAACTCAAAACAAATTGGAATTCTCCGCACTGCAGCTGCGGATTTTCCCCTTTGTCTCTTAATCAGCAGTGTGGTGCATAAGCGGCCCCCCTGACTCCAGCACGGCTTTCGCTTCGGATAGCGAAGGAACCACGCAGAGAGCCATATTTCTGTATTTTTCCTCCGGCTGTTTCATGTCCGGGACACAGATCACAGCAATCCCTGCCCTGTGTGCCGCCAGTATTCCCATCTCAGAATCCTCGATTACATAAGCTTCCTCCGGGCGTACCCCCAGCTTATTGCAGCCATTCAGAAAAATATCCGGGCTAGGTTTGCCATGTACCACCTCATCGCCGCAGATGATGTCATCAAAATACGCCTCTATCTCCGCATAGCGCAGGATACGTTCCACCCTTGCCCTGTCACTGGATGTCGCCACCATCGTCAGATACCTGTTCTCCTTAGTAAATCGTAAAATCTCCATCAGGCCAGGCTTCTTCGGAACCCCCTCCGCCGAAAACAGAAATTCCATCCTGTCATGGACGCAGTGTATAATCTCTTCCATGGGAAAAGAATCCCCAAAATGTTCCCGCATCATCTTTCTCACCGCTGCCATGGGGTGTCCCAGCATGAGCATGTAAAAATCCAGCGTCATCTCATAACCCCTGCTGAGGCACTCTTTCTGATACCCTTCCCAGGTCAATCTTTCACTGTCAATCATTAATCCGTCCATATCAAATATTACTGCTTTTTTCATTGCCATTCAGCCTCCTTAACCGCTGCGCTTTTTAGACAAAAACGACCCTCCGGCCCGATCAAATGCCAAAGGATCATTTTTTGAATCAGGTTTTCCTGACGAGCCCGGTGTATTATATTACTTCCCTATTTTCTCATGATATTCCCTGATCAGCTGCTGGCCCAATGCACCGCCCGGATGGCTAAGCGCAAAATTCTCCCGTCTAAATTCCTTAATCTCGGATACCACGGTAGCAAGCGCATCTCCGGCCGCCAATGCCGCTGTTGAACTCGAAGTCGGAGCGAGCCCCATGTGATCTACTTCCTTTCCCGCATCTACCAGTATTGCGATGTCTGTCTGCTGTGCCAGAGGCGACTGTTTATCCTTTGTAATAGAAACTGTCTTAGCCCCTATGATCTTCAACGGCGGAAGCATATTCAGGATCTCCTGTGATTTTCCGCTGTTCGATATCATAATCACTACATCGTCTTTCGTTATCATCCCCATATCCCCGTGCAGGGATTCGCAGCTATGCACGAAAAAGGCCGGCACGCCCAGGCTCGCAAATGATGCTGCGATCTTCTTCCCGATATGGCCCGTCTTACCGAGTCCCGTAATAATCACCCGGCCTTTGCACTCCAGTATTGCTTTAATCGTCTTGGCATAGGCTTCGTCCACCTCAGCAGAAACTGCCTTTAAAGCCTCTGCTTCGGCCAGTATTTTTTCTTTTGCTTTATTTACTAGTTCCGCATCTGTATAATTCTTCATTGCATAATCCTCCTGCTTTCTGTGCAGAGGGGTCTGACCCCTTTGCAATCGGGGTCAGACCCCTTTTGTTTGTATTCGTGTTTTCCTAACTAATATGTCACTGCCCTTTAAGCGCCTGTCGCGATGCGCAACTGTACTTTCTCCTTTGACGGCATGCGTCCGTATGTACAGCCGCCAGACCGCTGTATTACCAGGGATGCCGTCGCATTTCCGTTAAGTGCAGCCTTATACATATCCTGTTCCTTTACATAAGATGCCATAAATCCTGCGCCGAATGAGTCGCCTGCACCGGTAAAATCCAGGCTTCCGTCTTCTACTTCGCTCTTCGCAGAAAACGGTTTAATATGGACGATCTCTTTTTTGCCTTCTTTAAACATTACACCGTTGCCGCCAAGCGTTACCACTACATTTGAAGCCCCCGCGTCTGCCAGATACCTGACCGCCTCCTCCGCTGTTCTTCCCGGTATGATAGACTGCAGGTCCTCCTCGCTTGCCTTGATAATGGTACTGTTTTTACATAAGGTGTCAATCACCATTCTCCCATACGTCTCTTCTACAGAGTGACGGATGTCACTCGTTGCGCCTCCGTATCCTCCCAGGTCTACAAAGACTGTTTTATTTCTCTCATAGAGTTTTTTTACAAGATCCAGCTCAACTTCATAGTTCATCGGACAGATTTTAAAATAATCCGCCTCCAGATAGTCCTTATGAATATCTCCAAATCCGATATTCGGCGCCGCCTTCTGATACTCTACATATTTGGTGCCGTCATTTCTGTACACCAGCAGGTTTGTTGTCGTATATTCATATGGCAGAATACCTCTTTTGTCCAGAACATCTATTTCTGAAATAATGTCCTCCATATCATTGCCATAATAAGTGACAATTCCAACATTTCTTCCCTGAGCCGCCATAACAAGGCTTGAATATGCAGCCGGGCTTCCCAGGACAGGACCAATGGTCCTGTTTGGGAACTGTATGGTTTCTTTGATAATTGTGCCAATTACAACGATATCTAAATTATTTTCCATTTTTCTTCCCGCCTATCTGTCAGTTTAATTTATTTACCATCGATAAATTCTTCCAGCATCGCACGGCACTGGTCGTCCGGATGCTGTACCGGTGGGTGTTTCATAAAGTAGGAGCTTGGCTCTTCGATTGCACCTGCCATTCCCCTGTCTTTTGCCAGCATGCAGCATCTTACGGCATCAACACTGATCCCGCCGGAGTTCGGGCTGTCAATCACGTCCAGTTTCAGGTTCAGGCTTACAGGAGCCCCGCCAAACTTCTGTCCTTCGATACAGATAATCGCGGTCTTCTGGTCACCCTGGTTGTCGACAAAAGCAAATCCGGGAGCAATCGGCACGTCATGCTTCAGAATACTTGCAATCGCATCATGCTTTGTGACATGTTTTGTCTCACCACGCATAACCAGGTTAATAAAGTCTGTATTACCCGCATAATTGAGCTGATAGGACTTTGTGATCTTGATTCCTCTGTCCTCGAACAATTTTGCTAGCGCTCTGTGAACGATGGTTGCGCCTAACTGGCTCTTCCAGTCATCTCCAATCACCGGAATGCCGGCTTCCTTACACTTGTCAGCAATCTCCGGTGTGCTGGCAATCAGTTCCGGGATTCCGTTGACAACGCCGCATCCTGCTTCACAAGCCGCGTTTACGTAAAATCTTGCCGCATCGTGGGAACCTGTCGGAAGATTGATAAGTATCACATCAACTTTGTAATCTTTCAAAGCCTTTACAACGTCTACCGGCTCCTGGGCATCATCGATTGTAAAGTAGTCCTTGCCGTAATAGTGTCGCAGATGATCCGGCGCTCCGTCCAGGACTGGCCCTTTTAATACCGGTGCCCCAAGTTTCGGAACATCGCAGATCTTGTATGTACAGTTCGGCCATTCCAGAATTGCTTCGCTGACATCCCTGCCAACCTTTTTGGAATCAATATCAAATCCTACAACAACTTCGATATCGGAAGGAACATATCCCCCCAGGTTATAATGCATAAGCCCGCCGGCCTCTTCCGCAATCTCCGGAGTCTTATAGAACTCAATTCCCTGAACAAGAGAACATGCACAGTTCCCCACTCCCACAAGCGCCAGTCTGATCTTTTTCCCTGCCATAGTCTTTTCCTCCTAAATGTAATGTTAAATTTAAGCAACCGATAAAGTTAAAGTTAAAGTTAAACCATAAAAAATAAAACGTTTACTTTAACGTTAACTTCTTATCTGCTTCAAATTGTACCCGTAAAAATACTAAATGTCAATTGTCACTTTTCAACAAAGACATCCCCCACAATTTATCCAAAACTACCAAATCGGGATTTAGTGACGAGCTTTAGTCTCGGCACGGATGGGGGCGCTCCATAAAGGGATAGCCGAAAACCTCCCGGAGAACATCCATGTCCTTTCAAAAACGCGGCCGCGGACCTAAGAAATT
>OBZW01000430.1_pt1 | contig 26986 bp, 26 predicted proteins | sample 1477021 | NCBI WGS metagenome assembly OBZW01 (sample SAMEA2580262, study PRJEB22360) | human gut metagenome | biome: human gut; feature: human-associated habitat; material: faeces | place: Denmark | collected 2008/2010
GCCCTTTGGATAGATCTTCTTTTAATTTTAAGTACTATTAAAATGCATTATTTTTACCCGGATTTATGATATACTAAAAAAGTATACTTATTATACAAACATAAAAAAATTTTAGAAAGCAGGTGGAATTTATGTGGGCTTATAATGAAACTTTCTATCAAATATATCCGATTGGATTTTGTGACGCCCCCGTCCATAATGACGGTATCACAGTACCCCGTATACGTAAGATTGCAAAGTGGGGAGGATATCTCCAGGAGCTTGGGATAGGATCCATTATTCTGAATCCGATTTTTGAATCCGATAATCACGGATATGATACCCGGGATTTTAAAAAAGTAGACTGCCGCCTCGGCACGAATGAAGATTTTAAATACGTATGTGAAACGCTGCACTCCCATGATGTCAAAATCATGCTGGATGGGGTCTTCAACCATGTAGGCCGCGGTTTTTGGGCATTTCAGGATGTACAGGAAAAGAAATGGGAATCTCCGTACAAGGACTGGTTTCTCATTAATTTTGACGGCAACAGCGGTTATAACGATGGCTTTTGGTATGAGGGCTGGGAAGGCCATTTCGAGCTGGTTAAGCTGAATCTGCAAAATCCTGCAGTCACAGATTACCTGCTGGATTGTGTCCGATTCTGGATTGAAGAATTCGGCATTGACGGACTGCGCCTCGATGTTGCTTACAGCCTGGACCACAACTTTATGAGACGTCTCCGCGCATTCTGCGAAGAGCTCAAACCAGGATTTGCCCTGATTGGAGAAGTGCTCTTTGGCGACTATAACCTGATCGTCAATGACGAAATGCTGCACAGCTGTACCAATTATGAATGCTACAAGGGCATCTATTCCAGCTTTAACAGCATGAATCTCTTTGAAATCGCCCATTCACTCAACCGCCAGTACGGCCCGGAACAGTGGTGCATATACAGGGGCAAGCATCTGATGAACTTCGTAGATAATCACGATGTCACCCGAATTGCCAGTATTTTAACGAATAAAGAACATATCATCCCTGCTTATGGCATCCTATTCGGCATGCCAGGCATCCCTTGCCTCTATTATGGAAGCGAATGGGGAGAAGAGGGGATAAAGGCCCCGGACAACGATTACGCTTTGCGCCCTTCATTTGACGAACCAAAGCCGAACAACCTGACAGCCTACATCCGTACCCTAATCACACTCCGCAGAGAAAGCGATGCCCTATGTAACGGCGGATACCATAACGTAGTCATCACAAACCACCAGCTGATCTTTGAGCGGAAATCAAAAAAAGAAAAAATCCTGGTAGCAATCAACGCCTCCGCTTCCGACTTCACCGCAGAAAACGGAGAACTGCGGGGAGATTATACAGATCTCATAACAGGCAGAGAAGGCACATTAAACGGCCGACTTGATATGAAGCCTTATAGTGTACAGTATTTGAGGGTTGGGTAGAAGGGGCTCCCTCTTCGGTCCACTGCCCCCGCCTTTATGCACCTCCCCCGGAGGTGCATAATGTCCCGGCCGGATGCGCCAGCTTTAAGGAATCGGGGGAAGACTTTTTTGAATGCGTCTTTTGCGGTGTTACAACCGCTGCATCAAAATAAAAGCCAACATATGAATTGACGGCAGGGCCACCAGCCCTGCCGTCAAACCGACTTATACAGGAATGCATCGGCATTCCCATTTCCCCGCACATCATACTTCCTTCACAAGCACCTTTAGGATTTCCGCCATGTACATGGTGTGATAGTCTTTCCCCGGATAGCATCTTGAATCATTTTCTTTCTCATCAAAATGTTCTGATGACATATCCTGATGATATTGTTTTTTGCAGACGAGTATCATATTTGCTTCTTCGAATGCGGTTGTCCCGTCCGTATAGTAGGGGGTCAGCCCTGCCTTTGCTTCTTTGTCGCAGTCTTTTCCGGACTTGCTGCCGCAGATGTTCAATGCTTTTCTGTATGATTCGTCGTAGAAGGACAGCGTAAACAACTCATTGGCATCCACAAATTCTTTTGTGTAACGCTGCGGGCGGATGTAGACGCTCACTACGTTTTTTCCCCACATAATCCCCATACCGCCCCAGCTGGCAGTCATGGTGTTGTGTTTCTCTTCATCCCCGGCGGTTACGAGCATCCACTCTTTCCCAATCTTTGTAAATGGATTAAACTGCAGTTCTTCTGCAGATACTTCTCTAAATCCCATCATCGATTACCTCCTGTATTTGTATTATATTATTTTTACTCAGGTTCTGCTTATTTTAATACCACTTTACGGAAGTTCTTTTTCCCCTTTTTCAGTATTACGCCTTCTCCTGACAATACATCTGCTGTAAATGACGCATGGATGTCTGTGATTTTTTCTCCGTCCACAGCGACCCCGCCCTGTTCTACCGCGCGTCTCGCCTCTGATTTGGAGGAAACAAGGCCGCTCTTTAAAAGCAGGGTGAGAATATCGGCAGTATTCTCTGTCAGATCCTCTGCAGTCAGTTCTGCCGTCGGCATTTCCGCCGCATTTCCCTGGCTGAAGAGGGCTCTTGCACTTTCCTGTGCCTTGTCTGCCTCCTCTTTGCCGTGTATCATCTGTGTCAGTTCGTATGCCAGTATTTCTTTCGCTTTGTTTAACTGACTGCCTTCCCATGAATCCATTGCGTCAATTTGTTCCAGAGGCAGGAACGTAAGCATACGGATGCACTTCAATACATCGGCGTCCGCAATGTTTCTCCAGTATTGATAGAACTCGAACGGAGATGTTTTGTTTGGATCAAGCCACACAGCGCCCGACTGGGTTTTCCCCATTTTCTTTCCCTCTGAGTTCAGAAGCAGAGTAATGGTCATGGCGCTTGCATCTTTTCCAAGTTTTCTGCGGATGAGTTCTGTTCCCGCAAGCATATTTCCCCACTGGTCATCCCCGCCAAACTGCAGGTTACAGCCATATTTCTGGTATAAAGCATAAAAATCATATGCCTGCATAATCATATAGTTGAATTCCAGGAAGGTCAGGCCCTTCTCCATTCTCTGCTTATAGCACTCCGCAGCAAGCATCCGGTTTACGCTGAAATGAGACCCGACTTCCCGCAGAACTTCGATATAATTCAAGTCCAGAAGCCAGTCGGCATTATTTACCATCATTGCTTTTCCTTCAGAAAAATCGATGAAATTACTCATCTGTTTTTTGAAGCAGTCACAATTGTGCTGAATAATTTCCGGCGTCATCATCTGGCGCATATCGGATCTTCCGGATGGGTCACCGATCATCCCTGTGCCTCCCCCGATCAAAGCAATGGGCTTATTCCCCGCCATCTGCAGGCGTTTCATCAGGCAGAGCGCCATGAAATGCCCTACATGGAGGCTGTCTGCCGTGGGATCGAATCCGATATAAAATGTAGCCTTCCCATTATTGATTAATTCAGAAATCAATTTTTCGTCTGTTACCTGGGCAATCAGCCCTCTGGCCTGTAATTCTTCATACAGTGTCATTTTTTCATTCATCCTTTCTTTTGCGGTTCTGATAATAAGCGTGCAGGCGAAGAATTATATGCATTCTTGTGCACTCCGCATTTCACGCAAAAAGAGCCCTCCATCCAAAAGGACGAGGGCTCATAAAACTCGTGGTACCACCTTTATTCGCAGACGATTCGCATCCCCTGCCTCAGTGAGTATATCCTGCACACATAGCGACCGCTTGATCCGTCCTGCATACCGTGCATAATTACTCAGTGCAATAACGTGCACCACCCCGTCACAGCCTACTTGCATACCCGCCTGCTGTACAGCGGATAACTCCAATGCTTTTGGTGTGAAGCTCCGAGATGTATTCATAACCAATCGTGTCACGCGCCTCTCATCAGCCGGCAGCTTTCTGTTTTCTCCGAATCAGCTATTACTTGTTCTCTTCATCGCTTTTTTCATATCTGTTGCAATCTTATCTTATTCTTCTGAATTTGTCAAGGCGGAAATTTGAGTTTTGGAGGACTGTCCCAGGTCAGCCATAGAATAATCCGTTTCTACACTGATATAGGGCTTCCCCTTTCCATTTACAAATTTGCGTATCCCCATGGATTCCACGCTGTATGTATGACAGGCCTGCAGGATCACTTCTACCACGCCGTCTACTTTAAACTCTTCCATAAGCCGTCCCAAAAGTTCCAGACGGTTTGGATTCGGAGTCATAACTGAACACCCGATATCCAGATATCTTCTGGCAAGCGCCTCATAGATATCCTCGGCTTCCTTCCCACGTTCCTGCCTTCTCCATATTCCCTTATGATCTTTTCTGTCAGCGCATCCACTTCTCCCGGGATTGCTTTTTTATCAAACTTAAAGGTACTGCCATACATAACATGAAACAGATCCTGCCCGCTGATGGGCGCCGGATCATTTGCCATCACACTGTACAGCCCCTTTATGGATCTTCTGACCTCATTCATAGTATGTATGGGGGGATTTATTGATGGGGTCGATGAAGGGAGGACACCTGATTGGGGAGGGGATTGTGCGACAGCGGGGGAGCCTGCATATCGGAAATAGTTGATCCACCCATTTGTGTATTTCCTTAGTTTCTCTTCCCTTTCCGAGTTGCCCCACTTGTTCCCTCTGGTTGTAAGTTCCCTTAGGCGGTTTTTCATCTTATCCACGGATTTCGGGTGTACTCTCAGCCAGCATTTCCCTTTATTTCACTATTCAACCGTGTCCACTTTCCTCAGGTTAATCTCCCTTATAATCTCAGGCTCAATCTTATAGTTTCGTTCAATATCCATCAGACCATTGATTTCCTGTTGGATATCCGTCACTTGAGTATAGCAGTATCCACAGGAATACGGAAGTTTTTTCATAGCAGTCGTGATATCATCAAACCGCTTGATAAATTCTTCTTTCGAGTTCACTTTATTGCCATACCCCCAGCCCTGTTCACCATTGTCGAAAGCAATACCCCCAAATTCACTGATTATGATGGGTTGCCCCTTATATATATAACCGTTTGCAAAGGCAGATTTTCGATTGCAATGATATATCCTAGTGTCCATAAGTTCATCTTTGTGAGCTAGATATCTGTGAAGAAAATCCTCTCCCTTTTCTTCATAATCATGAAGCGTAATAATATCTGATACGGTATGTTCCCATCCATCATTGACAATGACTGGACGCCCCTTGTCAAGGCTTTTTGTAAGGTGATAGATCATCTCTGTAAAATGTTGCTGCATCGGTTCTGTCTCTACTGACGGGACTCCCCAGGATTCATTCACCGGTGTCCACGTGATGATAGATGGGTGATTATAATTCTGCCTTACAATATCACTCCACTCTTTCATGAACAATACCACGGAATCATCCGTATAGGTATAATTAGACGGTGCTTCACCCCAGACTAACATTCCCATCACATCACACCAGTAAAGAAATCTCTCATCCTCAGTCTTTTGATGCTTTCGGATACCATTGTATCCAAGATTCTGCACCTTCTTAATATCTGTCACAAGTGCTTCTTCATCCGGAGGTGTAAGGTGACTTTCCTTCCAATATCCCTGATCCAAAATCAACCGTTGGTAAAGTGGTTCTCCATTCAGGAGGATGTTCGGGCCATCGATGCGAATTTCTCTCATTCCAAAATATGATCCCACTTCATCCAAAAGTTCAGTCCCTTCGTATACCCGGAACTCGATATCATATAAATTTGGTTCCTCCGGTGACCATTTATAAAATCCCCACTCCGTGTCTGCATTATGGATTCCTCGTAAATCCAATTGCATCCTTACAATGTCTTCATCCACCATTGCCCGGCATCTTGCGACAAGAGTATCCTTGAAAAAAGCGGCCGCTTCCACGTCCAGATTTCTTCCTTTGGCTCCCTCCAACATACATTCTATCTCCAGAGTTCCCTTTTCGAGATCCGGTGTCATCTTTACATGTTCCAATCTGCTTTCCGGCACCATTTCCATCCATACAGATTTCCAGATTCCGGTTGTTTGGACATACCAGCATCCGAAATTCTTTGGCAGCCATCTTTGTTTTCCCCTGGGCTGACGCGGATCCAAACTGTCCTCCACTCTGACTGTCACTATGTTCTCACCGTCTGCCAATACAGAGGTCATATCAAAGCTGAACCGTGTATATCCACCCTTGTGCTGTCCCAGACATTCTCCATTGACCCAGACCTTTGTAGTGAAATCACTTCCCTCAAAATGGAGTATTGCCCGCTGATTTTTCATAGCCTTTTTATCAATTTCAAAAGTCCTTCTATACCACACATAATTATGTACCGACTCATCACCGATACCACTTTTCTCTGTCTCATATGTGAACGGAACCTGGATTTTTCTCTGAGCATCAAACGTCTGATACCACTTTTCTATCTCACCGCGGTTCTCGTCGTCAAAGCGAAACCCCCACTCCCCACTAAGGTCCACCCAGTTATCCCGTACAAATTGTGGCCTTGGGTAGTTTTTTTTATAACATTTCATCTCTCTTCTAGTCTCCTTCTAGTTATCTGTCAAACCACACTTCCAGCGTTTCTTCTTTATGAATGGTAACCGGTTCTTCCAATAGGATTTCAACACCTTTTACTCCCTTTTCTACAGAGAATTGCAAGTTTCCCCCCCCACAAGAGATGCCGCATATATCTTCATATTGTTCTGGAAGCCCGAATCTCTGGATGGTGACAAGTCCATACTCCACTTCTAGCTTTGTTCCCTCTGCTGACAGTTCAAAGAGTCCCCAGCCAGAATCCATACTGAAGAAAGAAGCAAACCTTTCCTGTTCTAATTTCGGATAGAAAGCTATCCTTTGCTGCCCCATATCTACCTCATACCCACTTACCGCAGGTACCAACGAAAAACTTGCCATGCTTCTCGCATAATTGCTTCCACATTCAAATTCATTCCACGGGTTGCGCTGCTCTCCATCGAACCGGTCACGGATATCCTTCACGATCTCAAATCCTTCTTCAAGGAGTCCTTCCTGAATCATATGGGCCGCTGCCTGATATTCCAGACCACAGAACACTTCATCTGCATAAGTAAGTGGTACGGAAGGCTTCGGTGCTCCGTCCGGCCACCCACATATCTTCAAATAGCGGTCGTCATCCAACGCATAGATCCGTCCTGCATTAAATGTATTCCTTGCATCTAGGACACGGTTGTACTTATAGATGGAGCGCAGCGCGCTTTTCGTCTTTTCTTCCTCAAAGATTTCACCCAGACCGCACAGATTCGCATGCCACTGTGCCAGTACCTGATCCGTTGCACACCCGTTTGCCACCTGATATTTAATTTCCTCTGTTTCTTTATTCCAGTATGCATCGATTGCTGTATAGCCATCGATTGAGAGCATCTTGTCGTATTTTTTCAGCAAAGTCATATCCTTTAAATCCACATCCTGCTGGAAATACTCTCCATTAAAAAGAATCTTGTTGCAAAACTTCTTTCCATTTTCAAAAAGACGCAGATACAATACTTTTTCCTCTTCGTATCCTAATACTTCGGCAATATTTGCTCCGGCTTTCAGCGCGCCAAGATAAAATCCGTTCAGCCAGCTGCTTGGACCAAAAAGCTCCATGTCCATAGTATGATGCTGCCGTCCCTCGAGGATACCATCCTGATTCTCGTCCCATCGGTCCAGATTCGTCTCCGCCCATGCAAACTCTATACTCTTTTTAATCGGAATCCAATTCTTAGAAAGCCACTCTTTGTCACCACATAGAAGATAGTCTCTCCACGCCTTCATCACACCGCCCATCTGGCCATCCACACACGGTCTGAATCCATCCCGCTCCCGGCCAAGAGGCAGCATCAAACGAAACGACATTCCACCGTCCTCTCTCTGATTATAGGCAAAGTCTACATCCCTCATACTTCTCTCCAACTTCGGGAAGAGATACGGCAGTGCATACGCATAATTCCATACATGAGTGCAGCTTCCCTCACAGATTCCTTCTGTTAGGCCGCTTCCCTCAAACCCGTAGAATTCACCATTTTCCAATCTAAGGCAGGTTGCGGTCTTCAAAATAGACATATTTGCAGAGACTGCCTCCAAACAAAAATCCGGAAGTGATGTCTGATACAGTGTATCTTTGAAAAGCTTTGTGTCACGGTACAGCCTGTCCCAGTTGCTGATCCCATAAACCGCACAATCCTTTGCGCTTCCCGTAAGCTTAGTGTAGTAATTCTGCCAGATGACTGGTGCCTCTGCTTTAGGCTCTGGATGCCATGTATTGGCACAATTCGGAAAATACCAGGTCAGAATGAAGCGGATTTTCTTTTTCTCCCCTGCCTCCAGCTCGCAGTGAGCCGCCAGTGTGGCATGCTCTTCTCCGTCCAGCACGTATGGTGTCCTGTCGTTCCCACGGATTGATGGATAGAATCGATTCTTAAGATGCCCGCCTTTCATCACGTCATGCCAGTACATTTCCAGACTGTCAAACCATTCTGCCCGATACCAATATTCCTGATAGCTGATATCCTCGTGATCCGTTGCAATACATAGGTTGCCCCACACCAAATCTTTTGTGTCTACCTTTTCACACTCTAACTGGATTCCGCTCATACTTCCCTCTTTTACAAAACTGTTCTTCCCCGTCCCGTAAGGAAGAGGGTTATTCAAAGTAAAAAAGGCTGTATAGTCCAGCCTATCAGAAGTTGGATTTTCGAATTCCACCTCAAAATGTGCTGCCGGCAGGGAAGAATCTTTGTCATTCAGAGGAATAAATGTACTGAATGCTGACAGCTTCACTCCTCCCGGGAAAGAAGCGTCCCGAAATTCCATCTCAGCGAACGGATATTCTCCTTTGAATTCCCATTCCTTAAAATGCGGAACTCCTGCCATCGTCCCTCTATATGGTCCCATGCCGTATCCGAATCCGCCATTCCCACGGGCTACGTTTCTTGTCTCTCCTCCTGTAGCACCGTCAATCCAGTCTCCCTGCAGAACACGAGCATCCAATACTTCCCCTTTCTTTTCTGCCCTGACCATGATATGTGTGAATCCATTAGATGTGTTTTTATAGGGATGATTGTAAATCTCCCAATCCTTCAGGCGCCCGTTGCCTGCCAGCCCGATACATCCGGCACCAATCCCTCCCAATGGGAATGAGATTTCCTTCGTTTTATGATTTCTATAACTTTTCATGTGAACCTCCAGCTATGTAATGTTATCCTTTCACTCCTGAAGAGAGTGATAAAGATTGTAGGAAATATTTTTGTGCAAAAATATATAATAAAAATGTCGGAATAATAGACACCACCGCTGCAGTCAGGATAGATGCCAGATAAAAGTTACCATATGCCCCCATCAAAAGCTGCAGTCCTGGGGTCAGCGGCATCTTCTGTACATCGTTGAAAACGATTGATGGCCAAAGAAGATCATTCCACTGGCTCGTAAATGTAAACAGAACCACCACAGTGACAACCGGCTTCATCATAGGCATAATAACTCGGGAATAGATAGTAAATTCTCCTGCGCCGTCAATCCGCGCCGCCTCATCAAAGTTCTTTGGTATCCCCAGCATAAATTGCCGCATCAGGAACATATTCGTCACTCCTGCCAATGAAGGCACGATCACAGCAGCCATCTTGTTCACCCAGCCGAACATATTTACAATCTGGTAAAGAGGGATTATATTCACAATCTGGGGGAAGAATGACAGTGCAAGCATACAGTAGAACACCTTGTCCCTTCCTTTCCATTTAATCCTCGTATATCCATAAGCTGCAAGAGAAAGCAGAATCACAGATCCTGCAGCGCTTACTGTCGAAATCACCAATGAGTTTACCAGCCATTTCAGCACCGGAGTATTCCCTGTACTAGTCAGTACATATTTGTAATTCTCGAGTGTCCATGTCTGGGGAATAAAATGAAAGTTTAAATCTTTGATTTCTATTTCACTTTTCAGGCTTGATAAAATGCCATAACAGATTGGCAGCACCCATATCAGGCAGATCAGCCCCACCAGCAGCCCGATTATAAACCGGCGAAGAGACGTCTTCTTTTTCATCGTCTTTCCCTCCTAATCTTCATTCCGTATCAGCTTAAACTGGAATATGGAAATAATTGCAATAAAAATCCCCAGAATAACCGCCATTGCGGATGCTATTCCTGCAGCAGACTGTCCTGAACCAAACGCGATGTTCCGTATATGGTATACCAGTACCTTAACCGCCGGTGCCGTAGCCGGGTCTACCCTCGTCATGATCGTTGGCTGCCCATAAACATTAAAACTTCCGGCAACAGTGATTACCAGGGTATACAGTAATTGGAAGCGTATTGAAGGAAGTGTGATCTTGAAAAACTTTACGATTCCTCCGGCGCCATCAATTTCCGCTGCCTCATAAAGATCCTGCGATACCCCGCTCAGTGCCGCCTGATAAATAACCATGTTCGCCCCCATCGTCCACCAGACCGTCATAACCATCAATGCGATCCAGGCATAGGGCATGGTCGTTGCCCAAGGAACCTTTGCCCCCATCATGGATGCAAGCCCAAAACGGCGATTCAAAAGCTGCATCCAGATTAATCCCACCGATGTGACAGAAAATAATGTTGGCAGATATAATACAGACTGGAAAAACTTCGATCCATATGGACGCAGATGCAATACAAGTGCAAACCCAAGTGGTACAACAATACACAAAGGAACATTCAAAACTACAAATAGCAGCGTATTCCTTATGCCTTCCATAAACTGCCGATTAAAGGTAGACTTACTATTCAGTAAAATTTCTTTATAATTTGCCAGCCCTACCCACTCCGGTGTGCCAATCATGTCCCAATTTGTGAACGAAATGTATATCCCGAACACGATAGGAATACAGACGAAAATGATAAAAAGTATCATATGTGGTACAATGAACGCATACTGCAGGAAGCTGCGCTTTTTCTTTCTGTTTTCCTTTATGCCCACTTCGTATTTCCCACTCATAGAAATTCCTCGCTCTATCACTTATTACAAAACAGTTACCTGATACCTCTCAAATGAAATAACTGCACGACCATACTCCGTGGATTGTGCAGTCACTTCACTTGTAATGTACTCGCGTGTCACCCTGGTATAACGCAAAAGTACAATTCTATTATTGCTGCTGGGCAATATTATCTACTGTCCTTTGCTGCACTTGTTCCAGCATCTCGCCAAGATCCATTCTTCCCCAGAGCGCTTCCATATGTACCTCGGATACAGCGTCGTCAGCAATTCCGCCGTATTTGTAGCTGCGGAAAGTAATGGTATCTTCTTCTGCCGGATCAGAAACATAGAAATATCCCGGCATTTCTTTAAACTCTGCCTCATCATCTGCACCTCTGGATGCCGGAACCTGACCACTTCGTGCCCATTCCATAGTATTTTCTCTTACAAAGTCAAGAAAATCTGCGATGACTACTTTCTTTTCGTCTGTTCTTTCCTCGCTCTTGAATAAGACGAACTGGTTTGAATTTGCAAAGTTAACGATCTTGTCTGGTGAGTATGCAATGGTGTTGGTCATTCCATAATCCAAATCTTCTGCCTTCCTTAGTGCATTGTAATCCCACACCCCTGTATGACAGAAAATAGACATATTGTTGATAAAGAGCTGCAAGTTATCATCACCGTCTTCACTTCCGCCTCCGGCTTCCTGAATCGCAATCAATGTCTCATAAGCTTTTTTCATCTCAGGACTGTTCAAATTTGGTGTCACGCCGTCTTCTTTAAAGATAAACCCACCTTCCTGTGCCGCCAAGGATAATGCCATCTCATAGGTAAAGAAGGAAACAGGAAGTGTAATGATGCCGTCTTTTTTTGCATCCGGAATAATCTCCATGATTTCGTCTACGGTAACCACATTGTCATCCAGCACGTTTGGTGCATATTTCTCTACTAACTCTTTGTTATATAAAAGTCCGGTCACTCCCATATCAAGAGGGATGGAATATTGTGTTCCGTCTATATTTCCTGTATTCCATACAGCATCTCGATAATTTTCTTTTTTAATCTCCGGCTTGCTTTCCAGAATCTCATCCATTGGTTCTAAAAGTCCCTGATCTACAAACATCGGCACACGTGCCACATCTACGATACAGAGATCAGGCACGCCTTCACCTGAATTCACAACTGTCGGAATCTTCTGGTACATATCTCCTCCGGCCATTGTAATATTATTGATCTTATACTCCGGATTTGTCTTATTGAACTCCTCAACCATCTTGTTCATATTATCCCCGTCAGGTCCGGTAAAAAAATTCCAAAAATCAATCTTTTTCCCGTCACTTATCTGGCTCTCTGTTTTTGTCCCATCCTTGTTCTCCGGGTCTGCCTTTTTTTCACCACCCGAACATGCAGTCAGACCGCACAACATAGCCATTGCCACCATGACAGAAACCGCACCTTTTAAATTTCTTTTCATACACTTTTCCTCCTTTTTAAATATCCTCTTTTATTTAGAACAGTTTTTTTGTTTCTTTAATTGTACATTACCACTATTTTGCATATATGTCAACATATTTATTGTTTGTTTTATACTTTTTGTACAATATATCCCCTGTTATTCTATAATTAAAAACATATTTATTGTTTTAATTCGTTTTACACCTTTCTCTCAAGATCCTTGTTTCTATCATTTACTAGTGCACTGTCTCATTGATATTCAACCTAATAACTAGGCTAAATTTCCAGATTCAGTATGTAAAAAGCATAAGCGTAGCCCCACTACGCCTATGCTTTTTTACATACTGCCTCTAAAAATTTATTCTGCGCTATTAAGATAAATCTCAATGTGCCAGTACACTAGCTTTCTTAATAATTTAAAAAATGCGTCCCCGCAATTGATACGAAAACGCACCTTTTATTAATATTATTAGTTAGTATTCAATCGTCATAACGATATCCTGTGCATAGTCTCCTGCTTTCCTGCCAAAAAAATTGAACCCGCCTACATATTTTGCATCCGGCTTGTTGCCAAACCGCACCGTAATATATGGCTTATTCTCGATCTCCATCCCTGCCAGGGCACTCTCTCCCACTTTCGTATCATTTACATAGCATGCATCACCATCTATGCTCCAGCTTACCAAAAGACCATATTGGGTATTCCCTTCCTTGATCCATTCTGGTGTAAGCCTCCCTCTGCGCTTTCCAAAATCACCTGGACTGGTCCATGTTCCACAATCTATGCCATTCATCCACAATGTAATGTCTGACTTCCAATCCTCACGATAATTAGGCGCTTCGGAACAAATCTCTGCCGATACCATAATCCGCTTTATCTCTTTGCCTTCGGGCACAAGGTTGGAAAAACGATATTCTACATATCCTGCTGAAGACCATAGAATCTGTGCATCTGCGCGCTCCGGAGAATAAAACATTTCAGGCTTGTCTTCATTCCCAATCATATCCCATTCGGTCCCAATTCCGCATGTCGGATAGATTTCACAATCGGTAAAAGCACCTACCGGCATACTGATTGTCTTTACCTTGCTTGTTTTATCTTCCAGACTGTGCAGGCGAATGGTCACCAAATCCCCTTTCCTGCTGCACACCTTCGCACTTCCTCTCTCACCGGGCTGCTGCTCGGTATTGATTAGTCCAGCCTCCTCTAATGTTTTTACATGAAGTCCTGCACTGGACGCAGGAAGTGAGAGCTTTTCTGCAATCTCTCTTACATTATAGCTATTGGTATAAAGTAATTTGATAATCTCGATACGAAGTGGCGAAGAAAGTGCTTTCGCTACTGTGCATAGCTTCTCCGGAGCATCTGCACTCAGTTCTATATATTTTGCCATATGGTCACCGCTTTTCTTTTTTTTCATTCAATTCTTATTTCTTTAATTATAATAGCATCCTAAAAAATTGTCTAGCTCGTTTTCTCCCTGATTATCAATAACTAGTTTCCCGTGTGACATCTTTCAGCCACTTATAGCTTTTGTACCGCACCCAGGTAATCGTTACTTTAATCAGCTCTTCACACATCAATATCGTATACTTATCTGCATTTGCTTCGATTGTCGTACCATCAATAAAAATGGATTCATCAGAAACTTCTCCTATTTCATAAAGATAGTTACTGACTTCCACCATAATTTTTTTGCAATTGGAGCAAAATGAATGGTACGAAATCGTGCGATTATAGCATGATCAGGCGCTGGTGCGTCCTCCAAAAGAAACATGAAATTGATGTCCCTGTGACATGCTGTTTCGATGTCGCGAAATGAGTAGAGTTTATTCATGTAAGCATATATCATAATCTTCAGCATCTGTCGTGGCGTTGCAGTATTTTTTCGAATTCGGAAATAAATCCTATATAAATCTGAAATACCCATCTCCTTTACGAATTGACTTAGTAGACGCACCGAATCATTATCTGGGATTATGCAATCAATATTTAGCGACAATTTTAGTTGATAAAAACTAGTTGCCAGAGTATAATTCTTTTGTAAGAGATTTTTTATTTGCATAAATATATTTTACACCTTTTGCCAGGCTTTCCGAAGCCTGGCAATTGTGTTTTTTGCATGAAAAAGGAGCTGTGCACTAATTACTTAGTGCGACAGCCCCAAACCGACCCGAAGTGAGAATTCATCAGAATTCTCGCAAGTGTCGGCGGTGTTCAGCATGCCGGCTCCGGTTTTGATTAGCGGCACTTATGCCCTAATTCCGCATCCAGAACAGGCATATTTCAATTCCGCGCAGCGTCCCCATACCATCAATTCCCACCGTCATCAAAACCTACTGACAGAGTTTCTTGAATTCGTCGGCTACGAATTGTACTTTTGTTCCTATGATGACCTGAACAGCATTTTTGCTCGGCCTGATTACGCCTGCAACGCCTGCTGATTTGATCATCTTTTCGTTTACTGCTGTATAATCTTTGATTTCAAGACGAAGTCTTGTGATACAGTTGTCAACGGATGTAACGTTTTCCTTGCCGCCTACGCCTTCCAGAATGATTTTCGCGATTTCTGTGAAGTTGTCATTGGAAAGCTGTACTTTTGCTTCATCTATATCGTCGTCCTCACGTCCCGGTGTTTTCAGGTTGAACTTCACAATAACGATTCTGAATACAATGTAGTAAACAACAGCTACAACGAGTCCGATTGGAATCAGGTACAGCGGGTTCTCTGCGAACGGAGCTTTAAAGCTCAGGAACCAGTCTACGAAGCCCGCACTGAAGTTGAAGCCCGCACGTACCGGCAGCAGGGCTACAATTGCCATAGAAATACCTGTTAACAGGGCGTGGATCGCGTAAAGCGCCGGTGCAAGGAACATGAATGCGAATTCCAGAGGTTCGGTAACACCTGTGAAGAAGGAAGATAATGCCGCTGCCATTAACAGACCTGCCGCAACTTTCTTCTTGTTTTCTTTTGCTGTGTGGTACATAGCCAGTGCAGCTGCCGGAAGACCGAACATCATTACCGGGAAGAAACCTGACATATACATACCTGTCTGGCCTAAGATACCGCCCTCCATTGTGCCCCAGAACTTACCGATATCATTGATGCCGGCAACATCAAACCAAAATACGGAGTTCAGTGCGTGGTGCAGGCCGAACGGAATCAGCAGTCTGTTGAAGAAGCCGTAAATACCTGCTCCGATTGCTCCTGTGCTCATGATAGCCTCACCAAATGCTACGAGTGCTCCATAAATTACCGGCCATACAAAGTACAGTATGATAGTTGCTACGAGAGAAGCGCCTGCCGTTACAATCGCAACGCATCTCTTGCCGCTGAAGAATGACAGCGCATCGGGTAATTTAGTTGACTTAAATTTGTTGTAGCAAGCCGCTCCGATCAAACCACAGAGAATACCGATAAACTGTGTCTGTGTCTTTCCAAATGCGGCAGGAACAACTGCCTCTTCCACACCTTTGAACATTGCAACAACGGATGTGGATAACAGCGTTGTAATCATCAGCCATGAAACAAGTCCTGCAAGGCCTGCCGTACCATCATTGTCATCAGACATACCAACAGCAACACCGATTGCAAACAGAATCGCCATATTGTCGATCAAAGCTCCCCCAGCTTTCAGCAAGAATGCTGCGACAATGTTGTTGGCCCCCCAGCCTGACGGGTCAATCCAATAACCAATTCCCATCAGAATAGCCGCTACCGGAAGACATGCAACCGGAAGCATCAAGGATTTACCTAGTCTTTGTAAATACTTCATGTTTTTCCTCCTTCTTGAATCCCTTTGATTGATATAATCCCATTTATTTTAAACCGGCGCGCTGCCGGATAAAATACGCCCCGCTATGCGGCTTATTTTTCTACTACAGAAAGAACGTCGTCCCCTGCTGCTACCTGTTTATCAGCCATTGCCTCCACAGATGCATAGTCTCCGGTGTTACAGATCAGCATCGGAGTTATGATATCGTATCCGGCTGCTTTAACTTTCTCCAGATCCACCGTCAGAAGAAGGTCGCCTTTTTTCACTTTGTCACCGGCTTTCACATGGCCCTCAAAGCCTTCTCCCTTCATTTTCACCGTGTCGAGGCCTACATGGATCAGAACCTCTGCACCGTACTCTGTTGTCAAGCTGACAGCATGAAGTGTGTCGAATACCATTCCGATTTCACCATCGGCCGGTGCATAGATTTTGCCCTCTGAAGGAATCACTGCAACGCCTTTACCTAGAATCTCCTCGGCGAATGTAGGATCATTTACCTCTTTAATCGAAACAGCCCTGCCCGCTGCAGGTGCTCCCAACATATGCTTTAAATCTTTTTTCTTTAAAAAATGAAACATCTTTCTTCCTCCTTTTATTCTTCTGCCATCGTGACTCTCCGGATATGGATGGCCAGATACATAATTTCTTCTCCGGATATCTTACTGTTTGTTGCATCTTCTATATAATCTGCAACTTTTCTGCTGCACGCATATTCTCTTGGATATTTGGTCATCATCATCTCCGCCAGCTCGCTTTCCTCATTGGGAAGCAGTTCTTTTCGATATACTCTCTGTAAAAGGAACTTCACATGAGTGACAAATCTTTCATAGTGGAGCGAATCTTCATCAAACTCCATATTCAGTTCACTCTTGACAATATCGAGTATATCTTTCATCAGATTTGGAAAGTTTAGGGCGTCCCTGATGTCCGTTCCGTACTCTGCATTTACAAAATGAAGCGCTATGAAACCGGCCTCGTCATCCGGCAGTGCAATATGAAGTCTCTCCCAGATCATATCCACCGCATATTTCCCCAGCTGGTACTCCTGCTGATAAAATCTTTTAATCTCCCAGAGAAGCGCATTTTCAGGTTTGATCCCCTGCGTAAACCGCTCAATCGCAAAATTGATATGGTCTGTCAGTGTAACGTATATGCTTTGGTTCAGCTTTAATTTGAGGTGCTTCTTCGCATGAGAGATAATATCGTTAGATATCTGTGCATGCTCCAGAGGCATATTTGCAAGCAGCTCCTTGAACTGATCCGCTAAACTCTGGCTCTTGATGCGAAAGATTTTTTCAATCTTCTGCTCCGCCACCTCCCGCCCGGGCTTTGTGCCAAAGCCTATGCCGCGTCCCATAATGACAACTTCTTTTCCCGTATCATCATAGGCGGAAACTATGTTATTATTTATAACCTTTTCAATTACCATAATAGCCCTGCATTCCTTTTTAACAAATTTTCTGCTTACCTGTTTATTGTTGCCAGTTTTTTCAGATTACTATTAGGTTCTCATAAGACATTTCTGGAAGAAATCCCTTAGAAACTAGTCTGCATTGTAACTGTTCGGAACAGATACGGCGGATTTTACAAAACAAAAAAACCAAACCCTATAAACATGACCTTTTGATCCGTTTATAAAATCTGGTTTTGCCTGCCAAACAGTAACAATCCATTACTATTCATTTGATGTTTAAACTATAACAAAATTATTCACAGTTGTCAACCGTTTGCAGTGAAGTAATTTATAATTTGGTTATAATGTTTATATTTTTTTAATATTTTCGTGCAAATCTACCAAATCAATCATATATGAAGTATTCCACAAATTTCATATGATTCATGGCTTCCTGCTGCGTCAGATACTTTTGGTCTCCCAGATCGGAGCCTTTTGCCCCGCTGGCATCCACATAGATTGTCTGACCGTTCATATCTACTGCACAGAATACATAACTCTGCTGGATACTCCGGCTTTTATTCCACATCCCAAGCACAACGTGTGATTCCATTCCTGCCCTGCCGCATAATTCGGACAAGATCTTTGCGTACCCCAGCGAAGTCGCTTTATTCCTGGTAACTGCCGAGAGGCTGTTATAAATGTAAACACCGTCAAACACTTCCTCCATCGAAGAGACAGAGGATGCTTCCTCCTCTATGCCGGACGCAAAGGACATATTCTCATCCAGCCAGGACAAAAAATAATCCACCGTCTTTTTCTCCCCATAGTCTGCCGGAAGTTCTTTCATAATGCTGTCCAGAATTTCCTCTGTTTCATTCTGCGTCTGTACGATCTCCGAGACCTTTTCCTCCGAGTTCACCGACAGGCCTTCCTGAACCGCCGCCAGATTCTGTACCTTTCCGTCTTCCCCGTATTCACCTGCCCGGTTAATCCCCTCTGCACAGGATAAGAACAGAATGGCCTTACGAATCACCTTATCCTTCACTGTCGTCAGGTCGGATTCTTTATATTTCACATAGATGTCTTCTTCCGTCATAGGAATGTCATAGAAGCCGTAAAAATAATTGTACCCTTCATCTTCCAGCGCCGTCGTTACCCGCAGGTATTCCGGCCCGCTCATGGCCTCCGGAAATGTCACCACTCCGCCCTCCATGCGGTCGAGCTTTTCTCTCATCAGATCATATACCGCCGCTTCTTTTGCCGTCAGCTGGTCATAATAGAACGTGGATACCACTTCTCCGCTATTACGCGGCTCATCCTTCAGCTTTGTCGCCGTGGCATTAGAAAGTGTAATCTGCCGCTGCCAGTAAGCCAGAATCACGAGAAATATAATCGCTAACCCTGCAATAAAGACCGCCTTCTGATGCTTTCGGATAAAATTCATGCCTGTTTTCTCCCATTTACATAAACAGCTTTTACATTCAGATCCTGATCTAAAAGAACTAAATCCGCCGCTTTTCCTGGTGTAATACTGCCGCATGTATTATAGATGCCGATTTCCTTTGCCGGGTTCATGGTTGCACATGCAACCGCATCCTCCAACGGAATCTCCATCTGCTGCACTGCCACTTTCAGGCAGCCCATCAGATCCGTAGCCGAACCTGCTATTGTGCCGTCTGCTAGGGTTGCTTTCGGTCCTTTTACATATACGTCCTGACCGCCCAGGGTGTACTCTCCATCCGTAAGCCCTGTTGCCCGCATACTGTCACTGATTAGAATGACCCGTTCCGCGCCGAACATGGCAAATGTGGCACGCACTACAGAAGGATGGATATGAACCCCGTCACAGATCAGTTCCACATGACAGTCCCCGTCATCCCTGGCCGCACCAATAACTCCCGGATCACGGTGGTTGAGAGGCGGCATCGCATTGTAGAGATGTGTAACATGGCTTGCGCCCTTTTCCAAAGCCTCGGCCGCAGTATCATAATCCGCTGTGGTATGCGCAATCGATACGACCACTTCATCCTTTACCTTCTCTATAAACTCCATTGCCCCGTCATTTTCCGGCGCAATGTCTACCAGCTTAATCAGTCCGCCGGACTCTTTCTGAAGCTGATCAAACAATGCCTTATCACAGTTACGGATATGCTCTGCTGCCTGGGCCCCTTTTTTCTTCTCGCTGATAAACGGCCCTTCCATGTTGATGCCCACCAGCTTCGCACCGCTTCCGCCTTCGTAGGAGGCCGCTGTCTTCATGATCTTATGAAGCTCTTCCTCGGCCAGGGTCATTGTCGCAGGACAGATTGAAGTGACACCGATGGACGCCTCATATTCAGCCATATGCCTTATTGCATCTACGCTGGCATCGCAGAAGTCGTCTCCCACACAGCCGTGAAAATGAATATCCACGAGTCCCGGAATTGCAAAACAGCCCTCTCCGTCGATCACTTCACTTCCGCCTTCTCCAGGAGCAGCGAACCTATCACCGTTTATTACGACCTCGCCCGGAGTGAATGTCTGATCTTCTCCGAAAACATGAACATTTTTAATAATCATATTTACCTTCTTTCTTCCCCGCCTGCAATGCCCGGCCGCTGTACTTCCAGATACTGCGTCTGCAGCGCCGGCCTGCTGCCGGCATTGTAAGCTATCTTGGGATCTTAGATAATGCTGCTGCGTCTGCAACAACCGTAACATCGGGATGCATCTGCAGAATGGATGCCGGAACTGCAGGTGTTACATCGCCGTAGAATGCCTTTGCCACAATCTCTGCCTTATCCTCTCCGCTTGCTACTACCAGAATCTTTCTGGCGCGCATAATGGTCCCGATACCCATAGTATACGCCTGTCTCGGCACATCATCCACAGATGCGAAGAAACGTTTATTTGCTTCGATTGTGCTTTCTGTCAGATCCACACAGTGGGTCTCTTTGTCAAACACTTCCGCCGGTTCATTGAACCCGATGTGCCCGTTGTGCCCAAGGCCGAGAAGCTGTAAATCCACCCCGCCCAATGATTCAATCAGTTCTTCATATCTTCTGCATTCTTTGCCGGAGTCTGGTTCCATGCCGTTCGGTACATTGGTGCGCGCTGGATCAATATTGATACGGTCAAACAGATGTTTATGCATGAAATAGTAATAGCTCTGGTCATTTTCTCTGTCAAGTCCTTTATATTCATCCAGGTTCGCCGTGGATACTCCTGAAAAATCCAAGTCTCCTGCCTCGTACATCTCCACCAGACGGTCATATGCGCCGATCGGTGTAGATCCTGTTGCCAGCCCCAGTACGCATTCTGGCTTCAGAACAACCTGTGCGGCAATGATACCGGCTGCCTTTCTGCTCATATCGGCATAATCTTTTGCTTCGATAATTCTCATAGTTTTTTTCCTCCACTATCACTTATTTGATTCCGGTTCTATTATATACCGCTGCCTGCTTCCTGCACAAGCAGGAACTCAAAAATTAGAGTTTCGCTTGCAAAACCCGCACCTGCTGCGGCCGCACAGCGGTTTCTGCTCCTTACGCTGCAGTGCACATCCCGCCGGGAGGGCTTTTTATCGAATAGAAAAGTGCTGAACACCTTCCTACTTCGATAAAAAAACCAGATTTTCAGAGTATAAAGGTAGCCCTTATCCTCCGAAAATCTGGTTTTGCCTTCTTTAAGTAACAACCCAGTCTTTTAGATTACCCTTATACTAACAAACTGCTGACCGATTGTCAAGCATGATTATCATGAACATTTTGACAGTATAACGGTATCGCTTTTATAAACCTTGACCAGAATATACAGCCGCCGTAAGGCAAAGACTCAGCAGCCCAGCAGGGCTTAACTGCATTCCTGCCGCCGCATTTGAAAGTGATAAAAAGCGCCCAGCATCCCCGCGTCATTGCGCTGTTTTGCGAATTCCAACCTGGTTTTTTCAAAGATAACTGGTTTTAAAAACCTCCGGAGCTGATTCGTAACCAATGGTTTCAGATACGCTTCCTGGGCCGCAATGCCGCCGCCCAGAACCACGACCTCAGGATTCATTACATAACAGATATTGGCTATCCCTTCCCCGAGAATCTCGGCCATATGTTCAATTGAGGCTATACAGACCGCGTCCCCGCGACCGGCCTCTTCAAAAATGCGGATTCCCGGCCAGACTTTCGGATCCTCCTGTTTTTTCTCTGCTACATTTTTGCTCAGTATGCTGCTGGCTCCCAGCGTCTGGAAGTCACTGCCGTACATGTTCATATATCCAATCTCGCAGGCACTGCTGCTGAACCCATGGAAGACCTTCCCGTCAATCAGAATACATCCGCCTATGCCTGTTCCCAGTGTCAGGCAGACTGCCACCCGGCTGCCGGAGGCCGCTCCGTTCTTATACTCCGCCAGCCCCGCACAGTTCACATCGTTCTCAACCTCGCAGGGGATGCCGTATGTTTCTTCGAGCACCTTTTTAAACGGTGTTCCTGTGTAATGGGGGATGAGCTCTCCCGAATAAAAGATCTCTCCTTTTTCACAGTCCACCATACCCGCTGTGGAGATGCAGATACCGGATATCTCCTGTTTCTCCCGGTACAGATCGATGATCCGCCCTGCCTTCTCCAATATTGCAGCCGCGCCCCGGTGAGCTTCCGTATCTATGCTGCTCTTTTCCAATATTCTGCCTTCTTCATCCAGCAGACCATATTTGATAGATGTACCGCCTATATCAATGCTTATGTAGTATCTCATGCTCTCACCCCGCAGTACCAGTACAGCGTTTCTAATATAACTGAACCCTATACCTGCCTATTTTTTAATGCTTCCACGAACTGCTTTGTAATAATCTGCGGCCTGGTAATGGCGCTGCCTACTACCACACTGTAAACCCCCAGATCCATCACTCTGCGCACTTTTTCCGGCGTATTGATATTCCCTTCCGCTATAACCTCGTGGGAAACACTGCGCATAATCTCTTTGATAATCGCAAAGTCATCAGACTCGATCTTCAGGCCCCGGCTCTGCTTTGTATATCCTACCAGGGTTGTACCGATAAAGTCAAATCCCATCCGGTCCGCATGCAGTGCTTCCTCCACCGTGGAACAGTCTGCCATCAGCAGCTGGCTTGGATAGGCACTGCGTACTTCCTGATAGAATTCCTCCAGAGTCTTCCCCTGCGGCCTCAGCGAACTTGTCGCGTCCAGGGCTATAATCTCGGGCCCCACTGCCATCAATTCTTCGATCTCACGCATCGTAGGCGTAATATACACTTCGCTGTCCGCATAGTCTCTCTTCACGATTCCTATGATCGGCAGGTCAACATTCTTTTTTATCTCCGTGATATCTTCCTTCGTATTCGCCCTGATTCCTGCTGCGCCGCCTTCTTTCGCCGCCGCGGCCATCCTGCCCATAATATAGGAGGAGTGCAGCGGTTCTTCAGGAAGAGCCTGACACGAAACGATCAGCCTTCCCTTCATTTGTTCGATTCCCTTATTCAATGACACACCTTCTCTCTGATAAATTTCGCCAGCATTTCAGCCAGTCTGCTATGGCTTTGGGCGTCAAGATGCATGTAATCAATCTGATTCATCGTGACGATATCCGCAGTATCTATAAAATCACATCCGCATAATTCTGCGCAGATTTTATATTCCGCCGCCAGCTTCTCCGACTTTTCACTGCATATTCCCATCTCCCCCGCCACAGGTGAAGTCTCACAAGCCTTTTCGATCGGCCCGGGAGCCAGCAGGAGGATCTGCTGATTTTCACGCCACGCATCCGTATGTTTTGCTTTCATTATAAGACGCTTCATCCCGTCTGCAATATTCTTTGGTGTCGCTGAAAAACGCTCCTTACAGTCATTTGTCCCCAGCATAATTATCAAATAATCTATGGGAGAATGGGACATCAGGCACGGATTTAGATAAGCCAGTCCATTCATTCCCTCATTGAGCGGATCATCAAATACTGCAGTCCTTCCGCAGAGTCCTTCTTCTATTACCGTATATTCCTCTCCCAGCAGTTCCCGGAGCCGGCCGGTCCATCGGATCTCATCCGGAAACCTTCCATCCGACACTGCATCATATCCCCAGGTATTCGAATCTCCGAAACAAACAATTCTTTTCCTCATGGTTCCGCCTTTCCAATCTCGTTATCCTTTTACCGCTCCCATTGCAAGGCCCTGCACGAAATTCTTTTGTGCCGCCCATACGATCAGCAGTACTGGTACCAGCGTGATTACAGCTGTAACCGCCATTGGCCCCCATTCCAGTCCGCGGTCCGTGATAAAACCGGCAATGACTACCGGCAGTGTCTTGGATTTATTTACACTCAGGATTACGGCAAACAAAAATTCATTCCATGCTCCAATAAATGCCAGGATCCCAGAAGCAATGATACCTGGTTTCGTAATCGGAAAAATGATATAGAAAAATCGTTTTGTGAATCCACACCCGTCCAGCATGGCCGATTCCTCCAATTCATTGGGAAGCTGTTCAAAAAATCCCATCATCAGCCAGATGACAAGGGGCAGGTTGAAGCTTGTGTTCATAATAATCAGAGCCGTCTTCGTATCAATCAGATGCAGAGTTCTCATTACCAGATACACCGGTATCGCCGTCGCAATGGCGGGATACATTTTCTGGATCATAAACCACAGACCAAAATACTTCCTCGCCTTTTTACCGATTGACCCGCGCGCGACAGAGTATGCAGCCATACTTCCAAGAAGCACGGATATAACTGTGGATACTGCCGCAACAACAAATGTATTTAAAAAGTGCATTGCAAGCTGGTCTTTTCCAAAGACACTCTCATAGCTCTCCATGGTCAGCTGATTAGGAATCAGTACGGGAGGGCTGGCCAGATAGTCTGCCTTCACTTTAAATGAACTGGTCAGAAGCCAGTATAATGGAAAGAGGATCAGTATCATGCTGACGACAATCAAAACTACCCGAACCGGCTTTCCGGCAAAATTTCCGATAATATTGTCAATGGTTGGCAGCTTTCTGTGTTTTTTTCTATTCATCACAAGTTCTCCTCCATTCTGTCTCTCAACCTCAGGAATCCCATCGTTACCACTGTCATCACAACTACAAAAATGATGGCAAGAGATGCGGAGTATCCTGCATCAAAGAATTTGAGCCCCTGTTTGTATATGTAGTTCGGCAGCATCTCTGTTGCACTGCCGGGGCCTCCGTTTGTCATAACATAAACCGTATCAAATACTTTGAATGCGTCTACGAACCTGAGCATTACGACAACAGTCAGTACCGGACTCATCATCGGCAGAACAATCTTTCTGAAAATCTGGCCGTTGGTCGCGCCGTCTACAGAAGCAGCCTCCAGACAGTCTGACGGCAGCGCTTTCAGTCCGGCTGCACAGATAATCGTTACCCAGGGAACCAACTGCCATACATTCACCAGTATTACAGAGAGCATGGCCGTATTTGGAGTGCTCAGCCAGGTAATACTGGGAATCCCAAGGAAGCTCAGGAAGTAGTTAATAATCCCGGTGGAGGAATCCAGCATCATACGCCACAGTGTACCGACAGCCACCGGAGCCATAATCATGGGGATCAGGAAAATAGAGGTACAGATCCTTGCCCACATCTTGTCGGAACAGAGAGCCATGGCCAGAAACAGACCGATCACTACCTCCAGTGCCACCGATACAACTGCGAACAGCAGAGTATTTCCAGTACTTGTAAGCAATGTGGGGTCACTGAACATCTTGATATAATTGCCGAATCCGATAAATTCCGGCACCGCATTCGGCAGGTTCAGTTTCAACCTGAAAAAACTTAGATACAGGGAATACAGCAGGGGAAGCAGCGCAGTAATCCCCAGAAAAATCATGGTAGGAACCAGGAACATCCATGATGCAAACTTATCGCCTCTGCTCTTTCGGATCACAGGAGCGGCACTTTTCGTTCTTTTCATCTTAGCCATGCTTTATTTTCAGTCCTTTCTTGAAAGAAGATTACCTGCAGGTTATAAATCCGCAGGTAATCTATTCCGCAATTTTATAGTAATTACAGATTATAGTTCTTTGTACCTTCTTCAGGCGGTGCATTCTTCAATGCATCTTCTATACCTTTTTTCATTTTGCTGACAGCCGTTTCAAGATCTATCTGATCTGACATATATTCGCTGACAACGGTGTTGAGCATGGTATCTACTTCTGTTGAAGCCGGAATTCTCCACCACAGGTTTGCTGTATCCAGAGCTTCTCTTACAGTATCCATATAGGTGCCTTTGATGCCGTCCTGCTCCCAGAATGCTTTTCTCGGTGACAGGATGCCATAGTCTTCATAGAATTGATTCTGCTTTTCAGCACTCGTGTACATCTTGACCCACTCCCAGGCAAGTTCCTGATTCTTGGAGCTTGCAGGTATAGATAAATCCCATGCACTCAGCAGAGTGGTTCCGGTCTTGTCATAAGGAATGGTTCCCAGCGCCCATTTTCCAACTACTTTGGACTGTGACTCATCATCAGCTGCCTGTACAAGTCCCAAGGTGGGCCATGTCTCGCACACAGCTGCTTTGCCATCCAGGAATGCCTTGATTGACTCTTCTGTTCCCCAGGATAAGATAGCTGGATCCGCATAGTTCTGAATCTCTTTCAGATGTTCCAGCGCCTCTCTTGTCTCGGGTGAGTCAATGGTTACGTTCCAGTCCTCATCCGCCCAGGATCCGCCCATGGACCAGAGCACATAGTCAAACACACCACCAAGCTGGCCGGTCGTAGCAGATACGGAAATACCATATACGCCCTCATCCGGTTTGGTCTGTGCCTTTGCAGCTTCTCTGTACTTCTCCCATGTATCCGGGATGCCGTCCGGCATCAGATCTGTCCTGTAAGCAAAAAGCTGTGGAGTGCTTGCGTTTGGAATTCCTGTGATTTTACCCTGCCAGCTACCGGAGTTCTCCAGAACCTTTTCGATAAATTCATCCATATCGTAGTTATCTTTTTCTATAAAATCAGTGAGTTCCGTCAGGTATGGTGCAAATTCTCCGTCCCACTGGCTGGCAACATCGATCACATCGTATGAGCCTGTTCCGCTGGTCAGATCCAGCAGCGCCTTTTCATGCAGAGTGGTATAAGGGAAGTCAACCACCTCTACCGTTGCACCCGTCTGCTCTTCGAATTCATCCACCATGGACTTGGCTGCATCTGCATATACACTTGACATATACAGAACCGTCAGCTTTTCTCCTGCGTATGGCTTGCCGCTGCCGTCCTTTGAAGCGGACGTATCTTCCTTCGCTTTTCCTCCGCCGCAGCCTGCCAGCATCCCTGCAACCATCGCCGTACACAATAAGACACTTACAATCTTCTTTTTCATGTTTTTCCTCCTTCACCCTTTGATATCGCAGATATTTTTGAAAGAAATTTTTTTATTTTATTTTTAATGAACTATTTTTTTCAAATCCGCGATATTGTTTTTACTTGTTGAAATAATTTTATCATTCACCATTCTTATTGTCAACAGTACATAAT
>OBZW01000433.1_pt1 | contig 26735 bp, 20 predicted proteins | sample 1477021 | NCBI WGS metagenome assembly OBZW01 (sample SAMEA2580262, study PRJEB22360) | human gut metagenome | biome: human gut; feature: human-associated habitat; material: faeces | place: Denmark | collected 2008/2010
GAATCGACTTACCTATCTCCTGAAACAAAAGACTTACCTATCTCCTGACTGGTCATTTCCCGGACTGCCGCAGAAGTCCCGCTCCGGGCCGGCGTCCCCTCCCCATCTAACTCCCCAGCCTCCGCAGATTCTCAATAATCCGCTTCTCCATACGTGAGACCTGTACCTGAGAGATTCCAAGTTTTTTCCCCACCTGGGACTGTGTTTCATCTGCAAAGTACCGCAGATATATAAGCTGTCTTTCTTCTTTATCCAAAGTCTCCAGCAGTTGTGCCAGGAGCATATGGTCCAAGATTTTTTCCTCCTTTCTTTCTTTTTCTTCCAGCTTGTCCACAAGACGGATCTCATTTCCTTCCTTCTGGTGGATCGGTTTATACAGTGACTCTACTTCTCCGCCGGCTTCCATGGCCTGTACTATTTCTTCTTTGTCTACATCCATTGTAACAGCCAGCTCCTCGAGCGTCGGCTCGCGGCCCAGGCTTGCGGTCAGTGCTTCCCTTGCCTGAAAGATCTTGTAAGACAGCTCTTTTAAGGAACGGCTTACCTTTATCATACCGTCATCCCGCAGGAAACGTTTTATTTCTCCGGATATCATTGGGACTGCATAGGTAGAGAATTTTACTTCATAGGACAGGTCGAATTTGTCAATGGCTTTTAATAGCCCGATACTGCCGATCTGGAACAGATCCTCCGCATCCGTCCCCCGTCCATAGAAGCGCTTTACTACACACCATACCAGCCCCACATTTTCTTCGACTAATCGTTCTCTCGCTTCTTTATCTCCATCGTGTGATTTTTTGATTAAAGCGATTGTGTGGTCCATAGCTCCCTTCCTTTTCCGATGGTTTTCTTCATCCGAACCGTAGTTCCTTCACCTGGCTCGGATTCCACTTCTACATAATCCATAAAGGCTTCCATGAAAGCAAATCCCATCCCGGAACGTTCCAGCTCTGGTTTGCTGGTATACAGAGGAGTCATGGCCTGTTCTATATTTTCAATCCCGACTCCATGATCTCTTACTTCCACGGTCATCTGCTGCCCTTCAATCCTGCAGCGGATGGAAACTTTATGTATCTCGTTCTCATATCCATGGATAATGGCGTTGGTTACCGCCTCAGATATAGCTGTCTTCACATCCGAGACTTCTTCTACTGTCGGGTTCAGCTGCGTCAGAAATGATGCCACCGCCACTCTCGCAAATCCCTCGTTCGATGAATGGCTGTCAAAAATTATCTCCATTTCATTTGTGTTTTTCATGCCTCGTCCTCCTCATATATCTGCATTATTTTTGTCATTCCCGACATCGTCAGGATCTTTTTTATTCTCGCATTGGCGTGTACCGCCCAGACTTCGCCTCCCACCAGGCGGATAATCTTATACCTTCCCATTATAACTCCAATTCCTGAACTGTCCATAAAATCCGTCATCTCAAAGTCGAAAATAACAAACTTAATATGGTTCCTCTCAATCAATGCATCTGCATTTTTCCGCATTTCCTCCGCATTGTGATGATCCACCTCGCTGGGCAGGTAAATTGTCAGGCAGTTCTCCTGCACCTGATACTTCATAGTACTCCTCCTCTATGCTATTCATATTCTTCCGGACTTTTTTATGCGCTCCCCGCAGTCCTGTTCTCTCTTTCATGTATCCTGCGCTTCTTTTCTTTCCCGCTGCCGTTTTTTCGTTACTGTGCACGCCCCAAAGGTGTGGGCAGCAACGTTTTTCCCATCAGAAAAAGGATATGCAGCTTTCTACATATCCTTATCTTTCGTGTATCAGAACCGCCTGAGCCGCGTATCGCCGCGCTGCAGTCCTCTTATGTATCTCTTCTTCTGCCTCTATTGTCCGTCTGTATTCTGTCCGTCGTTGTCTGCACTGCCGGTCTGATCCGCATTACCTTCCTGCTGGTCCGTACTCTGCTGATCGGCATCCTGCCCGCCGTCAGACTGTGTATCTCCGCCCTGTGAAATACTGTCTAGGCTGTTCTTGGCCTCCTGGGCACGTTCCGTATCCGGATACAGCTCGGTCACGCGCTTCAGATACTTCACCGCGTTATCGTTATCGCCGTTGCGCATATAGGCAACTCCCAGATTCAGAAGTGCTCCTCCACTGTCATAGCCCTCGTCCATTCGCACTACCTTGCTGAGGGAATCAATCGCCGTATCGTAGTTAGCCACTTCGAGGGATGCTGTCCCTCCGGAATACAAAGACTGACAGGCAGACGGGAAAATGCTTTGCGCCAGTTCATCATACATTGCCTTACCGCCTTCTCCCAGTGCATCCTTATTAACATTCAGCAGTGTCTCCGCCATGGCATCATCTGTATAACTGTTGGAGTAGAATTGGTTGGACACTGTCATCAGATTTTCATAACTCTCCGCCGTGCTGGCCGCATTCTGCGCAGCCTGCTCGGAATTCTCGTCGTTTTCCCGGTATTGATTCAGCGTCCTTGTCTGGGCGCTGATCTGTGCTTCCATTGCATTGATACGCTCGCTGTACTCGATAATCTGCTTATTGACGCTGTCGGCTTTCGCCTCATTCACTGCCGGTACGATCAGAAACCACACAATGGCTGCCCCGATCACCGCCCCTACGACAATATTCATCACCGTAAACTTACTGGCCAGCACCTTGAGTCCGGCGTGCCTTGGCTGAATGATCGTCTCATTCCCCAGGCTGTATTCTACCGTTTCCTCTTTGCCTTTTTTACCATCTTTTACCTTCTTGCCGCGCAGATTAGCCATCTCATGCATATAGCGCAAAGTCATGTCATTCGTCGTATCCAGCTTTCTGGCAATACGAAGAATCTGCCTCGCCTTGGCATACTGCTCGGTTCGCAGGTATAAGAGCGCCAGGAGCTGATAGGCCTTCAAAAATGTGGGATGAGACGCAACCACCTTCTTCAGCTGGATGATTGCCAGATCCTCGCCATTCTGGCTGCAATACACAAGACACTGATTGTAACGCTTCACGGCCTGGTTGATTATTTCCAGCTCACTGGCCGATTCCTGCACTTCACTGATAAAATAATCAGCCACATTATCCCTGGGCTTCAGATTCTTACTGATAATCCATTCGACCAGGCCTTCTGCCACTTCTCCGCGGCCATAGTATACAAGGCCTAAAAGATTTCTGGCGGCAATATTTTCTCTATTATATTGTAAACTCCGCCGAAGTGAGGTAACCGCACCGGACATGTCACGTATCTGCGCTTTCCTCAGGCCATCATTATACCAATAATTGGACTGGTATAAGATTTTCTTCGTATAGTCCATCTATGCTCACCATTATCTTTCTTATTTCGTCTGATCCATTACTTCTCTCAGAAGGTCCGTCATATCTGACAAATCTTCCTGATATACTGCATCTTCAATGTCTTCTACTTCCAAGCTAGGTTTAAACTTCTTCAGTTCTTCTTCAAAATCCAGCATTACACGGCCTCCTTTTCTCAGGTATTCTTGTCACCTTGTTTTCTCACAGCATTCTCCCCTCTGTCCGGAATGAGCGCTTTTATCATTCCTGTCAGATAAAGAGACCCCAGACAGTATATCGTCCTGTCCTGCTGATGTCCCATCACATAACGGAGCGCTTCTTCTAAAGACTCCCGCGCAAAAACAGGTTTCTCCGTATATTTTTCAAAAATACGCTGCAGCTCTTCTATACGTGCTGCACGCCCGTCATCAATCAAGGTGATCATGTAGAAATCCGTATCCAGATTTCTGCACAGACAGGCAATCATCTCTTCATAATCTTTATCCCGTACCGCAGAGAACAGAATAATATTCCCTTTTTCCTTATCCTGAACGCTCTGTACAAAGCTCTCAACTGCACTGACATTATGTGCACCGTCTACATAGACATCCGGAAGTATCTCTTCCATACGGCCTTCCCATCTTACACCAGCAAGGGCTTCCCGCCACCGGCTGATCTTCCCTTCATTTCCAAAGATATGCCTCATAGCCTCCAGGGCCAGAATGGCATTGCCCGGCTGATAAAGCCCAATGTTATCAAGAGTCCATGTAGTATCTCCATAATACGCATTTACGCAGGAAAATGCAATATGTTTGTCCCGGATTCCCAGAATTTCGTACGCGTCTTTCCCTATTTTTTTACAGGGCGCCCCAATTTCTGCGGCTCTCTTCTCGATTACGCGGCTGCTGGCCTCTTGGGCGTCTGCATAGAGCACCGGCACTCCCTTTTTGATAATCCCCGCTTTCTCAAATGCAATTTTTTCCAGAGTGTCCCCAAGAATCGCCGTATGGTCCAGTCCGATAGAAGTAATTACGGATATCAGCGGCCTCCCGATCGCATTCGTGGCGTCCAGACGTCCCCCCAGTCCGGTTTCAAGTACAATGTACTCCACACCGGCTCTGTCAAAGGCTGTCATCGCCATCCCGAAGAGAAATTCAAAAAAGGTCGGATGAGGCAGATTCTCTGCCTCCATCTCCTCTACTTTTTCCATAACGTACCCGAAGATATCCAGAAAATCATCGTCTGTAATCTGACTGCCGTTAATCACAATGCGTTCATTCATCTTTACCAGATGGGGGGAAACAAACATCCCTGCCGTCTTTCCCTGGGCAAGCAGCATGGCATTCAAATATGCACACACCGAACCTTTTCCGTTCGTACCTGCCACGTGGATCACCCTGCGGCCCTCCTGGGGATTTCCCAGAAACTGAAGAAACCGGATCGTATGCCCCGTCTTATTTTTTGCCGTAAACTTCGGAATATTTAAAATATACTCTGCTGCCTCTGTGTACGTCACTTCTCTTCACCTGTTTCCTGCTCTGCAAATGCTTCGCGGCCCGGTTCCACACCGCCGATGGTCAGCGGCAGCTCCGTCAGCTTTCCGCCTTCATACTTATATTCCCTGGATGAGCGGAATATGGTATTGCTGGAACCTACCTGGCACACTTGCAGGATATCCCCGTCCTCAAGCGACGCTTCTTTTAAATCGATTCTGGTATTATTCAGGAATGTACTGCTCTGTTTTTCACCATTTATATAGACTTTACTCTGTTTGGTAAAATTTTCTCCATAGATACTATAGGTTCCGTCCAACTGGGAAACCAGTTCGGTTACCGCAGCATCATTCACTCCCATCACCATATGGCCTTCTGTAATCGGCAGTCCGCTGTCTTTGTAAACATACTGCTTCCCATATAAAATGTCGTACTGCAGAAGTTCCAGGTCCGCCAGGTAATTCTTAGTCTGCCGCCTCTGCTGATGGTAATTGAATATCGTGCCGGAATGGATATCCAGACGCTCAAATACATCCGCCATAATCTGGTATGCCGGGATATTTCTATCCTCTTTCTCAAGCCCAATGTTATCCCAGATTACATAATTCGTATTATACAGGTATCTGCTCTTGAGATCCTTTGCTTCCAGTCCCATCGTAGGCAGATGGTCTCCGTAAAATACAATAACCGACGGCTCGTTCCGCTGTTCCACCGCTTTCACAAGATCACCGGCAAACTTATCCATTTCATACACTTCGTTCACATAATACTCCCAGGAATTGCGTTTTCCCTCGTCTTCCACTCCGCTCACCACAATCTCCGGGTTCTCAATCATCTTCTCCGTCGGATAATCCCCATGGCCCTGCACACTGATGGTAAACACAAAGTCCTGCTGTTCTGTCGTATCCATGGAATCCATGATATTCGGGATCAGGATATCGTCCGTAGCCCATCCCTTGGGCGTAGTCTGGAGAATATTCATAAACTCTTTGCTCGTATAATGGTCAAACCCCATGTGGTTGAACACCTGGGCGCGGCTGTAGAAGTTACCGCCGTTATTGTGCAGCGCCTCTGCACCATATCCAAACTTACCCAGCGCGGTAGCTGCGCTTTCCAGTACTTTGGTCTTTGCGTATGTTTTATAGGGATATTCCCCCGGGCCGAAGAAACGCATGCTCATCCCCGTCAGCACCTCAAACTCTGTATTCGCCGTTCCTGCGCCAACGGAAGGAACCTTAAAGTAACCGGTCGAATGCTCCTGATACATCTTTCTCAGATTCGGGATCGGATCTTCCGAAAATTGGAGCCACTCTACCTCTGTAGGGTCAAAGTAGGATTCCAGCTGCACAAATATAATATTAGGAAGCGATTCTTCATTCCTCCCGGTGGTACTCTTTGTAATACTGCCGTTGTTGCTTATCTTAGCCATGGTCTCTTCGCTGTAGCCTGCAGGCTCTGAGATACCGGTGTTAAATATACTTGCCGTAAAACAGTACGGGAAACCATAGTCCTCATAGGCAAATGCAATGTTTCCAAAATAGTTGGAGACAACCCGCTTGTCAATCGCCACATCCGTCAGAAAAACATAGGCTCCAAGCCAGAATACAACTCCTGCAAGCGCAAGAATGCGATGCATTTTCCCCGCGTACTGTCCGCCCCTGCGCCACATGGAGATCACCCAGAGAATCACTGCGGCGATACCTACAATCAGCAGGATCAGTTCAAATGTATTGAAATAATTGCCTGTCAGGGCCAGCGCGTCAGAAAGCACCTTCAGGTCCTGGGCATTAAAAGGCGTTACCCTTTTCAGAAGCAGATACCCGTTGCAGGTTCCCAGAAACAGCCAGAATACACTGAGCAGTATTCTTGCAAAAAGTCTCCGCCTGACAAGATAGACAACGGAAAATGTGGCAAATATCAGGAAAGCATTGAACAAAAATACTTTTGGCGATCCCACCATATAGTCCCATGCCTCAAACAGAGAATGCCGGGAGATCACCTCAATCAGCAGGTTCAGCACACATGCCAGCAGGAAATGCAGAATCAGTGAGATCCTGTCCATAAACCTGTATACCGGCTGCATCTTCTTCGCAAACTTACTGTTGCGGCGCTGTTCCAGAATCTGCTGCCGCCGCTCCCTTCTCTCTTTCCAGTGTGCTTTGACATCTTCCTTTTTTAAGTTTTTTATTTTATGAAAAAAGCCTTTTATATCAGGTTTCCTGATTTGAATGTGTTTCATTTATGACCTCTCTTACTATTTCTTCAAGCCTTCCATTCTCTCCTGTACCTGTTTTAACATCTGCGTGTATTTCTCCAACTTTTCACGCTCTTCCTGAACCTTTGCCTCCGGAGCTTTGCTGATAAACTTTTCGTTTGACAGCATCCCTTTGGCTCTCGCGATCTCTTTTGTCAGTTTCTGTTCTTCCTTCATCAGGCGCTCCATTTCCTGTTCAAAATCAACCAGATCTTCCAATGGAAGATAAACAGATGCGCCGGGTACTACAATGGATACTGCATCTTCCCCAACACCCTGCTTTTTTGCACTGATATGGATCTCTGCGGCATTCATCAGTGGCTTTACAGAATCGGACAAAGCGGTGAAACCATCGCACAGTGCTTTATCCCCGCTTACGATAAAGACCTTTGTTTTTCGGCTGTTCTCCACGTTCATCTCCGCACGGATATTGCGGATTCCCCGGATTACCTCTTTCATATGGTCCAGAACATTCTCGGATGCATCAAAACTCCACTCTTCCTTATAAACAGGCCAGTCAGACATCATCAGAGATTCCTCTTCCGGCACAAGTGCTTTATAGATCTCCTCCGTCACGAACGGCATAAAAGGATGCAGCATCTTAAGTGCCTGCCCGAGAACGGTCTTTAACGTCCACAGTGCACAATTGGCAGCCTGCGGATTCTCCTCCTTGTGATAAATGCGGAATTTTGCCATCTCGATATACCAGTCACAGAATTCATCCCATACAAAATCATAAACTTTCTGTACGGCAATTCCAAGCTCGAATTTATCCATATTTTCTGTCACATCTTTTGCCAGGGTGTTGACTTTGGACAAGATCCATTTGTCCTCCTCTGCCAATTCCGCAGTCTTCGGCTGTGTCAGCGTTTCATTTTCAATGTTCATCAGAATAAAGCGGGAAGCGTTCCATACCTTATTGGCAAAGTTTCTGCTTGCCTCCACTCTTTCATTATAAAATCTCATGTCATTCCCAGGCGCATTACCGGTTACCAGTGTCAGGCGGAGTGCGTCCGCGCCGTACTGGTCGATGATCTCCAGCGGGTCAATCCCATTGCCCAGTGATTTACTCATCTTACGCCCCTGAGAATCTCTCACAAGACCGTGGATCAGCACTGTATGGAAGGGGGACCGGCCTGTATGCTCGAATCCGGAAAATACCATACGTATTACCCAGAAGAATATGATGTCGTATCCTGTTACCAGTACGTCTGTCGGATAAAAGTAGTCCAGATCCTCTGTCTTCTCGGGCCACCCCAGTGTGGAGAACGGCCACAGCGCTGAACTGAACCATGTATCCAGGGTATCTTCATCCTGCGTAAAATGGCTGCAGCCGCAATGCGGACAGGTCTGCGGAACTTCTTTTGCAACAACGAACTCTCCGCATTGATCACAGTAATAAGCCGGAATTCTATGGCCCCACCATATCTGTCTGGAGATACACCAGTCCTTGATGTTCTCAAGCCAATGCAGGTAGATCTTATCAAAACGTTCCGGTACAAACTTCAGCTCGCCCGTCTTCAAGGCATTGATCGCCGGTTTTGCCAGTTCTTCCATCTTAACGAACCACTGCTGTTTGATCAGCGGTTCTACCGTTGTACTGCATCTGTCATGGGTTCCTACATTATGGGAGTGAGGCTCAATCTTTACAAGATACCCCTGTGCTTCCAGATCAGCAACGATGGCCTTTCTCGCCTCATAGCGCTCCATCCCCGCGTATTTTCCGCCTTTTTCATTGATCGTGGCATCATCATTCATGATATTAATTTCTTCCAGATTATGACGCTTCCCTACCTCAAAGTCATTCGGGTCATGAGCCGGTGTAATCTTTACCGCACCGGTACCAAATTCCTTGTCAACGTAGTAGTCGGCCACTATTGGTATCTCCCGGTTTACAAGCGGAAGCACTGCCGTCTTTCCGACAATATCGCTGTACCGCTCATCATCCGGATGTACCGCAATCGCAGTATCTCCAAGCATAGTCTCAGGGCGTGTCGTCGCGATCTCCAGAAATCTGTCCGTTCCTGCAATGGGATACTTGATATGCCAGAAGAAACCGTCCTGCTCCTCATGCTCTACTTCCGCATCAGACAGAGAAGTCTTGCATACCGGACACCAGTTGATGATCCTGGATCCTTTATAGATATATCCCTTTTCATACAGCTTGATAAAGACGTCCTCAACAGCCCTGGAACAACCTTCATCCATGGTGAAACGCTCTCTGTCCCAGTCACAGGAAATCCCCAGCTTTTTCAGCTGGTTTTCGATCGTTCCGGCATACTCTTCCTTCCACCGCCAGGTTCTCTCAAGAAAGCCTTCCCTTCCCAGCTCTTTCTTGTCGATTCCCTCTTCTTTCAGCTGATTCGTTACCTTGACTTCCGTAGAGATCGCCGCATGGTCTGTTCCCGGAATCCACAAGGCATTGTAGCCCTCCATCCTTTTATAGCGGATCAGGATATCCTGCAGCGTATTATCCAGTGCGTGTCCCATGTGGAGTTTTCCGGTAATATTCGGAGGCGGCATCACCGTAGTAAACGGCTTTCTGCTCCTGTCAATTTCAGCATGAAAATACTTGTTTTCGCACCATTTTTCGTAAGTCTTGTCTTCAATTTCTTTCGGATTATAAGTCTTTGCCAATTCCTTGCTCATAGTTTCCTCCTTGTTCTCCCTCATAAATATCGTACTCTTATCTCTGTACCAGCCAAAAGTCTTATGTACAGCTTTCTCTGATCAGGTGTCCGCCCCATCACTTTAGTGGCTCGGATGCCATGCAGCGTGGTGCACGGCCCCTTGAGTAGCAACCCGCTTTTTCACGGATTTTTCACAGTTTTTTGAATTTAAAAAGCCCTTTACTTATAGTAAAGGGCGTTATATACGCGGTACCACCTTAATTTTATGTCCTTTTTGTTCTGCGGACCTGCTTCTTCTGCCTGCAGTCTGTCACTGGCAAAACAGTATAAGGACATCTCTAAAGTCCTGTAACGCGGACAACTCCGGGATACCCTACTGAATGTGCTCTTGTTCAGATATCCGGTTCAGAAGCTACCTTCCACGATCCTCACCTGAAACCACCTTACAGCCAACGGATGATTCTCTCTGCCAGAAGCGATCATGTACTCCTCTTCTTCAACACCTTTGTATATTGCTACCGGACGTCTGTTACGGCCGATAAGATATTAATAAAATGTTAACTTTATATTAACTACAAACTATCATATCTTTCGGACGTTGATTTGTCAAGGTTGTTTAAGGAATATTAAGAATTCTGTATTGCTGTTACATTTCTTCAGAAACTGTTGTCGCATATGCATCCTGCTCTCCGGCCATTTCTACATCTTCATACATTATAGGTTCTCTTAAGTCATCCTGTTTTAAATCATAAAAGAAACGGTTCACTTCCAATCTTACCACATGCCGTGCATATAATACGGAAGACGGACTCACCTCCAGCACATAATATTCCGGTCTCTTCCCCGTCAATTCGGGAACCTCTTTTTTGGTATATCCGCCTCCGCCCAAAACACGATATCTGATCTCAGTCAAACTAACATCACGAATTTTTCTTTCCGGTGTTCCCACAACAAAAATCCCATCCATGGAACCCGCCTTTTCCTGTGATGTATTGTCTATTATAATATTTTTAAAATAAAGACCGTCTATCCCCTTGCTGCTGTCTCGGGCACTCTCTTCCAAGACCCCCATTTTACAAAAGTTGGAAGTGACAAATATGGGTCTGGTTACATTCCTCATAATAATATTGCTCATAAGCACATCATGAATCCTTCCACTATCCGCCGCCTGAATTTTAAATCCACTGCAAAGAGTATCATGGAAAATGCAATCGGAAATAACCACATCTTCAATATCCCCGCTGTTTAATAACCCGATTCGGACTGCCGCCCACTTACTCTTCATAACGCAGTTCCTGACTATGATATTGCGGCTTACCCTTCCCGCCACGGAATTTTGGATGCACAGACAGTCATCACTGGTATCCATATTACAATCCGAGACAAAAACATTCCTGCAGCTGTCAAAATCCAGACCGTCACCATTAAAATGACGGCTGCTAATATCTATCCCTCTAATATGTATATCTTCACATTCTATAAACGCTGTGCTCCAACCTGCAGGCATCGTTATATTTACATCTTCCATCCAAATATTTTTACATCTTAGAAACCGGAAAAGCATCGGATGGATTATGTCCGGTTTCCCATCCTCATAGAATTCTGCCCCATTTCCATTGATCGTGCCTCCATATAATCGTATATTCGCGCAATCTTCTGCATAAATCAGACACTTGTCCAGGAAGTGTTCGCCAGCATATCTATTAAAATGTGTGTCGGCCCCATAATAGTCAATTTCAGGACTCGCCAGAATAGTCGCCTTACCGTTCATTATAACTGAAAGGTCACTCTTCAAATAAAGAGTTCCTGTCAGATATGTACCCTGCGGAAAATAAACTGTACCGCCATCTTTTGACGCAGAATCTAACGCTTGCTGTATCGCTGATGTATCATAGGTTTCCCCATCACCAAGGGCGCCAAAATCTTTTACGTTATATTTATATTCTAATTTAACATCTATCCCCATCACCTAGCTCCTTCAATACATACCTGAGTGAATTCCGTCCGATTGATATTGTGAATGATCATCGGCACTCTCACATCTTGTTTCTTAACGCTAAAAACAATCTGCTCTAACTCCAATGCATCAATATATGCTGCATAAAAGGCGTAGCATGGCATAATGCCAAAAAGAAAATATTCAGGATATCTATAATCCACGTCCTCTGTAAAGTTTAAAGCATATTCTTCGTTATTATATCCCCCCTCATATTCGATCTCCCAATTGGCAAATCTTAATGTTCCAAGCTTATAATCTGAAAGTCCTTGAACATTAACACAGGAGAAGCGTTCCCCTTCAAACATGGGCACTTCATGCGGCAGCGGTTTAGGCTCCGCCACCACTTTAGCATGTATATGCTCGATCACTATATCAGAAATGCTGCCTGGATAAACACCGGTGCTTCTTTGCACTTCCCAACTTGGAATATGGCTCAAATTTATATGGACGGGACCCGTTACATTTTCCATCTCCACATGATGTATCCTGATACCATGTGCGGTTCCGCCTTGACCTATCTGTATTTTAACCGCACAGCCATAAGTATCATGGATCAGACAGTCAGACACTTCGATATTAGAAAATTCCCCATCCGAAAACGGCCCAATCCTTATCCCTGCCCATCGGGATGAGATGTCACAATCTTTAATTTCTACATTCACAGCATTTCGATTTAATACGATTGCGTCATCTCCACAGTCTAATTTACAAGATTGAATCGTGATATTTCGATTCCAGGAAAAATGTAATCCATCTGTATTACGATTCTTTCGATTATGAACATACACATTTTTAAATAAAATTTCCTCACATTCCTCCACCAGAACCGCAAACTGTGCTGCATCTTTTAACTCAATCCCATCCACTTCTATATCACTGCAAGCTTTAAAGTATAACAAGCTAGGTCTGACTTTAAATTCTTGAACCGGGGCCTCTTGCCAGTCATCCGCACTAAATGCTTCTAGTCCAAAAGGGAATTTATCTCCCTGCCCCAGAATTTTTCCAGGGCCTTTTAACACAACATGGGCAATGTTTTTGCCATAAAAAATACTCTGCCAATAGTTTTTTTGAGACTGGTGGCAATATTCGTGCACCGTATATTTCCTTAAATCATCACTTCCAATGATCTCACAGCCTTCCCTTAACTCTACTTTTGAATGTTCTCTCAAACATATCGTTCCAACATGGTACTGCCCTGCTTCCAACACAACCCATTGATTCTCCAGACTGCCTCTGTCCACGGCATCTTGTATTCTTTTTGTATCATCCTGTTTGTTGGCATCTGGAAATAATACAATTCGATTTTGGATGGTACTCATTCTTTTAATCCTCCCATGCTCATTCCCTCTACGATTTTATCCTGCATAAACATGTAAAATACGATAACCGGTATAGCTATAATTACTATTGACGCAAATAAATGCGGCAAATCCAAACGATTCTGTGTCAAACCAAAAAACGTAGGAGCAAGCGTCAGCGTATATTTTTCAGGATCTGTGGAAAATACAAGAGGTATTTGAAAATCATTCCAGACCTGAATGAATAAAACGACAAGTACATTTACAATTGCAGACTTGGACATCGGTAATAGAATACGTAAAAATACCTGAAAATCTGTACATCCGTCTATTGCCGCGGCCTCTAAATATGTAGAAGAAACCCCATCGAAATTTCCTTTAAAAATTAAAATTGCCAAAGGAATGTTTGCAGTTGCAAGCAATACGATCATAGATATGTAAGACCCCCGCAGTCCAAGGTCTCTGATAAGCAAAGTATTCGGAATCAGAGTAGATAAAATTGGAATGGCATAACAGGAAAGCAAAAGTACAAAAAAGAATTTTCTTCCCTTAAACTTCAATTTAGAAAATGCATATGCCGCAAGAGATGCCGATATCATAACAATCATGATTGTCCCGCCTGTTATGATAAAACTATTTAAAATCATTTTCGGTAATATTAAAACGTCATTTATTCTTGTGGAGAAAACATCCTTATAGTTCTGAAATCCACCATTTTTAAGAGAAACCTGCATAGTAGAAATTACGGGAATTACCCATACCACTGCAACAGAAAAAAGAAAAACTTCAATTAGTACAGCCGTTTTCTTTTTCTTACTCATATTACCTTCCACCTTCTTCCTTATCATTGCTTGTTATTTTTAAAATGCCTATTGAGAGAATCGTTGCTAAAATAATGATAACGATTGCTACCGCACTAGCCTGCCCACTATTTAATTCCCTCATAAACTTTCTATATAAATATAACAATGGAAATTCAGTTGAATTAGCAGGACCTCCGCTCGTCATAATATATGCCAAGTCAAAAAATTTCAAACATCCGATTGTTCCCATCAATAAAATAATAACATGTGTATTTTTTAATAACGGTATTGTAATCCGAAAAAAGCTTTGCCAAAACCCTGAACCATCTATTTTGGCAGCATCGTAGATATCCTTAGAGATATTGGAAAGCCCTGCCCTGTAATATATTATCCCCATGCCTGACCATTGGTAGACGTTGGCAATCAAGATCGTATACAATGCATACCTGGCATCCCCAATCCACATCCTTTTCAAATCAGAAAGCCCAACAGACTGTAAAAATGTATTTAGTGTACCGAAGTTCGGCTCAAAAATCTGTAAAAATGTGTAACCTACCACAACTGACGACAGCACAACCGGGAAAAAATAAACTGTTTCCAAAAGCCGGAATCCTACTAATTTCATATTTAGTAAAACCGTCAGGATCAAACCAATACTCATCTGAAAGAACAACGTTAAAACCATAAATACCAGACAATTTTTCAAATCATTACGAAATATGGGATCTTTCACGAGAGTCACATAATTCTGCATCCCCACAAATTCAGCTGTACTGAAATCTAGCCCCCTCCATTCTGTAAAACTTGACATAAAGTTAAAAATTATAGGGTAAATTAAAAAAATGCCTACAAATCCCACTGCCGGCAATATATATATATACGCTGATAACTTATTTTTCTTCATCCACACCACCTCCAAACCTCCTATTTCCTGTAACAGTTCAGACAGGCCTGAACTGTTACTGTTTCCCACTACTATAACCGGTTTTTTCTGAAGATATCTGCCCTTTGTCTGAATCCGGCTGATTTGGAAAAGCTGCATATCAAACTGCAGCTTTTCCTTTATTTTTTATAGCTATGAGCACTTAGTGACCGTATTTTGGGCACTTACGTGCGATGCATAAAAAATAGTAGGCAAGGTCTTTTCGCGCCTTACTATTTTTTATCTTACTGATTCTGCTGTCTGCTGGATCTGTGACAATGCATCATCTACACTAAGTCCGGAGCGCATAACGGATACAACAACCTCACCAATTTTATTATCCAGTTCTGTATTAAGCGTCGAACGTAAAACCGCAGGATTGGTATTCAAATCATCAAAAGCTTTCTGATACGTAGCCTTTGCCTCATCAGATTTCATATTTTGCATATCAATCGTAACATCCTTCGCCGCCGGTACACATGCCATATAATTCAGCCATTCTCCTGCTGCCGCGCCCTGCGTCCACTCTTCCAGAACTTTCATAGCTTCTTCCTTATGCTCACACTCGTTGCTGATAGAATATCCGAAAGACGCATACTTCTGCATGCACGTCTCTCCCCCTTCTACATTCTGCATAGTAACAACTCCAAATTCGTCATTTTCAGTAGGAGTTCCTTTCAATGCCGTACCCATGAGATAATTTCCCAAATACCACTCTCCTGTCAGATAAGCAGCACAATTTCCATTCTTAAACGCTTCGTCACATCCAGGATAAGCATCTAATCCAAAGTTTTCTTCTGCCAGTATTCCATCATCATACATCTTCTTGAGCTGTTCAAATGCCTTTACAAAAGCCTCATCCTCAAAAGAAGCCTTACCCTCTACTGCATCCTGCACAATCCCATATTCATTATTTGTTGCCAGCCACAAATAAAAGAATCCCAGATTAACGTCTTCTTTCGCCGCAAATGCTACCGGGAGGGCAGAAGAATCTTTTTCTTTAATTTCCTCTGCAAATCTTGCAAGATCTTCATATTCCCCATTCGGAACCGCAACCCCTAATTCATCACACATCGTTTTGTTATAAAAGATATACCACAATCCAGTAATATCCGAAGGCATCATTTTCAAAGATTTATCAGAAGACACACTGCGGAGATCATCTAAGACTCCGTTATTATATGCACTTTCCCAATCCTCTCCTAAAACATCCCCCGCCAGATCATCAAGACCCATGTAATAATCCTGAAATGTAGGAATATGATCAACATCCATGGCAACTATATCTGCGGAATCTCCGGCAACAGAATCTATGGTAAGCTTATCCCAGTAATCGAACCATTCCAAAACCTCTACTTTGATATTAATGTTCGGGTATTTTTCCTTCAGCAGCGGAATCATTTTTTCATTCATAATCTGCAGCTCTGGCTGCCATCCCATAAACGTAAGCTCTATTTTTTCATCATCACCGCTGCTGTCACTTGTGTCTTTCTGTACCTCTGATTTACCGCATGCACAAATCCCCACAACCAGCAACATAATACACAGCACAACGCTTTGCAATTTACGCTTTTTCATATCCTTTTCCTCCTACCAATGTTTATCAAGACCCATGACCTGCAGATCAGCTACCGTAAGGATTTTTGGCTTATTTCTTTCTTCAATCAAACAATATGGCTCAGGGGTGATTGAAAAAGCATATGCCTCTGATTCTTCCATATTATCAGGCAATTTAATCTCTAATTCGCTTCCATTTTGCACCCATTTTAAATCCTGCGGTATACCAAGCAACTGGATTCTTGTATTTTCTTTTGCCATAATATATGGGATCTTCAAACTTCCCTGCGGTCTTTCAAGCGCTATTGCATATACGGTATCTCCTTTTTTCGTATAACGAACAGGAATTCCATTATCTGTATCTACTCCAAAGTGAACCCAATGCCGTGTTCCATAAATTGCATCGCCATTCACTTTCAACCATTTTCCAATTCCTAAAAGCCTTTGCTTTTGAATCTCCGGTATCGTACCGTCAGCCTTTGGTCCGACATTTAACAATAGATTCCCATTCTTGCTCACATTATCAACAAGGATATGAACCAATTCTTTTACGCTGGAATAATCATCCTCACCTTCCATCTGGTTGTATCCGAAAGAACGCCCAATCCCACGGGTTGTCTCCCAATAAAACTCCGGTATGCCATTCATGCTTGCATATTCAGGTGTCATATAATCGCCAAGAAGCCGCTCATTGTCAACCTTCCCCCATCTGTCATTTACTAAAACTTCTTTCGGATCCTTTGCCTGGTTGTAATAGTAGGCTATCATCTCTTCGCTTCTCCAAACTTCAGCCGGAACCCTCTGTCTGGGTACTGCATATTCTGCATCCGGCCAAAACAAATCTGGATGGTATGTATCAATCAATTCTTTTGCCTGTGCATGAATATAGTCTGTATACGGGAAACTCGGATAATGAGAATAATATACATTAAAACACCATGTGAAGTATAATCCGAGTTTCAAGTCGTTGTCGCGCATCGCATCCGCGAATTCTTTTACCAGATCTTTGTGCGGCCCCATTTTATAAGCGTTCCTATCTGAATATTCCGTCGGCCACATTGCAAAATCATCACTATGCTTTGTAACCATTACTGAATACTTAGCCCCTGCCTCTTTGAACAGTTTTGCCCATTCATCTGCATTATAATTCTCAGCCTTAAACATCGGTATAAAATCATCATAATGAAAGTTACTTCCGTAAGTTTCTACATGATGCTTCCAAAACGGGCTATTCCGGAACCGCATGCAGTAAAGATAAATTTCCGCATATGGATGGATTCCATGCAGCTTTGTATACTGGTCAATGTCACATTCTGAAGTGGGTGCCCATGCGGGGACTGAGTATACTCCCCAATGAACAAAAATGCCAAACTTAGAATCCTTAAACCACTTAGCAGGCTGATGCTGCTTCAATGATTCCCAATTCGCCTCATAATTCATTTTCTTTTCTTCCATCTTTTTACGGTAGTGTCTGAAATTATATATTTTTATAAACAAAACTGCTTTCTTATGAACTTTATCTGCAAGTACATGCCTTATTAACTTCCTTTCATAAATCATTTGACACTACCTTCTCCCTCCTTTTCATTTATAACTTATCATATTTTAGTAAAATTGTCAATTTGATTTTTATATTTTATCGGATATTTTTACTTATATTTTACTGAATTAAATACTCAATTTAAATGTTTACTGTTTACTGAATAATTGTCATTCTCGTGTACCGCCCAAATTTGTTATAACAGATTGATAGAATACGATAGGGCGCAATGAACCTATGGCAGGTTTAAAACAATAATCCCCCTCACGCCAACAAAATTATTTAGTCATTTCCTGCAGCTTTGTTGTTTCACTATGGGCATAAAAGGCATGCTAGCTAAACGGCTCCATCCCTTAAATCAAATTTTTTAACTAATTTAACTGATTGTTTTTGTTGAAAACCAAACTATATCATGATAATATATATTTTAGTAAAACCCAAAAAATAATATTAAGACTGCTTATTTTATTGCAGAATGATATAAAGAAAAGGATGAAGAAAAATGGCAACCAAATTAAGTGATGTAGCAGAAAGAGCAGGTGTTTCCTTAACTACAGTTTCCAGAGTTATAAATTATGACAAAACAATGAATGTCACCAAAGAAACAGAAGAAAAAATATGGGAAAGCGTGCATGAATTAGGCTATAAAGTGAAACCCAAAAAAAGGAGCACAAGCACCAGCTCAAAAAACAAAAATATCGGCTATATTGTCACAAAAGACGAAAGCTCTTTTGATGATAGTTATTTTTCAGATATCATCAAAGGAATAGAGGCGGAACTCATAAGCAAAAAATGCAATTTGAGCTTTGCATTATCCGCAGAAGAATTCAGCGCTGCAGAGCTGAAAGAAAAATGTGACTCTATAGACTGTGATGGGATTATATTTATAGGAGAGGTACCATTCAGTATCTGTCAGCACTTTTACAATAAAGGGATTGCGGCTGTTGAAATGCTCAGAGGTTATGATGAATTTAAAAATGACCGAATTTCCATAAACTTTGAACGTGCATCCTATTTACTTGTGGACAGAATGATCCAGCTCGGACACAAAAATATTGCATTTCTCGGTGATACTACAGGTTTTACTGAAGAGCGGATAAATTTATTCGATTATGAAGGGCGTTTTCGAGGATATGCCATGGCCCTCCTTGCCAACCAGATTAGCCTCTCCCCCGAGTTAATCATCAATATCAACTGGGAGATGGAAAAAGCATATACAGAAACCAAAAAACTTTTAGCATCGCAGGATAATATAACTGCCATTTTCGCAGCAAATGACAAAGTTGCTATTGGGGCAATGCGTGCCATCCAAGAGCACGGTTATTCTATCCCGGAAGATATTTCCGTAACAGGATGCGATAATATTGAGTTTTCCCAATATGTCACTCCTCCTCTTACAACAATTGCTTATCCGAGAAGTGAGTTGGGGCGAGAGGCTGTACGCATATTGCTGGAAAAAATCCACTCATCAGATCCTATTACTAAGTCGTGCACAAGAAATATACAGTTTGCAGCTCAAATAATAGAAAGGAAATCGGTATCTGTTTGTCCGAGCAATTAGAGGAAATCATTGCATCATTTCCAGAGACGCAAAAGAACTCTCTAAATTCAGAGAGTTCTTTTTGAATGAACGCTTGTTGGCAGACTTTAAGTGGAGTATACGGGATTCGAACCCGTGGCCTCAACAATGCGAATGTTGCGCGCTCCCAACTGCGCTAATACCCCATATGGAAATTATAGCATTTTCTACAGAAATGGCAATACAGAAAACACAGAAAATATAAAACTTTTCGCTTGACTTTTGAGATTTTTAATGTTATGATACAAAAAGTATTTTAAATAAAGTCTTGATTTCGCATATATTCGGTAGTCATTTTTTTATTGATGATTACGTATATATGCTTTTTTTAGTTTTATAGAAAATGCATAAAAAAAATTAGGAGGTACCTACTATGAATAACGGTACAGTAAAATGGTTTAACGCACAAAAAGGATTTGGATTTATCACAAACAACGAAAACGGAGAGGACGTATTCGTACATTTCTCAGGGCTGGCTATGGACGGCTTTAAGTCTTTAGAAGACGGACAGAACGTTACATTTGACATTGCTCAGGGCAATCGCGGCCTTCAGGCTGTCAATGTCTGTGTTGCATAACCCAGGTTTAACCGAACGGACGCGTTACAGATCAGGCCAGCCTGAACTGTTACACGGAATTATAATTTCCGGCTAAAATGCCAGGAGAGCTGAGTTGCTGACCGCACCTCGCTTTCCTGGCATTTTTTGTTGATTGATCCGATTCAGGATCATTAACATACGCAAAGGGGATCACGTATGCAGGGCCCTGAATGGCAGCACGGTAATATAACTTCAGAACAACGTATCGGATTCCAAAAAGTCAATTGCCGGGGAGATTACTCTCCCAGCTGTTTCAATTTAGAAATCATATCCACAATGGAATAGCCATAGTTATCTGCCGTGGCCCAGCCATACCCTTCCGGGTTCTCCTGCTGCCCCAGCCATTCCACATAAGGCGCTGATCCCTTAGTCACATATTCATAACGTTCATCTACGCACTCCTGAGTCAGGGCATCTGCGGTGGCATAAGCTTTCAGGTGCTGGATCTGCGCACGTATTCCGGTCCGTACATCGGGATAAGAATTTCCTGCAACACCGCCTCCGGTAGTACCCAGCCCTGCAAAATTAAACTGTTCAATGGACGCATCCCCTCCATACTGCAGCCACCCGGTTTCTTTCATGGTCTGCACAAAAGGCACCTCCGGCCTGATTCCTTCAGCGACCGCCTCATCGTAATACATCTGGCAGAATGTCTCTATGCTGTCTGCGCCGCCCTTACTCAACTCCTCCGCCGGATACTTTTCCTGGCTGGATTTAAAATATTCTACCATCTGCTCCACGGTAACCGTACTCTTTCCCATAATTGGATACTGCCCCTCGGCAATAACCTCCTCCGTCTCCTTGCTTTCTTCCTTATTCTGCTCGGGCTGATCCTGCGCTGTTTTGTTCGTATCCTTTTTTTCGTCTGCCTCTGAGGCGCCGCCATTCTTCCCGGACTTAGCCGCCTCATTTTCCTTCACTGCCTTATTCAGCGTTTCTTCCTTCGTACTCTTTTCCTGCCCTGCCTTTGCCTCTTTCTTAGTAAATGCCCCATTGTGCCCGGCTACCCCAATCACAATAACAAGCAAAAGCGCCAATCCTGCTTCAAGCCAGATTTTTATCTTATTCTTATTCAAGCCTTTCCAATCCATTATCATCACCCTTGTCCCAAAACTGTGTTGCTTATACTTTACAATATATGCACAGTAAAATGCAATATGCAAAAACAATTATATGAATATACCTGTAACCGTTCAGACAGATCTGCACATTTATGCGAAGACCGCAAGAAAACATGGTGGCTGCAGACATACCGCCGCAGGCGAATTTAAATGTTCTGGATGCGGAACAGTTCAGGCATGCCTGAACTGTTACATATATCTATCAACACTTATCAAGGCGGGAGTCTTATCTGCTTCCGTGAGAAAACAACTGGCCAGAAGACGTCCATGCACCATAGCCGTCTTCTGGCCAGCGTCTCATCACTCGCTGTACCGCCTTCACAATTTAACCTTCATTGGTTCCATCACCCAATATTTTATCTCCATGTCTCCCTTTTCTGCCCGGAAACTGCTCATACCATCTTCCGTATAAAATCTTGTGGTAAATACTTCTTCTCCCCCATTTAAATATACCTCCAGACAGGTTGTATCCGCCAGGATCCGGACAGACCGGCACTCATCCAGATACACGGCCCTGCTTTTTCTTCCATACCCCAGATTCTGTTCCTGAAGAAAAGTAATGGTAAACATTTTGTCACTTCTGCTATAGCATAAAGTAATTCCATCACTAATTACAAGGGTCAGGTCCGTGTCTTCAAGCATTGTAATTTCTATATCATAATACTGCATCTTGTCTGAGGTCTTGCCAGGCTCCAGAATCTGCTCCTCTTTCCGAAGTGACAGCAGTTCCTCTGCCGGATACTGCATCACCTTTTCATCCTTCAGAAACACCTCTCTGGGAACAGTAAGTGCATTCTGCCAACCGTCGTTTACTGTCGGGTTGCACTGTTCCTGGTCATCCGGCATACCGATCCATCCGATCAGGAGCCGCCTGCCCTGTTCATCCAGAAATGTCTGCGGGGCATAAAAATCAAAACCTCTGTCCCATTCCCGGAAGTTCTTCAACCGATACTCTCCGTCAAAGCTTCCATCCAGTTCAAAATATCCGGACTGATAGACATTCTGATAGTCAATTCCTCTCGTTTCTACCCCCTGGGGAGAAACACTCAGTATCTTTTTCTCCCCCAGCATAAATGCATCAGGACACTCCCACATGTATCCGAATCTTTTTTCTCCTGTCAGTATATTCGTATGCTCCCAGCTTTCCAGATCAGGGCTTTTATACACAAGAACCTCTCCCCTGTCATCCTTGGTCCTTGCTCCCAGAAACATATAATAGTTGTCATCCTCTATTCCAATGCTTTTTCCCGTTACAACTTTCGGATCCCGTATATGGCAGGTCAGATGATCCGGATAGTCGTCATTTGTCATCAGGCATTTCTTTCCGTCAAAGTTAAGGCCGTCCTCACTGCTGGAGAGAACCGTATTGCTCTGCCGCCCATCCGTAATATAGTTATAGTCCCCCTCAAGCTTTACATTACCTGTGTAAAATAGATGCATTACTCCTTCCGAAGCAAGGGCAGAACCCGAATAGACACCATTACGATCGAATTCGGCCTCCGGTGACAGTGCAATCCCTGCATACTGCCACTCCAGAAGGTCCGTGCTGGTATAATGCCCCCAGCACTTGCTCCCCCCCTCCGGATTATCCGGAGAATACTGAAAAAACACATGATATACTCCCTGAAACTGACACAGCCCGTTAGGATCATTGAGCCAGCCCGTGGGCGGCATCAGGTGCAGCCCCAGCCGCCATTTGTCGCTCCAATTCATTTCTAACATATACATCCCCCTTTGTCATTTATGATTGTCTGCCGGTGATTTTGATGCTCTTATACTTCCCTGGATTTGTAACGATAACCGGTGTTACCGTATCAAGTCCTGCAGCTTTGATCTTATCCATATCAAATGCCGCAAGGAGTCCGCCGGCCTTTACCGTCTCTCCAGCCTCCACATATACCGTAAATGGTTCCCCGTTCAGCTTAACAGTATCCATACCAATATGGATAAGCAGTTCCACTCCATCCGGTGTTTCCAATCCGATCGCATGCTTCGTGTCAAACACTGCCGCCACGGTACAGTCAAACGGCGCATATACTTTACCTTCTGCCGGCTGTATACCGACACCGTCCCCAAGCACGCCGGACGCAAATGTCTCATCAGGCACCTCAGAAAGAGGGATAACCCGGCCTTTTAAAGGGCTGACCAATATCAATTCCCCGTTATTTCCGTCTTCCGTTTCCTGCTCTTCTTTAATAACAGCTTCCACTTGACCGCTTGTTACAGACGCCGTTTCCTCTTTGAAGCCCAGAACTCCTGTCAATACAAATGCAACACCAAATGCAATTGCCATCGCTATGACATAGTGCAGCGGACTGTGCAGATGCAGAAGGATTCCAAAGATTCCTGTCACGCCTGTACCTGTTGCCCCCAAATGGACAAGGGACGCATACAAAGCCCCGCACGCACCACCAATAGATGCCGCGATAAATGGCTTTCCGAGGCGTAGGTTTACACCAAAAATCGCCGGTTCCGTGATTCCCATACAGGCGCTCAGTGCCGAAGGCAGTGCCACAGATTTCATTTTCTTATTTTTACTCTTTAATGCTACTGCAAATGCAGCCCCGCCCTGTGCCACGTTTGCGGCTGATGCCAAAGGCAGCCAGAATGTTAGCCCGTACTGTGCCAGCTGGCCGATATCAATCACCGTGTACATATGATGTATTCCCGATACTACCGTTGTCGCGTATGCCCCGCCCATGATAAAGCTTCCGATTCCAAAGGGAAGGGTCAGAAGACTCTGAATCCCATTCAGCAGCCCATTTTCAACAAATACAAAGACCGGGCCGATCGCCGCCAGTGTCAGATAGCCCGTCACAAAGACGCTGACAAGAGGTGTTACAAATAAATCAAACATCGGTGGAACGATCTTATGAAGTCTCTTTTCTATTATGCTGAGAACAAAAACAGCTATAATAACTGGAATGACATGCCCCTGATATCCCACCATATCTATCCGCCATAGTCCAAAGAACACCTCCTGCGTTTTCTGTACACCTTCTGTTGCAACCGTCCACGCATTCTGCAGATCGGGATGGATCATGATCATACCGATCACCGCACCCAGAAATGGATTGGCCCCAAACACCTTTGCCGCGCTAAACGCAATTAGAATAGGCAGGAAAACATATGCAACATTGCTAAACAGCACCGCAAACTGATAAATTGAGCCATCCGTATTAATATTCACGTACCCGTTATTTACCATAAAGTTCAGGGCTTCCATGATTCCCATCAGAAATCCGCTTGCCACGATAGCCGGGATAATCGGTACAAAAATATCACCGATCGTCTTAATCAGCCGTTTAAATGGATTCTGCCTCTTTGCAGCTTCTCTTTTCACATCGTCTTTGCTGGCCTCGCTGATTCCCGCAATCTTAATAAATTCATCATAGACCTTATTAACAGTTCCTGTCCCCAGGATAATCTGCATCTGCCCTGATGCGAAGAATACCCCCTTTACAGCATCCACATTCTCAACAGCCGCACTGTCACACTTATCATTATCCGCAATCACAAGCCGAAGCCTGGTTGCACAGTGTGCAGCAGAGATCAGGTTTTCTTTTCCCCCGGTATACTTCAGTATCTGTTCCGCTATCGCATGATAATCCATAACGCCCTCCTTCATGATATCGTTATCACTTTTTTTGTTTGATATCACGTTAATCCTCATATTTTATGTGATTTTTAATATGATATCGTTTTCATATTTAATATATATTTTATCACCTTTTCAAGATCTGTAAATAGGTAGATAGAACAAAAATGCATGCCATTTTTTGTCTATATTTCACAATTCTAGTATAAGACAATTTAAATGCCTTGCTGGTTCGGTGAGAATGATTTTCCGAAAGTGCAGACGAAAAACGCAGGCGTAGCGGGGATACACTGAGGCTTTTGCGTCTGTGCTATCGGAAAATCAGGCCGGCGAAACAGTAAGGTATTTAGATTTTCTTATACTAGTACGCCTTGGCGTACTTGCGGCGAGGTGCGTCATGTTCCTCCTGACATTATACCTCTGCGAGCCTCTGTCATCCGCTGCCAGCTTTATCCCGGAAAAAGATTTGTGTTACTGTGCACGGCACGGTCTGAACAGTAGCAGATTTGTCTCCCATTAAGACGAACTTGTTACTTATTTACACTTATAGGGTAGGTGTCTTATCTGCTTTCAAGATAAACATTATTCCCTGAAAATACCACAATTATGTAAAAACACATAATGAGCGCCCGTTCTTAAAAAATTGCGCATTGACACAAAAATGACCGGAGTTTATGGATGACTTTTGATTCACAATATCAAATGTCATGAAAGGATGTGCTGCGTTGCCGTCGGACAACACAGCGAATCCTTCTTTTACCATACAATCCGGTCATTTATTATTTAACTGCACTTAGGAATGGACAACCAGCACAGCCATAAACACTTTCCACTCCAGCTCCTTACTCCAGAATTCTTCTCTCACTCTTATACACTCTCTGCCTTAACCACCTCATACCCGAGCTTTGTCTGCCTGTATATGTTCGCTTCATTCTCGATCAGCTCAAGCAGCATATTTGCGGCCTCTATTCCGCTGGTTCTATAGAACAGATGAGCTGTTGTTATTCTGGGTGTCACCACCCTGGACAAGCGATTATGCCCGATCCCCGCCACAGCTGTTTCCTCAGGTATCTTTCTGCCCATATCCTTGAGACATGTTACAGCTCCTACTGCCAGTGTATCTGTGGCACAAAATACAGCATCCAGTTCCGGGCATCTGTTCACCAGTCTTTTCATACTTTCATAACCCGCCTCCATGTTGAAGCCTGCCGTTATTATCATCTTTTCCGGTACTTCCAGTCCATACTCTTTCATTGCGTCTTTATAACCTTCGGTCCGGCTCTTCCCCGCGGCCTCATCCTTCTGTGACACAGCTATATGTGCAACCTTCTTTTTCCCGCTCTCCAAAAGCAGCTCTGTCATCGCTCTGGCAGCGCCGTAATCGTCATGATAGACACAGGCGCAATCGTCAAACCTCTGACTGATAATAACAATTGGGATCCCCAGTTTCTTCAATGCTTCCTGATGCGCCCGGTCATAAACAGAAGCCGAAAACAAGATTCCGTCGACCGGGTTATTCTTCAACAGATTGAGATATTCAATTTCCTTTTTGGGATTATTCTCTGTACTGGCCAGCAGCATCTGATAACCTTTTTCCGAAAGAACAGAACTGATACCGTCAGCCACCCTTGCTATAGATTCCGAACTGATCTTAGGCAGTATCACCCCAATCACCTTTGACCTCTTTGTCCTGAGAATCTGCGCCTGCTTGGACGGTCTGTAGCCGGTTTTATCAATGACAGCCTTAATCTTCCGCCTCTTCTCCTCGCTGATATATCCATCATTCAAATATCTCGAAACAGCAGATACTGAGACCCCTGCCATCTTCGCGATTTCTGTAATCGTCATTGTCGTTCCTCTCAATCCATGCCCCCCTGAAACGGAGCAATTTATACTCATAAAATTATGCAGTCCTCGCTTCCTCAAAAGGAAGCAGCTATACCCATAGAATAATTGTAGCATCCTACTTAGGGCAATTCAAGCTGGATTTTAGCAATTATGTATTTAAGCAATTCAGTGTATTGGCAATTTCATTTCCTATCCCCGCCCCCAATCCCATCCGCCTCTCTCCAAAGTCTTCCCAGAGTATTG